>Ga0070674_100000130_pt1 | contig 34671 bp, 72 predicted proteins | sample KBSM33metaG_FD_65344 | JGI IMG/M metagenome (GOLD analysis project Ga0070674, IMG submission 65344) | Miscanthus rhizosphere microbial communities from Kellogg Biological Station, Michigan, USA - KBS M3-3 metaG | ecosystem: Host-associated > Plants > Roots > Rhizosphere > Soil ... | reverse complement strand
CGGACCTGCCGGACCTGCCGGACCCCAAGGACCCGACGGCCCACCAGGGTTCCCAGGACCCGCCTGCCCCACCGGATACGTCCTCGACGAGGTCGTCGTCGACGGCCACGAAGGACACGACAAAGACGACATCACGATCCTGACGTGCGTTCGCGGATGATTTTCGACACCGAACCCGAGAACCTCTTGCATCCTGTGAATGGTGGGGCGTAGAACGGGTAGCCAACAGACCAACGAATCACGGGCCGAACGACAAGGATCTGGAACGGACTGGACATGGGGAAACTGCGGTACCAGGGAGATGTACGCGAGGTAATACCAGCGGTCGTCGGCGGCAGGTACAGGGTCATCGAGAAGACATACGACCCAGACGACGACGAAACCACCATCGTTGTTGAGCCGCTGATCGACCCGATCAAGTTGCTCGACAAGTGACAGTCACCGAACTGCCGACAGGCAACTACCTGAAACCCAACGAACACGGCGGATACCACGTGTCCGTCTCAGGGCTGGCGTCCTGGTCCAGATGTCAACTGCAGCGGTACTACGATCTCCGCGCCAGGCAGGACCCCGAACAGCCACAGCCGAAAGCTCTCTCCGCCACCGTGTACGGCTCCGTCGTCCACTACGCGCTGATGATCCTCGAAAAGATGCACCACGAGGGCGACCCCGACGCGCTGCCGACAGCGATACAGACGTTCGAGACGTACTGGCACCCCGACAACACCCGTTCACTGGTGGGCGAGTCCGTCCAGGAGTGGCTCCCACGACAGACGTACATGGGGCTCCGTGAACGCGGCCGTCTGGCGTTGACGGACTACTACAAACTGCTGTGCCGCGACGACGGGAAACTGTTGGCGTTGGAGTACCCGTTCGAGGTGCCCGTCACAGTGAACGGTAGGGTCCACACGTTGAACGGGGCCATCGACCGGATGGCTCTACGGAAGTACTACAACAAGCCCTACCTGTCGGTGGAGGACTTCAAGACGGGCCGCCAGTCGACCTACCTGCGGTACAACATTCAGGGCACCGGCTACGCCTGGGTCACTACACAGCGGGAGTTCTGGGACGGGTTCCCCGAGGAGACCGTCACTGCCCTTCAACACACGTTCAAGACCTACGGGTACGACATGTTCCCGGGCGGCACCCAACGGACAGCGTCACGACGGTTCCGGTGGGTGAACATCCAGGAGTTGAAGATCGGCGACGGCGGCTGGCGCACCGACGGCGACTACGCCCGCATGATGCTCGCCATCGACGCGTACGTGCGCGGCTGTGAGGCAGGGATCTACTCGGTGAACACCGTCGGAGAAGTGTGCAGGTTCTGCCCGTACAGGACCACCTGTGCCGGGTCTGGGCTGCCGAACGAGAAGGAGGGCGCACCGTGAGCACCTGCGACCGACTGCCTGACGGTAGGTACCAGCACTACATGACCAAGGCCGGGGGCGTGTGGGTCTGCGTGCAGTGCGGAACTGTCCGTGACACCCGGCAGAATAACGAACCCAACTACGACCGGAAGAAGGAGACTGCTTAATGTCGCTTGTTATCAAAACCACTGGCTGGGCCGACTACATGGACCCCGCTGGGGGCTCATGGATCAAGGCTCTCATCACAGGTGCACCCGACGTCGGCAAGACCAGGTCCGCAGCGTTCTGGCCCAAGCCGATCTTCATGGACTGCGAGGACGGCCGCATGTCTCTGGCCGACCTGGCCGTCCCGTACGGCAGGGTCCGCTCAACGGCCGATGCCAACGCCCTGATCGAACAGCTCAAGTTCGACATGAAACGTCCGCCTGAGAAGCGGAAGTACCTGACGCTCGTCATCGACACCATCGACCACTACCAGAAACTCGCCATCAGCGAGCGTCTGCAGGCTGAGCGGAAGGAAGCTCTGTCCGGGTGGGCCGACTGGGGTTGGCTGGACGGGCACATGCAGCAGTTCATCGAGAAGGTCCTCAACCTGGAAATGAACGTCGTTGTCAACTGCCACTTCAAGAACGTCACCGAAGGGGAGGAAGACGCGAAGAAGGTCACCCAGCAACTCCGGTTGAAGGGCGACGTGTCGAACTGGCTGCTTGAGGAGTTCGACCTGATCGGCATGATGGAGGTGTCATACAAGGCCGAGAAGGGGGAACGGGTCCGGCAGCGTCACATCAGGTGGCACAACGAACCGGCGTTCCCGCTGTTGAAGGACCGGTCCGGGTCTCTGCCGCAGTTCACGGAGGTCGACTTCACCGCCGACGACTACCAGCGCATCTGGGACTGTCTGATGTCGCGGGTGGACTCGTTGCCTGCGTCGCAGGACGTGGAGACCATCGACGTGCCGGAGGATCCGTCCGTGCAGGCTGCGCCACCGGACGTTGAGGGCGGCCCTGTGGACCCGGGGCGTCTGCCGCAGAAGAAGGCGGTGGTGAAGAAGGCCGCTGCGAAGAAGACGGCCGTGAAGAAGGCGGAGCCGAAGCCGAAGAAGGACGAGGAGCCGGACACTCCCATGTCCGACCCGACACCTGACCCGCTTCCGCCTGAGACCCCCGGGGGGAAACCGCAGGAGGAACCTAAAGAGCCGTCAACACCCGTTCCCGCCCCGACGAATACTTTGCCGGACGGCGCCCCGGAAACCACCACACCGGCCCCGGAAGGGCCCACAGAGGCTATTCCGGAACCTGAGGTGCAGTCTTCGGACGACGAAGCGGCGGCTGCGATCAAGCTGGTCACCGCCGAACTGGGTGCCGAAGAAATCTCTAAGGACAGGCCGGACCGGTACTGCGGCAAGCAGCCTGACTCGCACAAGAAGTTCCCCGCCGTCGAAGGCTGCGGCAAGGACCTGTCCAACGAGAACGTGGCACGCGTGAACCTGACGTTGCTGAGAGCGAAGACGATGCTCTGCAGCGACTGCTTCACCACATGGAAGACAGAATCAGTAACAGGAACCGAAAGGACCACCAGCAATGCCTAGCAGCACGATGCGTGAGGAGAGCGAGTACCGCCTCCCAACCGAAACCCCGTTCCCGGCCATGTTGGAGTCGGTCGAGGAGAGGGAGATCCCCTACACGAACCGTGACGGGAAGCCTGCCACGTTCAAGAAGTGGGAGTGGATCTTCCAGATCACCGAAGGCGACTACGCGGGGATCTCCGCATACGGGGAGACCGAAGCGAAGCTGACCACCCACCCCGACAACCTGGTCCGCCAGTGGGGTGAGGTCCTCCGGGACGCACCGTTCGGGATCGGGGAGGGCCTGAACACCGACGACCTGCTGGGTCTGCCGTGTGTCATCACCGTCCGTCACGACCCGCCGCGCCCCAAGAAGGACGGCCAGTCGAAGTTCTACCCGTGCCCGGTGGATCAGGTGTTCCCTGAGGGCTCCACCCCGACGTTCTCGTCGGGCAACGAATCCGCCGACCCGCCCTTCTAAGGGCGCTGATCTGACCCTTGAGAAGCAGGGGTCGTCTGCGATCGCAGGGCTGTGCTCGCAGACAGCGCCGCTGGAAGGCCAGCATCCGGTTCGAGCCCGGACGGCGCACTACCCAACCGGAGGAGTGCGATGAGCGAAGAAACGGACCTCGTCGGGTATCTGGTCAGTAAGGGCATCTCGGCGCACCGGGCGTCAGGCATGGAAGTCACCGTGCATTGCTTCTTCTGCCCAGACGGCGACCCTAAGGGAAAAGGAAAGCTGTACCTGAACACGGAGACGTGGCTGTTCGACTGCAAACGGTGCGAGGAACAGGGCAACCGCAAGAAACTGATGGACCACTTCGGTGACGTCGACACCGTCGAGTACGTGCCGGGTACCGACCCGGCGAAACGTCTCCGCATCCTCCGGGAGGCGACCGACCTCGCCCACGACATGCTCCTGGGCAACGAGGAGAAGTTGACGTACCTCCTTGAACGGGGGTTGACACCGGAGACGATCGAACGGAAGAAGTACGGCTACGTCCCACAGAACGTGGGGTTCAGCGACAACCTCCCCGGACGTGGCAACTACACGTGGAAGGAACTCATCCACGCCGGGCTGGTCACGGCGGGCGGCACCGAGTTCTTCAACAACAGCCTCCTCATCCCGTACTGGTCCCACGGGCAGGTGGTGTCCATCAGGGAGAAGAAGACCGACGGCAAGTACCGCACCTGCGGCGGCGACCAGACCCGTGTCTACAACGCCGACAGTCTGCGCGGCGCATCCGATGTGATCGTCACCGAGGGCGAGTTCGACTGCGACATCGTCGAACAGAATCTGTTGGGGTCGGGGATACCGAAGATGATGTCAACGGCCGTTGTCGGACTGCCGGGTGCGGGATCCTGGCCAGCGTCGCTGGTGGACTACTTCGACCAGACCCACCGCGTTTTCCTGGGCCTCGACCCCGACGACACGGGCGACAAGTACGCCGACAAACTGGCTGTCGAGATCGGCAACCGCGCCAGGAAGATCCTGCTGCCTACGGACCTGCCGAAGTGCGACTGGACCGAGTACCTGCGTCCGAGGTCACCGCAGCACCCTCACGGCGGCCACGGGTGGCGTGACGTTCAGGCTCTGATGGCCGACGCTGACCTGCTGGGGAAGCGGATGTTCTCCGTGTCCGACGCGCACGCGAAGTGGGATCAACGGCAGTCCACAGCACCGGGTCTGCAACTGGGTTGGCCTGCCCTGGATGCGATCCTCCGGCCCGGCCTGAAGCAGGGTCAGATCATGATTCCGTTGGCGAAGACGGGTGCCGGTAAGTCGATCTTCCTGTCGAACATCGCCCACAACCTCGCCGACAGGTACGTCCTGTACGTGTCGTTGGAGTTGACTGCCGAGGAAATCTTCGAGCACCTCCGACGGATCCACAGGTTCTGGTTCCCCACCGCCTCCGACGACGAACGTGACCTGTACTACGCGAACCTGAGGATCGTGGACCAGAACAGGATCGGGAAGGGCGACCTGAAGGAGTACATCCGCGAGTACGCCGAATTGGTGGGGCGGGCACCTGAGGTTGTCATCGTCGACTACCTGCAGTACTACTCGCGTGGGTTCAGGGGCGACCAGTACACGCGCGTGTCGGACGCCACCATGGAGTTGAAGGCTGTCGCGAAGGAGTCGGCGGTGGCGATCATCTGCCCGTCGCAGGTGAACCGTGGAGCTGAGGACGGGAAGCCGTTAACGGCCGCTGACGCACGCGACTCCGGGGTCATCGAAGAAACCGGCGACTTCGTGCTGGCCCTGTTCCGGCCGGACCAGATCACCAACAAGGACGGCGAAATGGGGTTCCAGTCGGGACAGTTCAACGCCTTGTTGGCGAAGTCCAGGCACGGCGGCAAGGGTCGTGTGTTCAGTCTGAAGATGTCGCTCATGTCGTTGGTGATCGTGGACGCCAAGTTCGGTGGGAAGGCGACACAGAGGGTGGAGCAGGAGAATGCCCTGTACCGGCAGGGTGTCCACTACGACGACTACCGGAAGCAGACCACCGAAGCAGCCGCACAGAGGACGCTGGTGTGAACCCGTGGATACGGTCTGGGCCGATCGACTTGGGCCTGTTGGCTGAGTACAACCGCAACGTCCGCAACTCGATCGACGAGTACCACCGCAATCCGATAACGGACGTTATGAGCGTGTCCTTGAACGGCCCCTGTCTGCGGCGTTGTGGCCGTCAGACCCGCCGTCGTGACGGCATCTGCATCTACTGCCACGGGTTCACCCCGAAGAAGCGGAAGAAGAAGACGGATGCCGCCACCGACTGACTTCCCAGACACGCACGCCGAACTGTACGACCTGCTGCAGGAAATGTTCGGGGTCGGCACCTACGACGACGTGGTCGGCTCCGAGGCGTGGCATCGGGCGCGGATGGTGGAGATCATGAAGCTGAAGGGCCTCTGCCGCCGCCGTAGAGCAACCGTGAAGCATGTGGCCGTCGCAGCCTGGTACGCGAAGGAACGTGGCCTCCCGATCCAGCATTCGGCCCGTCTGTACGGGCTGATCCCCGAGGCGATGCGCTGCTACAACATGCAGGTGAAGGCGTCCACAGCGGACGCGGAGGCACATGAACTGCAGACGGCAGTGAACACGGCGATGCGGCTGGGGCAGGACGTCTGGGCTGAGCGGCTGATGCGTTCCGAGGGGTCGAACACTCGGGAGGTGCTCGACGAATGGCAGAGGAACCAATGACAACGGACGTTGATATACCACCGTTGGTATCGAAGACGTGCTTCAGGTGTGTGCATTACACCGAACGGTTCTGCACCCTGTACGAGGCCGACATCGACTCAGAGATTTACGCAGCACGTGACTGCACCGATTTCACCACACGAGAGGAACAGGAATGAGCGAACCAGTCCCCGCATTCGAGGGCAGACCAGTCGACGGAGTGTCAGTGAGAGTCGCCGGTGCCGCACCGTTGGAGGACCTGAACCAGTCGGTGCTGTCCATCGACGACCGGGTACAGCTCGTCGCCACCTACACGGTGACGGGCGTTCACCACACGGTCGACAAGACCACCGGCAACCTGGTCAGGGTGCAGACGATCAAGCCAGTCGAAATGCATCTGCTGCCCTTCGACGAGACCGACCCGGCAGACGACGGCATCATCCGTGCGCTCCCGCAGATGGTGAGGGGCCAGATCGAGAACGGGAACGGCCATGCTGCTACTTCTTCGTGACCAGCAGGTACTGATCGAGACGACCGACATTTCCCACGCGATCGCTGTCGGGGTCCGGGACCGGGGCATGGACAAGGACGTGGAACGCACACGGGTGATGTTCAAGTCCGGCACCAGCATCCTGTTGGCGATGTCCATGGCCGAGTTCATCGACTGGCTGAACACGGCGTACCAGTACGAAGGAGACCGTGGTGAAGTACGAAGTCCAGTCGGTCGTGTTTGACCCCGACGGCCTGGTCATCCAGTACATGACGTCAACGGACGTCCGTGTCGGTGGGAAGTTGATGGCAACCCACCAACTGCATCTGCACGCAACCCACCCTGACTATCGGGACGATCGGGAGGGACTTCATGACCGGTTGGAAAGGATCCTTCGGTCTGCTTTGGAGGACTTTAACGAGTCCGAACCTTGGGAACCGGAAGAAGAAGATGACGACAACGAAGAAGGCATGGGCGAATAGCCGACTGAAGTTCAGCGACCTGTGCGTCTCGGCGCTGTGTGTGGGTCACGAGGAGGACATTTACCCGGCGAACGGGCGTCCACCTAAGACGGTTCAGAAGAAGCTGTGCCCGCAGTGCCCTGTCCGTCAGCAGTGTCTGGACTGGGCGTTGTCATCGCCGTACGAACCGTACGGTGTGTGGGGCGGCTTCGGGCAGGACGAGGTGAGGGCGATGTGGTTCAGCAGACACCCAGGTAGCAGGGCCGGGTAATGGAGGTCGGAGTCTACGGCTACGAGGGATTCCCCGGCTCATGGTTCAACCTGGATGTCGAATACTCCACCGTCTCCGGGGCCGTCGCCTACCAGGAATGGACGTACCTCAAGGACGTCCAGAATGGGTCCACCTACCCTGTTCTGTCCGTGGACGGCGGCAGTTACGTCGCCGCCTATCCGGGGGCGGTACAGGGCACCTTCGACGTATACGGTGTCGCCGGAGTCCCGGGGCCGCCAGCGAACCAGGTGTCAGCGGACGTTCAGGTGACGTACTCACGTGGGGTGTCCGACCCGGACTATGTGGGGACAGCGCTGTTCACCCAGATCGGGCACCAGTTCGCTCTCGGGTTCAACGCTGCTGCTGCCCGCGCCGATTTCCGGACGCATGTGGATCCGATGTTGGAGTGGCCTGACGGGACCGCTGACATACAGTTCGAGGGCCTGGGGACGTTCCTGGGGGCTGAGCTTGCCGGTGGGTACACCGTGAACGGGACTACTGGTACACGACGGGTGGGTGCGACCGTGCAGTTACGTGCCAGCGGGTTCACCGCTGCCGCCCTGGGCACACCGCAGCCCTATGCCCGTTCCGGGACGGTGCTGTGGCAGGTCGACCTCGCCACTCTCACCATCAACGACGCTGTGACTAAGCCGATCACAGCGTTCGATGTGACGTCTGTCGCGGACTCGGTCACTGGGGAGTTCACGGTCACGTCGGCGGCGGTCGTCGACTCGGTGACGGTCCCGGCGTGGCTGGACACCCAGAACCGGTATGCGACGTTCGCGCTCACGTCGTTGGGGGTGACGTACTTGTGCGATGCGCCTCGGGCGCGTTACCTGTACGAGGAGGAGCCGGTGGTGCTGGTAGAGGGCGGTTGGCGACGTGATGGACGGATGTTCACGTGACTTACCCGATGGGTGTGCCGATACCCCACCGGCACACCCATTCTGCTGCCTGCCGTCGCACCCGTAAGAGACAGATCACGTGTCCTCCTTCAGGTACGCCTCAACTTCGGTCAGTGTCGGCGGCGTTAGGTATTCTTCGATCGCCTCGGGGGTGCGGACGGCTTCCACCTGCGCCGTGTCGTCTAGGAACGCCAGCCGGGAGAAGTGTGTGTGCGGTGCCCGCATCCAACCTCCGCATCTGTTACACCGCCACGGTCCTAGTGGGCAGACCACTTCGATGACGACACCGTGACGTAGACGGGCGTTCTTACGGCCCCGATATTTCGGGGTGTTGATCGCTTCGATCCGGCACCACGAGAATGTGCGGGTGTCCCAGCCTGATGCCCAGCCGTGGCTCCAAGGTATCGGCCGTGGCGGTCCGCTTTGTGGCATGAGCCCCCATATCACGTGGGCGACGTTGGAGGCGCAGCCGTCGAACTCCTTGACGGGCAGGAGGGCCCAGTCCCCTACACGGAGGTCAGAAGGGGAGGTTTGGATCTTCCATAACGGAGAGTCGGGGTAGGGGAAGGGGCCCCTGGTTTCCGTTTCCCCCCACATCGGCTGGGTTGGTGCCCGCCTGATTGGACGCCTGACCGCCCGGATCGGTTTCGGCGGCACTCGCCGGGGTGGTACTGCCGGGTTGATCTGGTTCATTCAGGAACTCCTCAATAGCCTCCGGCGAAGGCAACGTCTCCATACCCTTCTTCACCCACGGCAGACGCAGGAACGTTGCCTTACGTTTGATCGACGCGTCCTTGTACCCTTCCTCGATGAGCCCGATCTCTGCGAGCACACGTAGGAGTTTCTCGTACTGGGGCCACTGCAGTTGGTGACTGATGTACAGGTGGCTGTGGCCGTCCGTTGACGACGGGATGCACCAGGCTGGTACGTCAATGTCCAACGCGATGATGTGGTTCCTCTGGCTGGGTCGAGCGGGGAACGGGGTCTTCGGCACCGGTACGTTCATCGGCTGCTGCCAACGGTCGCCCAGCTCCGACGACACCACCTGCGCGTCCTTGTACAGGACACCCGGTTCCCGGTTCTGGTCTGCGACCTTGTAGTTGGTGAAGTCGATCCCTTTCCAGTGGAGGCACGCTTCGATGAGTGCTTTCAGCCCTTTCGGTAGGTGTTCAGGGAGCAAGGTAGTCCTCTATTTCTTGAGGGTTGCGGAAGATGGGTTCGCATTCGTCGTGGAGCATCTGGACGATGTTCCCTGTCCGGTACCTGGATCGTCGGGTGAACGCCCGTCTACGTCTCGGCGTTTCCACTTTCGTTACGCGGCCCACGTACTGCACATAGCATCGGGTGGTGGAGGGTGAGGGCATGGCGTTCACGGTCTCGTAGGTGATGGCATGTTCAGTGATCTGCACTTCGTACACGTCAGCCAACGACACGTGATCCCACCGGACACGCATCCCCACCGGGTAGATCGCTTCAACGGGTGTTGGCGTGCTTGCCATATTGGAACCCCAGTTCCCTTCTAAGTTGGGCGATAGCGTTCTTCGTCGACCTGTGGTCCGACGGGGTGGACGCTAACGTCACCGACTTCTCGCCACGGGATATGCGCCAGTGGCGGGACGGTAGCTGCTCAACCGTGAACCCCTGTTTGCGGGCGGCGCGGACGACCTTCTTCACTTCGGAGTCAGCCATTGAGGTACGCCTCAATCTCGTTGGGCGTCCCTGGTTTCTTCCACGGCCGAAGGTCCATCGGCGTATCAATCTCGTAGGTGCCGTCGTTGGCGCGGACGAGGACTGTCCTCGAAGGGGTGAACCCGACAACGACGGCAGGTATCCATATCCGTGCCCCTCTATGGATTCCGTCGTAAGGAATACCATCCCAGCCTAGGTACTCCACGTTTTGACCTATCTGGTAGCCCCAGATTTCCTGTGGCATGACGGTCTACAGGTTCTGCCTGGCGTGGTCACCTTGATGCCCACGCGGCAGGTTGCACACATGCCGGACGGAGTAGTTGCTCTTGTCCACAAACTTCTCGTCACACGTCCGCCCGGAGTACGACCATGCGGGACACGCGATGTGGCATGACACGTCGTCGTCGTGACTGTGACCGGGGTCGTCGTCCTCGTCGTCCCAATCAATGTCCCCCGACATCTGGATACCCTTCTCGGCGCTGCTGTGACTCATGGTGTGGTCCTCTCGCTCTGGATTCTGATGATCTCCACATGGGCGACGTCTGGGTCCTGCCAGACGACGTCGGCTACCCACACGGCTGATGTGGAACGGATCCTGCAGGTCAACGCGGACGTCTGCTTAACGTTCGTTGACATGTTCCATTCCTGCACCTTCTGTTCGACTTCTTCTTCGGTGCACCACATGCGGAAATACACCTCGCACACGATCACGGCGGCGGCTCCCACTCATGCGCGACCACGGTGCGGCTGACGAGCACGCCCGACCACTCATCGGCACACTTCTCTGCGGTTCGTCGGTCACGCTCAAAGTATGCGATCGTCCCGACTGCGCCCCATGTTCGACGCACACCCCACTCGGTCCACGTCTCCATCACGTTCACGTCTTTTCCTCTGGGCAACCGTCGTTCATGTGCCGGGTCAACGACTCCGGGTCCTCGAACCGGTACCCACAGTGTGGACACTCGTTGATACCGCTCACTTCTTCTCCTCGCTCTGGTTGACGGCTGAGTGCAGGTCGTCGACGAAGTCAGCCAACGCATACGGTGCACGTCGATCGTCGGCATACCACTTTGCCAACGCCTTCCGCACCCGCTGGTTCTCCGCTGACAGACGCCTGTTCTCTGCCGACAGACGCTTGATCTTCGCCTCCATCTTCGCTGTCGCATCACTGACGCCCTTCGCATACCGTGCTGGCTGAACCATTCTCATACTGCCTTTCGTTAGGGTGATGGATGTGGACCGTGTCGCCCGTTCAGAGATCGAGCTTGAGAAACTAGGGCTCGTCTCCGGTGACGTCCGGGACTTCGTACTCGAAAGAGACGGACACTGCTGCCGTGTCTGCGGCCGGTACGTTGAGGAGCCTGCTCTGCATCACGTCACGTTCCGTTCGCAGGGCGGACTCGATGTGCCGGACAACCTCATCACGATCGGATGGGTGCCTTGGCACGACTGCCATCTGACTCTCGCGCATGGTCCTGACGCGAGGATGTGGCGGGACTTGTTCATGCAGGTGGTGCATCGTCCTGGGGTGACTGCGTTTCAGTTGCGCCGCTGGGGTGCAAACCCTCGTCGATCAGATCCAACTTGGTCGCAAGACGATCCAACACATCGAGTAGACGTTCCGGGTGAACGGAGTAGCCGTTGACCCAGTCCCAGAACCCGATCTTGCAGCCCTCGTACGGTCCCGCACCACACTTAGAACACGGCACCTTCGTCGGGCTACTCATGGTTGATGATGTCGTAGGTGTCGGTTACGCATGGACAACGAGTGTTCACGCACGAACAACGAGGCTGCTGAGACCAATGCCAGTCCCAGTCCGGCTCGCAGCCGCAGCCACATGCACACAGGTCGTAATCGTCAGTCGTCATCGGTTTCCCTTTCGTCTCGTAGACCACCAATGCTTGACCACCACCGGGTACAGCACCGTCAACATGATCGCCACGAACAGGACCACCGGATGCTCCGGAGCGAGAACCAACCCGACAGGCCACATGACTGCCAACAGGACAGACCAAGCCGCTAAACGCTGCCGGTCCTCCTGCGCCAGGTCAGTCGTCATCGTCATGTGTCCTGTCTATTGGGGTCAGCCCTACCACCATCCGCAGGGCATCGTTCAGGTCCGGGTCGATCACCGGGTCGTACCAGTCGTCGACCTCGGTCGCCACCCACGTCCGCACCAGCGAGAGGGCCCGAGCCCTCTCCTGACGGCGAAGTTGCCGACGCACACGATCGGCGTCGTCCATGTCAGATCAGCTTCACCGGAGCCACAACACCCATCCGTGAACGGATGTTGTACGAATCGACCTCGATCCCACGACGCCAGTCGTTCCAGCACCGCGACAACACCGACATCGACATGAACCCGGTGTCCGAAGTGGTCGCCTCGTCACGCGCCAACGCCTGCAGACGACGCACAGCCGCCTTCCTCGGGTCCCTCCCCACCCCGAACGACATCGACGTGATCCCGTGGAAGAACTCCGCCGCCTTGTCCTTGTCGACCTCCGCCATCTGATACCACGTGTACGCGTGAGACGTCGGCGACCCCATCAGGTGCGGACGAAGCTGCAACGCGTTCGCTGCCGCCTCCTGAATGTCCTCGGCACGCTCCTCGAACACGATCATCGCCTCAGCGGCGGTGACCTTCCGGCTCCGCAGGTCGTTGATGGTGAGCGACGAGTTGATCTCCGGCATCAACGTCAACCAGCGGGCCACACCAGCGCACACCATCAGGTTCTTCACGTGACCGCCGTGGTACAGCGACAGCGCGTCGGTGATGGTACGTCCGGTGCCCTGGTCCATCAGGGTCTGCGACGCGTCGGTCAACCCGGACGCGACCACGAAGTCGAGGAACTTCACGCCCGTCGAACCGGCGAGTGCCGCCAACCGGTGTTGCCCGTTGAGTAGCCGCCCGGTGCGGGAGAACTGGATCGGTTCGGCAGTGAACTGCCAACGTCCGTTCTCCATGTCGGCCCGGTACGCTGCGACCAGCTTCCGGCGCATGTTCCGGTTGACCTCGTTCCGTTCCAGCATTTTCTCTGCCTCGGCGGGGGTGATCCTTCGGATCTCGACCTTGGCGGTTGCCTCTGCTGAGGGCTTGGGGTGCTTCGCCATTCCAGTTACTCCTTGTGTTGGGGTTTTACTATGACGCCAGCCACGCGTCGATATTGGCTATGTCATTCAGTTCCGGTATCGGCGCGACCTGATCGCACCAAACCCGTCGCGTTACGACCCCTGTGTTGGTGCCGTCAAGGAACGTGACCTCCACCATGTCGGCGTCACCGCCGACCATTGCGACGACACCCAACGCGCCCCGGTCGCGGACCATGTCGGGGTGCATGTTCGTGGGCGGCATGTACCGCACCACTTCACCTGGGTAGCCGACGGCGGCCTGACGAGGCGTCTTCTTGGGGGCCTCCGCTGCCGCCTTCTGCGCCACCAGGTTGTGCAACGCAGTCGCGAAAGCGTCAACAGGTGTTCTCACAGGTCGCTCCAGTCGCTCCACAGGAAGTCCAGCACCGTCGTGTTGTCAGGGTCGGCCACGTGGTAGGGGTGGAGCACACACTCGTTTGCCGGGTCCTGCTTCGACAGCCACTCGATCACCTCCGCGTTACTCAGCCTGGGCAAGGAACACCTCAATCTCGTCGAGAGTGGTCGGTATCACCGGGTACGCCGGAACGAAAAACTCTGGCCCGTAGTTGCCGTCGGACTGCCGGTTGGGGGTCACGCCGTCGGGGAGGAACCCGTTGGCTAGGTCGTCGATCCATACGACGGTCACGTACTTGGGGTCAACGCTCCTGGGGTGAAGATCGACCACTCGTGCCTTGGCACCGTCCTTCGCCATGAGCGGCCACTCCGCGTCGTCGGGTTGTTGCAGGACGAGGATCTGACCGACGTACATGTCTTCACGCTTCACGCCGTCACCTCTGCCGCTAGGAACGCCTCAACGTTGCGCGGGTCCTTGAAATCAGACTCCATGTGATCGCCCCACGCCCGCAGGTACGCCCGCTCCGGGCCGTCTTCGTCGAGGACAACAGCCTCATCCAACTGGATCAGCCACACATCCCGGTTCTCCTTGCCGACACCCCAGTACTCGACCACGGTGGCACCCATGCCACGCGCAGCCTCTTTCACCTTGCTGGTATTCACCAGCCTGACCCGCATCCCAGTCCACACATCTTCCGCGTTCATGACTCCCTCTCCTGGATGAGCTGCTCAGCCCGCAACAGCCCGTCGTCGGTCAACTTCCGTCCACGACCAGTGACCGTGGTGTAACCCTTCTGCATGAGCACCTGCTCGTAGTGCCGCAACGGACCCGGCTCACCCAACGACACCGCAATCGAATCAATCGACATCGTGTTGTCCTTCGCCGTCAACAGCAGCAGCAGCATCTCCTGCGCCACCGTCGGAATCCCGTCATACGACAGACCTGCCCACGCAAACGCCTTCCGCAGGCTGTAGTCACCCGTGTAGGCGACGTCCCTGCAGGCCGTGAGGATCATCCGCATGTCACGCGGGTTGTTGTTCGCTGCCCGTGCGATCAGCGGTTCCTCAGCCGGTTCCACACATATGCCCATCCGGTCCGACAGGTTCCGCACCAGCGTCCCCGCTTCCTCGTCGGTGTAGGACACGATCTTCGGTTTGCACATGAACCTGGACGTGACCGTCAACGGCAGCTTCCCAACGTCCGTTGTCGCCGCCACGAATGACACGTCCGGGATGGCCTCCGCACCAGCGGAGGTGAGCAGCCCGTCGCCGGTGAGTACCGGCAGCACCCAGTCGGCCCGGTTCCTGTTCCCGGCGACAGCCAGGTGGAACTCGTCCCAGAACACGACGTCGCCGTCGGAGAGGGACATCAGGATCGGTCGTGCTTCCTCCACGGTGACTGGCCCGGAGATCGACACCATCCCTGCACCGACCTGGTAGGACAGGATGTGCGCGAGGGTGGTTTTCCCGATCCCCTGCAGTCCGGAGGCGAGCAGGGTGTGGTCGAGGCGGGTCTGACGGTGCACAGCGGACGCGACGGCAGCTTTGAGGTGTTCCTTCGCTGCCTTCTGTCCGATGAACCCGTCCCAGTCGCGGGGGTAGTCGGTGCCGTCGAAGATGCTGTCGCCACGCTTGATTCGTTGGGTGGCTGTTGACCTTCGTGCGGCGAGCCGTGCTTCCATCGCTGCGGAGAGTGGCATCAGGTGTCCTCTTTCGGTTTTCGGATGTTGTCTATGAGTCCGTCGACGTAGTTAACGGCGTCGTCCCACTCCTTCTGGGTGTACTTTACCTCAGTGCCAGTCGTCAGGGACAGAGTCGGGGGTGTCCGGTCTGCCGTGAAAGTACTCCGACAGTGTCTCCAGCACCGGTGTAGCAAGCTCGGTGTCGACGCGAACGTGCGTTCCCGGAGGGGCCGCACGCAGGTCCTTCAGCAGCTCACCTGAGAGCCGGTGGATGTCTTGGATCTGGAACTCCAGCACCAACGCTGGCATGTCCTCGTTCGCGGCGATCTGGAAGTACGTCAGCAGCCGCCCGAGCTGGGACGCTTTCTGGTCGAGGGTGTTCAGGTTCATACTGGTCCTCCTGGTGAGTCGTGCCGGTCGTACCAGTTGGCACGCCGGGTTTGTGCTACGTCGAATGCGTTGAGGCAGTCGAGTAGGTAGTCGGCGAGGATGAAGTCGGGGGTGTTCGACCCGTTCTCCAGGCAGTGCCTGTTCAGTACCGCCCGCAGTTCGTTCTGCAGGTCATCCATTGAGAAACTCCTCGATGTTGTCGGGGTTAGGTTCGGTGAGTACCGCAGGCACGGTCAGCTTGTGCTCCTGAGGGAAGAAGATGGTCTGCCCGTCCAGCTCCTGTTCGTCCATCCACTTTCGTAGGTTGTCCTGTGTCCAGGTTGCGACCTCGTGCGGGTGGACGTCGCTGTCGTCGTTCCAGGCGGCGTCGAAGTAGTCGATCGCTAGGGAACGGATCTCGTTCCATGCCTCCTGCTCGGTGAGGAACACTGCTGTGCCGCCGTAGACGCGGGCATGGTCGTCGACTGTGACGGTAGTGAGCGTCCACACGGTGATGTCAGTCACCTAGAAACACCTCCACTTCTGTCGGTGTGAACTTTTCGGGGTGCAACCACTTGTTGGTGCACATCAATAATCCGTTGGTGTTGAGATCATCCGCTGTCGCCAGGCTGTCGAACTGAACCATCGACAGGGTGTCGTTGGCGACACGAACGACCGTTCCCTTCAAGCCATCGAAAGACAGCGAACCCTCGGTGGAGTGGAACACCACCCGGTCGCCCACCTTCGGGATCATGACGTCCCCCATGCGAACACGGCCGCAGTCAACAGAGCGACCACAGCAACAACGATTAGCAGGTCACAGATGACAAGCAGAATCCTGTCGGTCCAGTCGCCGTCCTTCATGATCCACAGGTTGCAGACACCGAGCACACCAGTTCCTGCTGCGAGCAGACCAGCGGTGATGGAGACGATCAGCGCTACCCTCATGACGGTGGCTCCCCCCGGTAGGTGACAGACACAGGCTTCCCGCCCTTCAACAGCCACCCGCCGACGAACACCAGCAGCAGACCCAGCCGCTGACGGACGTTCGGAGCGACCTCCTGCCCGTCGACCTTGAACATTCTGGTCTCGTTCATCAGTACTCCCAACTGTCTGACGGGCCGGTGTACTCGTCGATAGCGAGCGCGTAACGCAGCCACGTAGCCACTTCGTCGATCTCACCACCGGCGAGTTGGACGAAGTTGTCGCCGTCTCCTAGGTCCCAGCGCACTGAACGTTCGATGCCGGGCGGGATCTTCCAGTCGTCCTCGTAGCCGGAGAGGCTGTGGTCGGTGGCGGCGACCTTGAAGATGCCGTCGGCGTCCGCCTCGGTCAGTGGCATGACGTTGACCTCGCCACCGGAGGAGTTCTCCACGGTGAGGACGAACTCGGTGCCGTCGTTGATCTGCACGATGCGAACCAGGTAGTCGGCGGCTTGCGGGTAGGGGTTGCCGTAGTACTCCCCGGCGACGCTCATCTGAAAGTCAGGAAGGACACTCATCGCGTTTCGTCGGGGTGTCCCATCAGCACCTTCGTTCCCGTGGACCAGGACACCGTGATCCCGAGCGCCGCAAAGGCGTCCGGGAAGTCCCTCGTGACCCACTCAGTGTTGGCGATGGTCCGCGACCCGCCGTCACCGACGCCATGGTGGTCCGTCAAGACCCAGCGAGTAGACCCGTCCGGCATCGTCATCATCTCGGTGCCGTCGTCCGGGTCGAGGCGACCCTGCAGCACCTCGATCATGTCGTCGACGTAGTACCTGGCGTCGTCATCGTGAGCCGTAAGCGTCCGCGCCTTGTTGAAGTCGGGTGCCACGTCGGGCAGACGCGTCACCACGTAGTAGTCCCAGCTCATGACTCGGCCAGCGCCTTCAGCTTCGCCGCCAGGTCATCGTCCGCGACAACCTTCGCCGTCGCCTTCTCCGTACTCGATGACTTCACGTTCACCGTGTCCTGCGCGTCAATCGCCATCTTCGCCACCGCCAACGCGTACGTGTCCTCGAACAGGGACGGGTCGTACGGCTGCTCCATCTTCGGCAGCGTCGCCTCCAGCAGATCGAACAACGCCTCGTTGACGTCACCGGACGTTGACGGCACCGGCTTCATCGACTGCTCCCGAGACCGTTCCTCCATCACCAGGCACGCCTCACCCGTCGGAGCGGTACGCACCGCCAGCCGGTACAGGGCGACCTTCGACACGGGCGTGTACTGGCCCGCGAACGTCAGTTCAGGGTGTTCCTGAACCAGTTTCAGCAGGAGCTGGTAGTGGTCCTCGCTGCCCTTCACGGGTGTCACGTACTGCACCGACCCTGCCTGTCCGGTGGCGGTCATGAACTGGCCGGTGGTGAAGGGGATGATGTCGATTTTCCCCTTGAACTGTTCGACGTTCGCCTTCTTCGCGTCGGCGACGTCCTGTTGGGTGACGACGGCGTACCCGTCGGGGGTTTTGATGCCCTTGACGATCGCGTCGAAGTCGGTGATGGGGCCGCAGGTGGTGCAGTGTTTCGGCATGGTCAGCGGCGACGGGTCGTGCTGGTTGGTGGTCGGCTGCCCGACGCACAGGTTGACCATCGGCTCGGCCCGCACGGTGGCGGGCTCGTACTTGGCGGCTACGGACAGCAGCCCGTAGTTGATCGTGATGTTCCTTGCCATTTCCGGTTCCTTCTTTCGTTTGGGTGTACTTTACGCTGTGTGTTGCCGCTCCCAATGGCGGGCGAGAGCGAACGCGACGATGTGTGTCAGGTCGTCGAGGTCGTCGTCGAACCTCTCGTCGGCGGTGTCGATCCCGAAGTCCTGAGCCATCGCCGTCAAACGGTCGTTGATGTCGTATCTGCTGAGGTTCATTGCTCCTCTTTCGGTGCCGCCGAAATCGACGTGATTCCGTGGGCTTCGATCGGTGTCTCACAAATGCTGCATTCGCCGTACTCGGAGACACACTCGTACCACTCGTCGGAGTCCATCGGCTGCTGGCAGCACGGCGTCTGGATGGTGAAGATGCGTCCCATCAGAGCCTCTGCATGATCGCGTCGTTGCACATAACCAGCGCATCCCTCAGCTTCATCGCCTCACGATCCAGTTGATCCACCCGGTCGGTGACGGACTCTCGCACCACAGCTAGGTCAGCGAACAGGTCGAACGGATCCACGTTCGTGTCGTTCGCCTTCACCAACAGTGTGGACAGCAGACCGTCCAAACCTTGCGGGACATGGTTCTCGGGCACAGTTGCTCCTTGCGTCGGTTGCGTCGGTGTCGTCGACGTTCCTTGGGTGTCGATCAGCCCAGCACGTGTCGCCAACCGCTGCAGGTCATAGTTCGGCACCAATTCCACATGGGTGCCCGAGTAGAGCTTCTTCTTTGCGGCCACCCACGTCCTGTGGGCTGCCATGTGGTTGGCCCCGGCCCGTCGCCAGAACGCCGCCGACATCCGTGTCCCGGACCGCACGGTGCCGCCCGACCAGTTCCCCTGGCTCGTCTGTGTCGTCCACCGGCCCGTGTGCGTGAACACGTACGGCGTCGTGTTCGGCGTTCCGGGGGCCTTGTCCCAGATGGTGATGAACCGACGGAACTTGTCCGAGTTGTTCGCCACATCGGTGTATCGGGTACACGTCACGAACGCCTCAATGTTGTAGTCGTCAACCGTCGTGTTCCAGAAATGGAACTTCACTGCCGTCACTGCCCTGTCCTCTCATAGATGTAATCCGGCCCGCCCCTTGCGTGCCAGTACTCGTTACGAACGAGCGTTGCCGCCAACTCCAGTTGATGCGCCAACCGCTGCAGATCCCGTGAGGTGCGTACCTTCCGCTCCCTCAACTCCGCACGGTCAGTGTTGTGGGAGTACCTCTCATCGAGGTCCTGACGGTCGAGTTCCGCTACCAGGGCCACACAGTCGTCCATCAGGTTCGACACGATGGACAGGTCGATGCGGCTCATTTCAACAGTTCCTCTTGCAGGTCAGCGAGAGCGTTCAACGCTTCCTCAGCCGCGATGCCGGTCATGTCCTGCGAGATTTCCAGAGTGACCATGTGTTCGGCGGCCTTCTTCGTCACGTCGTCGTACCGCTGCTTGATCTTCGCGTACGCGTTCGGTGAGATCGACTTCCGATTCGCCTTCAACGCGGCGATCTCCTTGGTGATCTCATTCAACGACTCCGACGCCTCACGCTCGAAAGCGATCGACACCATCTGTCGTTCACGTTCGATGTCGACGAGTGGGATGGTGTGCATCATGCAGCCGCCGCCCAACCATTCGACGATCTTCTGCAGCCGGGACAGTTCGTCGGAGTGTGCGACGTGGATGAAGTACACGCCGCCCTTCAGCTCGATCGCGTTCAGGTGACGGAGGTAGTCACGGATCGTCGCCCTGACCCGGTTGCCGTCCAGGTGTCCGTAGTAGTCGGAGTACCTGTCCTCGATGCCCTTGGCGATCTGGTGCACCTCGGCGACCTCGTTGGGGTCGAGGCCGGTGGCGTCAACCCTTGTTTGCACCCGCTCGGACCCGGGAGACACTTTCCCGCCACGGATGGCGGGCCGGTAGAAGGTGCACTCGATCGCTTTCGAGTAGGCGAGTGTCCGTGAACGCCCGTCCTTGACTTCGCGGGTGATCTGACGCCGCACGTACTGTGACGTGGCGTCGAGGTCTCGGCACAGTACGACAGCGGTCTTGTCCCCAGGCAGGGTGTACTTTTCGTTGGCTTCCGACGTTGCCTTCTTCCACGCGTCGATCGGCTTCGTCTCCGGAGGCAACAGGTCGGTGTTCAGACCGAACCTGAAGAACTCCGTCTCCAGATCGGCACGCTTGACACGCTGGTCGGTGATGGTGAACAGCACGATCTTGCCGAGCAGCACACTGTCAGGCAGATCCCCTCGCTCGTCGAGGATTTCACTGACTGATTTGACGCTCATCCGAACCTCCCATTGAGGTGTTGAGAAATGCTTCAACCTGGTCCGGTTTGGACAGGTCGAGTTCAGGGCGTAGCCATGAAATGTGGAACACGAAACCGTTTTCGGGTACTTCACCTAACATTCGCGGCGGGTCGTCGAGGACAACCATCACGTTCGTCGGTTCGCCGCAGTAAAACCCGCCGACGGTGCCGAGTTTGTTGTTGAAGTGGGACACGGAGTCAGGTGTTTCCGTCCACACCCGGTCGCCGACCTCGAACACGTGTTCCTCCGTTGAGGTAGGCCACTCGTTGAGAGCCAAAAGCCAGGAAGCCCGGTCACTGGCGGGCAGGAACTTGGCATAGAACTCGGCATCTGACGGGCCGACCGTGAACGCGTGTTCATCCATTGAGGAACGCCTCCACCCCAGCCGGTGTTGTCGGGATGATGTGCGGCCTCAGGCACATCGTGTCGATCTGACTGGTCTCATGTGCACCGATGCCATCGGTCGGGTCGGTCGGGTGGTAAACCCACTCCACCGAAACGAACGCATGTCCATCGTCCACAGTGACAACGTCGGTTCTTCTGTCCAGACGCACGATCCCCACAGAGCCGATGCGGCATTCGCCGCTATAGAGGACACCCCGCCACAAGTGCGGGGCGACGACCGTCACGTAGGTGCCTTCCACGAATGTTCGCTTGGCCGCTTCGATGTAGAGGCGGCGAGTGTCACTCATCGTCGTTCAGGAACTTCTCGATGTCCGACGGGTCCTCCAACAGCTTCGGAACCTCCGGACGAGCCGCCTCAACCTCAGCCTGCTCAGCCTGCTCGATCAACGTCGGATCCAGACCCGTCATAACAGACAGGACAACCTTCCGCGCCTCCGCAGGAAACATGTTCAGCATCTGCACCACATCGTGCGGGCCGACCTTCGTCCCATCGAACGACAGTTTCAACTCGCAGCCGCTGATGCCCATGGTGACCGTGATGACGTCGCCCTGCTGGTCAACATCGAAGTCGATCACCTGAACCCCGTCGTCCGGTGGCGGTTCAGCCTGCGTCGGCACCTCGCCCGGGGTGGGGAGGTCAACGGCCGTTCCCGGGGCGCACGGCCCGTCGTGTGCCTTGTCCAGGCCGCACTGCAGGAAGTCGCCCTCATCGGACATGCCGTAGAAGTCGCCGCACGGCACACCCGGCACCGGGGGCACATAGGTGCCGTCCAGGAACTTCTCCAACTCGGCCGGGTCATGCACCGGGGGCGTGTGAACGTCGCCCACGTCGTGCAACTGTTGCCCGTTCGCGCTGACGGGTGCGGCCGGGCATGACGCCTGCCCGTTGAGAGGGTTCGTCCAGAACCCGACGACACCGTTGGCGAGCATGTTGCGGTTCTCGCGTTCGTAGGTGACGTCCTGTTTGCAGTAGATGCATACACGCATAGCCATTTCTATGCCTCCAAGAATCTTTCGATGTCGTCGCTGGTTTCGATGTTGAGGGTCACGAGTCGCAGGTCCGCGAGGTACATCCACCACTGGTCGTTGCCGTCGGTGAACTGGAACACGTGGAACCCGCTCGGAACGCGGCTGGTAGCCGGACCCGTACCTGCATTCGTGTTCCACATGACGTAGGTGCCCAAGGGGAACGAATGAGCGGTGGAGTTGCCCGTCACCTGATACCACCGACCCTCGATCGGTTTCGGTTTCGGTCCCATGTGGTCACCCCTTCAGGAACTGCTCGATGTCGTCCATGCTGGTGAGATCACCCGGATCGGGATACGCAAGCTCGATGTCGCGACAGTCGACGTACTGCCATATTTCTTCAGTGTCGGCAGGGTCGTGCATGAAGAAGAACTGCACATCGTCGTCGAGGTCGATCAACACCGTGTCACTGCCGTCGACGATTCGCGTTCTGCCGCTGGTGAACGGCCGGATCGTGCCTTCGGTGACAAGAGCGCCGCTACTGTCGAAGATCCCAGTCATGCCGCTGTACGGCAGGTTCGCCGGGTTGACGAGCCGTACCCGGTGCTCGCCGTTAGGAAGGTTACGGACCTCATCGGGCGTCATCAGATCGTCCTGAACAGTTCAGTCATACCCTCCGGGTCCGAGTTCACCTGCGACAGGTCAATCGTCTTGTCGCACAGCTTCGGCATCGTGTTCCGCAACGCCGACCCGCCGATCTGGATGCCGTACACGGTGATCCCGAACTTCTCACGGGCCTCCCGGAACGTCTCCACGAACGTGTCAGGCACACTGCAGTCGTCGTCGGTGACGAACACAATGTCAGGCTTCGGACGCCCGTTCGCGGCAGCATCCTCGATGATGTTCATGGCCCTACCGAGCGGGCCGGTGTACTCCGTGCCGCCGCAGTAGAAGTGCTCCACGAACTGCTGGATCCGTTCGATCGGTGCCTCACCACCCGGGAAGTCGAGTTGCCAGTGAGAACCGGCCGACGAGAACCCGATGTACGTGAAGTCCCGCTTCCCGCGTCGAGCCTGGTCGACCAGCGACATACCGATCGCCTTCGACCACATCTCCCGGGAGTTGCCTTCCTTGTCAACGACCGCACCCATCGAACCCGACTCGTCGCAGACCAGCAGGATCGGGCCCTTGCCCATGTTGCCGGGGCCGCGCTTCACCCACTGCATCAGCGACGACGACGCGTACCCGAGCCAGAACAGGTCCTCTGTTTCCGGCATCGCCATCTTCTTCATCTCATCGGGCAGGAGACTGTTCAGGTCCCGCCCCAGTTCGACGTCGAAGATTTCCTGCGGGACGATCTTCACCTTGCGGCGACGTTCCGCGTCGGCGTACTCCCGGAACTGGCCGATGAGGTTGCCGAGCTTCTTCATTTTCCCGTGGTTCAGCTTGGCGGTGAGCGCCTGCCGTTCCGCGAACGACATCTGCTTCAGTGCGCCACCGGAGTACCCGTAGCCGGACGCGTGGTCTTCCTCGGCCTTCAGTTCCTGCCCTGCGGCGTGTGCCGAGTTCTGCAACTGCTGCGCCGCCTGCTGTGTCGCCTGCGCCTGCTGCGCCTGCGCGGCGGCGACAGCGGCGGCGGCAGCCTGCGCCTGCTGGAGGGACTGCTGGAGGGACTCCTGCGCCGCCGTGACCTGTTGTGTGTCACTGCCGGGCTGTTGTGCGTCCTGGCCCTGCTGCTGCGCCTGCTGGAGGTCCTGTAGCGCCTTCTGCAGTTCCTCCATCGCCGCCTTACGCTGCTCGCGGGCCTCCTTGGTCTGCCGGAACGCCTCCTTCATGTCGTCCTCCATGGACAGCATGGTGAACGCGGTGGCGTACTCGTCGTACGCCGTCTCCTTCCGCAGTTCATCGAACTCCGGGGTGCCGTGCATGTTGGAGAACATTTCGTGGTTCGCGTCGTACCCGTCCTTCATCGAACGGACGTCCTCGAACTCGGGGTCGCCGGAGTGGAGGAGGTTGAACAGGTCCTGGTACGCCGGGTTCACGTAGTCGAACTCGTTGGCGACGTTCTTGATGCTCTTGGGGAGCGCCGGGACCTGCTGCTTGAGCATGTCGTAGGTGAGGTCGTCGAACGAGTCGTGCTGGACTGAGTTCTCGTTGGTCTGGTCCGGGATCTCCGGCTCCGTATTCCAACGGAAGTCCTCAGCCTCCTTCATCAACTTGTCCAAGTATTCGGACATCACGTGCCTTTCTTTCGGTGTGAACGTGCGTTGTGGATGTTGGGGGTGGTGGCCGGTGTGCACCGACCACCACCATCCCAAAGTACACCCAGATTAGGTGGGCTGTCCCCCGTCGCCCTTCCCGATCTTCGTCTTCACGGCCGCCTCAGCCATCGCCTCGTCCTGCTCGAAGCAGACGATGTACATGTTCTTCAACGTCTCCCGGTGCAGGTCCGACACCTCCCGGAACTTCGGGATCGTGCGGCCCTTCGCGTCGTCCAGCAGCTTGTCCAGGTCAGTCCTGGTCTGCGCCAGCTTGGAGTTGACCTCCTTCGCGTACGCCGCCTTCTCCGGGATCGCCTTGTCCTTCCGGTCAGTCACGCCCTGCGCGATCTCCCGGATCTGATCCCGAGCCGTCATCAGCCGGTCGACGTACGGGTTCGACGCCGCCACAGCAAGCCGTTCCACCTTCTCGATCTGCGGGACGGTGTCCCACAACGTGAACCGCAGCGATGACAGGTCGTCCTCGTAGATCGTGTCCCGACCCGACAGGTACGCCCTAGCCTGCAGAGCACGAAGCGACGCCTTCCAGCGCCGGTCCGACGGCCGAATGTGGTCCTTGCCGAGTTCGGCCCGCATCTTCAGCAGACCCTTCATCGCCTCGGTGTCGATCTGCACCGTCGGGACCTCGTTGTCGATCGCCTCCTGCAGATCCTTCCAGTCGACCTGCGTGGCGACCTGCATACTGGTCGCCTGAAGCATCGACGCGAAGTTCCGCTTGTCCTTCAGGTAGTCCACGACCACCCGGAACAGCAGCCGGTCGTACAGCGCCGCCGACTCATCCGAGTCGTCGGTGATGAGTTCGTTCGACGCCGAGAACGTCGAGTACAGCGGGATCGGGTGCACCGAACGGCCACTGTTGTCGACCTCGTGACGGACACGCTCGTTCAGAGCCGCCAGGATGTCGTGGCCCAGGATCGGGGACATCTTCCCGATCTCATCTATGAACGCGAAGTTCACGTCGGTGATGAACCCTGTCCGCTTCCTGATCCGGTCACCCGTGGTACGAAGCGCAACCAGGTCGATCGGACCCAGCACCGCCTCATCCGAACGGGTCTTGGACATGGCGCACTCGAAGTACGACGCGCCGGTGATCGCGGACACGAACGTCCGGATCATGAGTGACTTGCCGGTTCCGGGCGGACCCAGGATGAAGGAGTGTTCCTTGCAGAGAACCTGCAGGAACAGCACCTCGATCGCGTCCTCCCGTTCCGGGAAGATCGCGTTCAACTCGTCCTGCAGCGTGTTGAGCTGCTTCACGAGTGCCGCGTTGACGGTCATGTGTGTACCCCTTTGGTACTAGTAGTGGATGGTGATTCGGTGTTGAGGAACGCCTCAACGTCCGTCAGAGACGGAAACTTGGCGGGCAATTTCTCGCCCAGGTGGATGTCGTACACGTACTGGTGGCCCTGGTCTTCGTCGTCGACCCAACAGTCTGGGCTGTCGTCGATGGGGGCCACGTAGTACTGGTGTCCCCATCCGTCGGTGTGCCGGTCGGTTTTTTCTGTGACGTCTTGGATTCGGACGACGGTGCCGACCCGGATGTAGTGGTACTGGCCTTCCACTTGGTCGTCGAGACCGTACTCATCCACCAGTTCCGACCCGGAGGTGACGATCACAATGTCGCCGATCTGGTACTTGGACATGACTCATTCACCTCTTTCGCTTGCGTTGCCACTCGCGGTTGTACGCCTTCCGGCATGGTGTACAGCCACGTGCTCCGTTCGGCTGAACGGTGTACGTGCCGCCACACTTCGGGCAACACGTCTTCCGGGCGTGCCGAGCTGACGTTCCGGTACCACGGAGCAGGTTCTCTCGGAGCGTGACATCTTCCAGGTGGTCAGGGTTGACGCAGTGTCGGACCCGACACAGGTGGTCGATCGTGCCCACTGGTTCATGGCCATGCGCCAGAGTGAACGACACCCGATGCACCAGCACCTGTCGACGTGTGTTGTCGACCGTGCTGCCAATTCGGAATAGTCCGTAACCGACACCATTCGTGGCTCCGGTCCACAACCAACAGGTGTCCGTCTTGTCCACATGGGACCAGAACCGGTCAACATCTCGGGAACTCGTCAAGCTGGTCGAACGTGCACTGCGACGGGTCAAGGTCGCTCCTGATGCCACGGTAGACGGGGAAACGCAACTGGTTGGTGCCTGTTTTGTTCAGGGCTTCGATCTCCACAACCAGGATCTGTCCGGCGTCTAGGAGTTTCTTCAACTCCCAAATCTCTGCGTGGGTGAACCCGGTACCGACCGCACCACAAGATGTGACCGTCCCGTCGGAGGTGATGAGCGCGAGGTTCATCTTCCCGAAGTGTGCCCGCGACCCGGTGCCAGGCTCGTAGCCCGAGACCAGACAGGTGAGCCTTCGGGTCGTCTTGAACTTCACCCACGATTTCGAGCGGGCACCGAACTGGTACCTGCTCAGGCTGGGCATGACGTTCTTTGCGATGACGCCTTCCAGCCCAGCTTCCCGCGTGTGCTGAAGGAAGTCGGATTCGCCGGACATTGGTGTGCCCACGAACGGAACATTGTCAGGTAGGTCCGACAGAAACTGGTTGAGAGCATACCGACGTGGGTGCCACCCGTATTCGTGCCAGGCGGGCCAGTCGAACGCATGGAACTTGACGGGAACACGTGTTGACGCCGCGAGTGCGGCGGCCGGACTGGCTTGCTTGTCCCGTGTCAGGGTGTCCTCGAACCGGCCGGTGTCACAGACGATCTCGCCGTCCAACCAGACGGGCAGGTCGAAATACTGTTCGGCTGCTGTCACAAGTTCGGGGAACTTGTAGGTGACGTTCACGCCGTTGCGGTTCATGATCGTCGCCCGGCTGCCGTCCCAGAAGAAGAACGCCCGCACCCCGTCCATTTTCAGGTCGAAAATGTGGGTGGCTGTCAGGCTCTGAATGTCGATTGCTCGTCGTCCACCGGCGCTGGTGGACGGTGTGGCGAGCATGGGTCTGGCGGATAGGTCAAACACTGTCCGGCCCGTCCTTCTCGAATACGTTTTGCCAGGGGTCGTCCTCGGGTGCGAGGACTGGGGTGTTGAGGAACGCCTCCACCTCGTCGAGGGTTTGCGGTCGGGCCGTCGTCTTGAAGGCGACGAGCAGGGCTTCCAGGTTCTCCTGGGTGACCCACACCGACGCTGACGCATAGTCGTCCTCTTGGTCGCGGGTGATGGTGACGACGAATCCGCTGCTGTCTGGGTGTACGTCGTTTCGTTGGTCGACCAGTTCCATCTTGTCGCCGTCCTTGTCGACCATCGACCACACGACGTTCGGCTCGTTCATGTCAGTACGACGAGGTGAGTGTGACGAGCAGCCGGTCCCGCAGGTCGAGGACCACGAACTGGGCCAAGCTGGGGAACGCCTCGTAGTGGTGTTTGCACCACAGCAGGTCATGTTCCGCCACCTCGTCGGTGGCGTGACGGCCGAGCGGATGCCGGGTCTTGACGTGCGCCTCAGCACCGCATCTGTCGCACCTGTCGTGCTCGCGAACGAGTGTTTCCGTCACATTTGTGTCTTCGACTTCAGGTGGGGTCTCCTGAACCTCGGGGGGAGGTTCGGCTTGCATAGTGCTCACGGTCAGGTCCTTCCGGTTGGGTTGAGGAACGCTTCGATCGCGGTGGGGTCGTTGATGTCGGGGACCGGTGCGGGTTCCAGGATCGACGTGTGGACGTACATCCATCCGTAGTCGACTGGTTCTTCGCCCTTGCGCGTGTATTCCAGGGCGATGGGCCATTCGACCTTGATGTCGCCGTCGGAGTCGGGGTCCCCGTCGGTGACGGTGCCGACCATGCCGGTGTAGAACTGGTCGTACGGTGGCGAAACGCTGTCGGGGCCGATCGTCAGATGGTCCCCGCCGACGACGTACTCGTTGGCGGCCAGGACCACCAGGTCGTCCCGGTTGAAGGTGTCCATCAGTCTGCGTCCTCCTAGGGTTTGTTGAGCCAGTGTTCGATGGTTTCGGGTGTCCAGTCGACGCACGGGACCAGGTAGCACTTGTTGATGCTGGTGGTGTCCTGCAGGTTGTTTGAGACGAGGACAGGCTCGTCCCATCGCACCATGTAGCAGTCCCGAGAGTGGGCCAGGCCCATGATGGTGCCGACGTGCCCCCAAAACTCCTTCAGCAGGTCACCGGTGAGCGGCTCGAAGTGCACTCGGTCGCCGACGTTGAAGTTCACGGCTACTCCTCGTGCATCTCCACGACACGCCAAGTGGTAGCGGTCGCCATATGTGTGGACACCTGTCGCCACGACGTGGTCCAGCCGTTGATGAGCCACTTGCTGCGCTGCTTCGTGTAGACGTTGACCATCGGATACGGATACGTTTCCTCTGGCCGGTTCTTCTCGACGATGATGTAGGTGCCGTTCGGGTAGGTGTCCTCGGGCCGGTTCTTGATGGCTTCGATCCGGTCGCGCAGGTCGACGAGGTCCCTCTCGTTCCGTTTGATGTACCCCTCCACCACTTTGACCTGGCGTTCGTATTCGTCGATCATTGTTACGTCGTCTTCGTCCATTGCTGCGTTCATGGCCTCTCTCTCTTGTCTACGGTGGGCCTCTGCCGTTGCGATCTGGCGTTTGAGGTCCTTCATTCGGCGATTGTCAACGTCGTCGACCCCGTCGTTGAGCTTGAGCGTGGGCATGGTGTTTCCCTCTCGGTATGGGCCAAGCACTTCGTCGGCTGGTCGGGTGACGTTGAGGGCCTTGGTGAAGTAGTTGCGCCAGTACACGCCGGTGTCGACGGTGTCTGGTTCGCCGTAAGACTCGTCGTACTCGTCGTCGTCGGGTGCGTCAACGAAAGGGTCGTCGTCGTCGTCGAGAATCGTCACGGTGTGCTCCCTTCGATTTCGGATTTGATGGCCGCCCAATGCTCGACCCATTCGACACGTGTGCCGAACATGACGCCGATATCCTCCGGCTCAATGTTCAGCCGGTCGTCATCCTCAGGTCCGTCGAACCAGGGCACCAACGCACGGTTAACCCATTGCCGACCGACACGCACACCGGCAGCCATGATGTTCACGTACCGTTTCTGGCGGCCGATGCGGTCGGTGTGTGCACGGAGACACTTGTCGCACACGTTGATGACGATTTCCTCGCCCTGGAACGAGTCCCAGAACGTTGACCCGTAGTGGCCGTACGTCTGGAACTCGGTGCCCTTACTGGGCTGGTTGTCGACGTCGGCGACGGTGTTCTGCAGGACGGTGCCGCAGACGATGCATGGAAGCATCGCATCAGTGCTCACGACGAGATCCGTCCCTCGGGTGAGCAGCCGACGTAGATGGGTCCGACCCATCCGGCGACGTACCCGGACGGCAGGTCGAACCGTGCGTGGAAGGTGTCGGCGTCGAACGGCACGTGGTACCTGTCGCACAGGTCCCGCAGCGCAGCCTCTTGTTCCTCAGTCATCAGTACCGGCTCCTCAGGTAGTTGTAGTCCTGCCGTGCGTCGTTGTAGGTGTCGTACCGGTAGCCGGTGACCACACCGTCGGTGTTGCGGGTGACGACGTATGTGCCCACCCGGGGCCAGTCGGTGACGTGTTCACGGAACGCGTCGTACATGGTGCCCGGCGAGGCGGCCAGGTCCTGACGGTTGATTTCGATGAGCGCGACTTCCAGCTCCGTCTCACCCTGCCCGTTGCTGATCTGGAACGACTCGTTGGCCCAGCCGTCGTCGGCGAACACCTGAAGTGTGCGGGCGATCGGGTCTGGGGTGTGTGAACTGGCGTTGCGGTACCAGTCGTTGGTGTTGAACATGCCGTGCTCCTACATCGGGTCGTAGGTGACTTGGTGTTGGCCGGTGCCGGGCAACGCGTTGTATGCGTCGCACACGGCGGCCTGGGAGTCGTCGCAGTAGCCTGCGCCTTCCTCAACCATCCATTCGATCGCGTCGTGAAGGCGTACAAGTTCTGGTGACATGCTGTTCTCCTGTTCAGTTGATGTACCTAGAGGCTGGTCATGTGCTCCCACGACACGTTCAGGTGTCGCCAGATAGCGCCGCAGTAGCACTCACTGACGGAGTAGCAGCCCGTCGCCGACTGGCCCGAGTAGGACCACTTGTGGCCCTTCACGTGGTCGTTGGACAGGTTGAAGTTCCGGAACCTGTCGCCGGTGACGTAGTGGAAGTGCGCGGCGTCCATGTAGGAACGATCTGCCTGCATGGTGGGTTCGAGGTCGAACAGGGTGCCGAGGAAGTGTCCCCACTGGTCCCACGTGGCCGCCTTGTCGGGGCCGCCGTTCTGCCGTCGTGGCGAGTTGCCGGTGAGGATGACGTCGAACGCGTGGTCACGTTTGCGTGAACCGTGGGAGTTGAAGCGGGTGAAGTCCACGTGTGCCAGCTTGGCGGCCATGTAGAACTGTGACCGTTCCAGGTGGTCGGTGTGGATCCTCACTTGCTTCCCCTGACGGGGGTCACGGACGTGTACTTGAGGACACTGCGGGTCCGCTTCTCGGTCCACACACGGTTCTCCCGGTTCACCCGAACCTGGTTCGGGTTAGGAACTTTCGGCATGGTGTTTCCTTTCGGTTCGTAGGGTCACAGACTGCACCGGGCCGACCACCACAGCGGGCCGGTGCAGTGTGTGACCCCACGCATCCGCTTCCCGGTTTTGGCGGGTGAGGCGTAGTCGCCGGGGGGTCATGCGTGGTGTCAACGTGTGTTCAGGCTTTGTCCTTCAGGTTCGCGGGGTCCCACACGATGAGTGCGAGTAGGACGATGATGGGTGCGACGGTGACGATGATGGTGCCGACCATGGGTCAGTTCCTTCCGTAGTAGTCGAGGTGTTCGCTGACCCGCCGTGACCGTTCCTGCCGGTCAATTTCGCGGACGGTACGCAACTGGCCGTACGTGTAGATGGCACCGCCGACCCCCATCAGAGCGAGGGTGAGGATGACCCATCGGAGTGCCCACACGACGGTGAACAGGTCGTCCATCACGCCCTCCCACAGTTCGGGCAGGTGTCCGTGATGTCACGGGTGATGACGGACCGTTTGCAGAAATTGCAGTCCCAGTCGCACATGTCGTCGGGTACGGCGGCGTCTCGAAGGTCGTTCATGTGGTCGACGTACCACTCGTCGTACAGGTGTGGCAGGTTCCTGACCCGCCACATCTCCACGTCTGCGTGGGTGATGGTGACACCCGTTGTCGGGCGACGGGGTGTGCGTTCCGACGTGAGGTCTGGTGGTTTCGGTGCTTCCACGTAGCCGTGTTGGGTGAGGTACGTGGTGGTGCGTGCTGGGAGCGGCACTTTCCGGGTGTCCGGCGTGTTGTACATGTCGCCGGAGTCTTGCCAGTGTGCGAGGTTCCTAGCAGCCCCGTGGCTGTAGGCGGGCATCACGTTTTTCCTTTCGGTGGTGGTGTGAACACGTGTTTGCGTGTCCCTGGCGCCGGACGGCAGTTCGACCTGCCGCCCGGCTCCCACTGGGGGCGTTCGTGGGCAACGTGTGGGTTGACGGAGTGTGTGCACCCACTCCGGGACACTCCCCTCGGCTGACCTATGCCTAGGTCCCTGGGTGTGCAGTCGCTTATCGTCCCCGGCTACCTCGCGTGTCCCACTTCCGCCGCGCCGGACGGGCTTTTTACGTCACAGCCAGGACGACCCTCACGTGTGGCAAATCCATGCCCTCTTTACGTGTCCGCGTTCAGCAGAGCCTCAGGTGTTGGCTCACAATTTCCCAGAGCTGAGATCACAACGATCCGCCCGTACGGGAGCAACGCTTATGGAGTTGTGGTGTAGCCGAAACAATTTGGAGCCCATCTCCGAGCCGACCCGTATTTGTTCACCCCCCGAGTCGCCCAATAGGCATTGTGGGGGCACAATCGCAGGATCTGATTTCCCTCCTTCCTGCGTGTGACAGTGGCGCGGCCCTGCCAGGTCTACGGGTTAGCCATATACCCGTACGCCGACCTCCCGAGAAACGGACACGTGATGTGTCCGCTGGTTTACGCGCCCTCGCCAGGTCTCGAACCTGGACAGCCCATGCCTAGGCCGTTGCCCAGACTCATCATCGGCAGAGGCATCGGCCATAGAGTCCGAGGGCGAACTGTGGACGCGACTCCACAGCCCAAAGAACCCTTGTGGCCGTCAGCCACAAGGGTTCGCGCGTGGATGCGTGAGGTTTAACCCCCACGCACCCTGTAGCCGCTCTCATGCGGCTACGTGTTGGATCAGGCCGACTCCTCCTTGGTGTCGGCGTCGAGCTTGTCCAGCAGCCCCTGAAGGACAGGGTTGTCGGCAGCGGCAGCGGCCACCATCGACTGCTGCTTCGCCTGCTGCGCCAGCGCCTTCTCGGCCGCCTTCTGCGCGGCCGTGGCAACGGCCGTCTGGACCTTGATGCGTGCCTTCTGCTTGGCCGTGGTCTCCACGTCCGTGAAGTGCAGCGACACCGTGTAGGCACGGCCGTCCTTCCCCTGGAAGGGGAGACCCATCACGTCGAGACCGTGGCGTCCGGTGGACTCCGTGGTCTGGAACGGGTGGGACTTGATGACGTGGTTGAAAAACTCCACGCCGTGGCCGCTGAGGTCAGCCTTGACGGAGGTTTCCGCCTGGTTGATCTCAGCCTGGATTGCGGCCAACTGCGCCTGCAGTTCGGCCAGGTTCTGCTCAGCCATGGCTGATTCCTTCCGGGTTTTCCCACACGCACTTGTTGCGTGTGGGCGGTGGCACAGCCTCATGAGAGGCAGGCTGCACTATCGCCCGAACGGACGTTCACAGAACCAATCCAATTTTCCCCGTGACCCTTCCTGGAGTGACCTCACGGGGGGCGTGAGGTCACCAGGTTCTACACCCGGAGGCCGTCGAGCACAGCAGACTTGCCGTAGACGGCCTCAGCCTGCTCGTGGCAGCGTTCCTCGTATGTAGAAACACCGAACTCGGTCATGGACTGCACGAACGGCTCAATGGGGCCATCCTCAGTGAGGATTTTCCCACGCCGACCTGTGGGGTTGCCTTGGTCGTCGAGACCGAAGTCTGACGCCCGGTACTGCGCCCGGGTCTGGTACCAGGTTGTTCCCTGGTACGTGCCGACCTGGCACTGCACCTTCGTGTAGGCAGCACCTTGCACACGGGTAACCGTGTAGATCGAGTTCCGTGTCTGAAGCACCATGACGTAGTGCATGGGGTTCCCCTTTCCTAGGTTGGACTCCAGGAAGGGCCACGGAGAATCTGCGCCGGAAATTTCCCACACGGCCTACGTGTGGGCTGGATTTTTCCCAGCGCCTTGCGTGTAGACAGAGCTCTGGCGTAGCCATAGCCCGGTCAGGGGTCCGGCTGGACCGAACCGGACCGGCGCGGATGGACCGAACCGGACCGGAGCAGCCGGACCGGACCGGACCGGCCGCTAACGGCCGACCGGACCGCCGTAGCAGCCGGACACAACTAGGTACCAACGACCGGCCCGCCGTGCTCACCGGACCGGACCGGCCGCCGAAAGGCAGCCGGACCGACCGGAGCAACCGACCGACACAACTAGGTACCGACCGGCTCGCCGCCGTGCTCACTGACCGGACCGACCGCCAAGAAGGCAGCCGTGCCAGCCAGCCAGCCACCGGAGCAGCAAGCCGAACACTTCCAGGTACCGGGCAGCCTGCCGCCGTGCTCGCAGCCGGACCCCGGACCTAGACCACCCCTAGACCACCGATCACCGGACCCCGGTAGCCGGTACCTACCTAGGTCACCCCTTCCATCAACGGACGTTGACGAGGTAGGGTCGGCCTACGGCCGGAGCAAAACAAGCCCCGGCACCCAACCGAAAGGACTCGCACCATGCGAGCAATCAGCAGCACTCTCAGGCTCGTCACACAGGAGACAGTCGACCGAGCCAACGCCCTTGCCGACGAGTACCCGGAGGCCTACCGGGCAGCCCGGCAGACCATCGAAACACGGGCCCAGCAACACACCGACCCTTCCGAAGTCGCCGCCCTGGCGTTTCTGCTACTGCCGTCCTTCGTCCCCACCGGGCAGGAGCACCACCGCAGCGCATGGCGAAACGCCGCATGGAGAGCAGTCAACCGATGCGCCGCCGTCGTCGCCGCCACACACAACGGAGAAGCAGTCGACCCGGCAGACCTCGCCGACGACAGCAAAACGGTCCTTCCGACGTACGCCCCGGACCCGGCAGCGGCCTACAGCACCGGAGCACTGGACCGGATCGCAGCCGCCTTGCTCGCACTGGACGACGAGCACCGCGAGCCGATGCGCCTCGCCGCCGTCAACATGCGTCACGGTCAGCGGACCCTGACCACGAGAGAGACGAGCAGCACCGAGCGCCGCAAGATCGCCGCAGCCGTCCGGTACCTGTCCGCCCACCGAGCCCGCATCGAACGCCCCGCAGACGAGGCATGGACCCCCAGCGCCGACTGGACAGACGCCGCACCCCTCGCCGACCGGATCGCAGCCCGCTCGCACGACTGGACCCCCGGCACCGTCCAAGGGTCACGCCGCACCGGACCGCAGCCCGTCGGCCCCACCGTGACCGTCAACAGCCGCTCACGGATCGCCGCCGACGGCCCGCAGGTCACGATTCCCCCGGAGCGAATCGCCGCAGCCGACGCACGCCGCACCGCCCAGGAGACCGCCCTCACAGCGGCCCACGGACGGCCCGCCCACCTCGCAGCCAAGAGCCAGGAGGCCCGC
>Ga0070674_100000123_pt1 | contig 35400 bp, 29 predicted proteins | sample KBSM33metaG_FD_65344 | JGI IMG/M metagenome (GOLD analysis project Ga0070674, IMG submission 65344) | Miscanthus rhizosphere microbial communities from Kellogg Biological Station, Michigan, USA - KBS M3-3 metaG | ecosystem: Host-associated > Plants > Roots > Rhizosphere > Soil ... | reverse complement strand
GACAGCGACGCCAGCGAGCAGCTGGTGGCGGAGGCGGCGGAGTGAGTTTCGGGGAAGATGTTGCGACACTCGTATCGGAATCAAAGGACCCCTTGCTAGCGGCTGCCGATGGTTGGGAGCGTATTCCTCTTGGAGCGGTGGCAACTATTCTGAATGGTTTTCCGTGGAAATCAGAACACTTCGGGAAAAGTACCGGCGTACCGCTGATTCGCATCAGGGATGTTACGACCGGCGCTACGGAAACCCTCTACGAAGGGCCAATCACCGATGGCTATTGGGTAGAGCCCGGTGACCTGCTCGTCGGAATGGATGGCGACTTCAATGTCCGGCGCTGGCAAACCGAGCGAGGTTTGCTCAACCAGCGGGTGTGCAAGGTCACGGCTGACCCGGATCGATATTCTACCACGTTTCTAGAATACGTCCTTCCGAGCTACTTGCAACTCGTTAACCACATGACAAGCTCGGTCACCGTCAAACACCTCTCGTCGCGTACCTTGGCCGACTTGCCACTGCCGCTTCCTCCAGCGGCCGAGCAACGCCGTATCGTCGCGAAGCTGGACGCGCTGACCGCCCGCCTCGCCCGCGCGCGCGCGGAACTGGATCGGGTGCAGGTGCTGGCGCAGTCGCTTCGACTGAAAGCAATCCGAGCCACCTTCGCTTCCTATGCTGGCGCCCCAAGGCATCGCGTCGACGCGCTGTGTTCTGTGGGCACAGGGGCCACTCCGAAACGAGGCGAGTCGCGCTACTACGGCGGTGGGAAGATACCTTGGGTCACATCGGGCGCGGTTAACTCTGGCAATGTGATGACGCCGACGGAGCTCATTACCGAAGCCGCAATCAAGGAGACCAACTGCAAGGTCTATCCCGCTGGGTCGCTCATCATGGCGCTATACGGGGAAGGCAAAACGCGCGGAAAGGTCGCTACGTTAGGCATCAACGCAGCAACCAATCAGGCTTTGGCCGTCTTACATTCGTTCGCTGCCGAGATAGTTGAGACGGAGTGGATCAAGTTATTTCTAGATGCCAGGTATGAAGAAACGAGAGCCGAAGCGGCAGGCGGAGTTCAACCCAATCTGAACCTTGGCATCGTGAAATCCATCCAGATATCCGTGCCGTCATTGGATGCTCAGCGGTCGAGCATTGTTGCGTTGGGCGCCGCTTTCACCCGCGCCGACCGCCTCGAAGCCGAAGCCGCCCGCGCCCGCGCGCTGCTCGATCGCCTCGAATCTGCGATCCTCGCCAAGGCGTTCCGCGGCGAGCTGGTGCCGCAGGACCCGAATGACGAGCCCGCCAGCGTCCTGCTCGACCGCATCCGCGCCCAGCGCGCCGCCGCGCCCAAGCCGAAACGTTCGAAGGTTCGCCCCCAGCCCGAGCCCGCCGCTTAGCTGGCGCGACAGATCTCGCTAGGGCGCTCGCATGCTCATGAAATCGCCGCGCAAGGCCGCCATCGTTGTGGGTCTGATCGTCCTCGCGGCGGCGGGGAGCGTGGTTTGGCTGCTGGTGACGCTGGGCTGGTTCACGCCGCCGCCGACGCGGTTCGGTTGGCCGGTCGCCATGATCAATGTCGCCGGCGAGGGCGTGCGAGGGCAGACCGACGGCGGCGCGGCAAAGGCGCGATTCGGCGATCCGTTCGCGGTCGCCCTGGATGCGCGCGGTACTTTATTCGTGGCCGACGCCGGCGACACCGGCCGCATCCGCAAGATCGATCCCGACGGCAAGGTGACCACCTTGTCGGGATCGTTCGATACGCCATCCGGCCTTGCGCTGGACGCCGCTGGCAACCTCTTCGTTGCGGACACCGGCGCCAATACGATCCGCAAGATCAGTCCCGACGACGTGGTGACGACACTCGCCGGAGACGGCGCGGCGGGGTATCGTGATGGCCCCGCCGCGACCGCGCGCTTCAACGGGCCGATCGGCGTAGCGGCCGATGACAAAGGCAATGTCTATGTCGCGGACAGCTATAATGACCGTATCCGCGTCATCACGCCGGAAGGCCAGGTGCGGACGCTGGCGGGCCAGGACGCGCCGGGTTTTGCCGATGGACAAAGCGCGGCCGCGGCGTTCGACACGCCGACCGGGATCGCGCTCGATCGGCACGGCGCGCTGCTCGTCGCGGATTCGGGCAACAATGCGATCCGCAAGATCGAAAAGGACGGGCGGGTATCGACCCTCGCCCGTACCGATCCCAATGACGGCGCCGGCCTGTTGCAAGGGATCATCGGACTGGCGCCTACCTGGGACGGGTTCGTCTATATCGCTTCCTATCGCCGCGGGCGGATCGTCGAAATGTCGCCCGCGGGATCGCTACGCGTGCTCGCCGGGCCGGGATCGACGATCGGCGGCAATGCCGCGCTGCCGCTAACGGGGCCGGCCGGGCTCGCGATCGATGGCGCTGGCGGCCTCTATATTGCCGACGCTTCGGCCTATGCCATTCGCAAGCTCAGTCCACGTCGTGCCGATGCCGCCCCGATTCCTGCGGCCATTCCCGAACCAATTGCCCCAGCGCTGGTCAGCAAGCCGGTCTTCCCCTGGCCGGTCGGCCCGCAATTTGGCTGGCACGAAGTGGTCGGCGACATGGGCGAAGTGCGCGGCAATTATGACGGCGAGAGCCGCGACCACCTCCATGCCGGCCTGGATATCAGCGCGCCGGTGGGAGGAATGGTGCTCGCCTCGGCGGACGAGACGGTGCGGGACCCGCTGCCCAATTGGGATGTCGAGGGGCTGAGCGAAGGGCTGCGCGTCGACCAGATGACCTATATCCACATGCGCGTCGGCCGCACCGCGACCGGCACGCCGCTCGATGCAAGCCGGTTCCGGATCATCCGCGACGGCGAAGGCCATGTCGTCCGGGTCCGGGTCAAGCGCGGCACTCGTTTCCGGGTCGGCGATCCGCTTGGCACGATCAACCGCATGGCGCATGTCCATCTCGAACTCGGGGCTCCGCGCGCCAAGGTCAATGCGCTGTTGTTGCGCTTTCCCAATTTCGGCGATCACGTCGCGCCGCATATCGACGACATCTATGTGCTCGATGCCAATGGTCAGCGCTTGAACGAAAAGCAGAATGGACGGCTGGTCGTTCCCGCCGCCGCCGGCGCGGTCGGCATCGTCGTCGAGGCGTGGGACCAGGTCGACGACAATGCCGCGCGCCGCCGTCTCGGCCTCTATGCAGCAGGCTTCCAGATCCTGAAGCAAGACGGCACGCCGGTGGCCGGGTTCGAACGGCCGCGCATCACGATCGAGTTCGATCGCATGCCGACCGCGCCTTTGGCGGCGAAAATCGCCTACGCGCCGTCCAGCGGCGATACCGTCCATAGCGACCAGCGGACGCGCTTTCTCTATGTCGTCACCAATGTCGTGCGGCATGGCCGCGTCAGTCCCGGCGGCTGGAACCCGGCGGAACTTGCGCCCGGCAATTACACGATCCGCATCCATGCCGCGGACCGCGCCGGAAACGTCGCATCGGCCGGGCGCGATCTTCCGATCACGATCCGCTGAGTCCGGGCGCTAGACTTAATCGCTTCGCGGCCACCTGAACTCAGGCCAGCATCGGCAATCGGGCGAGGTATTTCTCCAGCGTGACCGGGTAATCTCGCACACGCACGCCGGTCGCGTTGTAGATCGCGTTGGCGACCGCGGCGCCGACTCCGCACGGCCGAGCTCGCCCACGCCCTTCGCCTTCATCGGGTTGGCCTCGTCGTCGGCCTCGTCGAGGAAGACGACGTCCTGAGGGAGGATGTCGGCATGGACCGGCACTTCATAATCAGCCAGATCGTGGTTGACGAAAAAACCGAACCTCTTGTCGGTCGCCAGCTCATCCATCAGCGCCGATCCGACTCCCATGGCCATCGCCCCGATCACCTGGCTGCGCGCCGACTTGGGATTGATGATGCGCCCCGCCGCGCATACCGCCAGCATTCGCCGTACGCGGGTGACGCCGGTATAAGCGTCGACGCCGACCTCGACGAAATGCGACCCGAAGGTCGACAGCTGGTGCGTCTTGCCGAGATCGCCGAACTCGATCTTGTCCTCCGCGACCAGCTCCCCGCCCGCGGCGGCCTGCGCCAGCGGGGCGGAGCGGTTGCCGCTGCGCACCTTGCCCGCCTCGAACACGGCATCGGTCGAATTGAACCCGAGCCGCCCCGCGACTTCCTCTCGCAATTTGACGCAGGCGGCATAGACACCGGCGGTCGAGTTCGCCGCGCCGAATTGCCCGCCGGAGCCCGCCGCGACGGGGAAATCGGAGCTGCCAAGCTTCACGGTCACCGCTTCGATCGGCACCCCCATCATCTCCGCCGCGGTCTGGGCGATAATGGTGTAGCTGCCGGTGCCGATGTCGGTCATGTCGGTCTCGACCGTGACGCGGCCATCGTTACCCAGGCGGACGCGGGCGCCCGACGGAAAGTTGATATGGTTGCGGAACGCCGCCGCCATGCCCATCCCGATCAGCCAGCGCCCGTCGCGGACCTGGCCGGGCCGAGCGTTGCGTCGCGACCAGCCGAAACGCTCGGCGCCTTCGCGCAGGCAGCGCACCAGCTGGCGTTCGGAAAAGCGGCGCTCCGGCTTTTCGGGATCGACCTGGGTGTCGTTCCTGACGCGGAAATCGACCGGATCCAGGCCGAGCTTCTCGGCCATCTCGTCCATCGCGATTTCCAGCGCCATCAGCCCGGGCGCTTCGCCGGGCGCGCGCATGGCATTGCCTTCGGGCAAATCGAGCACCGCCAGTCGCATCGCCGTGAGGCGATTGGCGCCGGCGTAGAGGAGCTTGGTCTGGTTGACCGCCGTTTCGGGCTCGCCATTGGGCTGGTCGCCCGATCCACTTTCATGCGCGATGGCGGTGATCCTCCCGTCGCGCTCGGCGCCGATCCGGATGCGCTGGCGCGTGGCCGGCCGGTGCGTGGTATTGTTGGGCATGAAGGGACGCGGCAAGGCCAGCTTGACCGGCCGCCCCGCGGCCTTCGCGGCCAGCGCCGCAAGCACCGCATCGACGCGCAGGAACAGCTTCCCACCGAAACCGCCGCCGATATAAGGCGAGAGGAAACGGATTTTCTCCTTGGGGATGCCGAGCGTCTTGGCGAGGTCGGAGCGCCCCCAATTGATCATCTGGCTCGACGTCCATAGCGTGAGCTGATCGCCGTTCCAGGCGGCGATGGAAGCGTGCGGCTCCATCATCGCGTGGCTGTGGTCTGGCGTGGAATAGAGCGCATCGAGCTTGACCGGCGCGTGGGCGAACGCTTCCTCGAACGAACCGGTTCGATCGGCCTTCGGCGCGGCATTGCCTTTATTGCTGTCGCCGCCCGTCAGCGGCGCGGTCTTGAGCGCCTCGTCGAGATCGAACCGGCCCTGCCCGCGGTCATAGTCCACGCGCACCAGGGCCGCTGCGGCGCGCGCCTGCTCGAAAGTCTCGGCGACGACGACCGCGATGGTCTGATGGTAATGGTCAATCTCCGGTCCGCCGAACAGCTTGACCGTGTTGAAGTCGCCCTTACCGAGCTTGCCGGTTTCGGTCGCCGTGACGATCGCGAGCACGCCCGGGGCGGCTTTGGCCGCGTCGAGCTTGATCGACCGGATCCGCCCCTTCGCGATCGCCGAACCGACGACATAGCCGTAAGCGGGATTGGCCACCTCACGGTGATGCTCATAAGCATAGGGCGCTTGCCCTGTGGTCTTGAGCGGACCGTCGATACGGTCATGGGCACGACCGACCACTTTCGCGCGATCGATCGGGTTTTGGCCCGCAGGCGTGTCGAACTTCATGCCGCTTTCTCCTGATCGATGACTGCCGCCAAGGTCCGTTCGGCCAGCGGGATCTTGAACGCGTTATCCGGCATCGGCCGGGCGCCGGCGAGAAGCTGGCCGGCGACTTCCCTGGCGCCGCGGGCCATCGCCGCTTCCGCCGCCTCGACTCGCCAGGGCTTGTGCGCGACGCCGCCGAGCGCCACGCGCCCGCTGCCATCCTTGTGGATCACCGCCGCCACCGAGACGAGCGCGAAGGCGTAGGAGGCACGGGCGCGGACCTTCTCGTAGTGGTGGAAGCCGCCGATCGGCTTGGGCAAGGTCACGCCGGTGATCAGCTCGCCCGGTGTCAGCACCGTCTCGATATGCGGCGTGTCGCCGGGCAGACGGTGAAACTCGGCGATCGGGATCGCCCGGCTGCTGCCGTCGGGCTTTACCGTCTCCACGGTGGCGTCGAGCACGCGCAGCCCTACCGCCATGTCCGACGGGTTGATAGCAATGCAATCGTCGCTCGATCCGACCACTGCCAATTGCCGGCTGAAGCCGCCGATCGCCGAGCAACCCGATCCGGGCTTGCGCTTGTTGCACGGCATGTTGGGGTCGTAGAAATAGGGACAGCGCGTGCGCTGGAGCAGGTTGCCGGCGGTGGTCGCCTTGTTGCGCAATTGTCCTGGCGCGCCGGCGACGATCGCCCGGCTCAACACGCCATAATCGCGCCGGACACGCTGATCGCTCGCCAGATCGGTGTTGGTCACCAGCGCCCCGATCCTGAGGCCGCCGTCTGCGGTCTGCTCGATCTTGTCGAGCCCGATATCTTGGACATCGACGAGGTGGACGGGCGTCTCGATCTGCAGCTTCATCAGATCGAGCAGGTTGGTGCCGCCGGCCAGGAACTTGGCGCCGGGCTGGCTGGCGACCGCGCGCGCCGCGCCGACCGGGTCCTTGGCACGCTCATAAGTGAAGGCCTTCATGCTCTGCCCCCGCGACATCGGTGATCGCCTCGGCGATATTGGAATAGGCACCACAGCGGCAGATATTGCCGCTCATCCGCTCGCGCAGTTCCGCATTGGTGAGGCTGGGTCGCGCCGTCACGTCCGCCTGGACATGGCTCGGCACGCCGCGCTTGATCTCGTCGAGCATGGCGACCGCCGAGCAGATCTGCCCCGGCGTACAATAGCCGCATTGATAGCCGTCATGCTTGACGAACGCGGCCTGCATTGGATGGAGCCGGTCGGGCATGCCGAGCCCTTCGATCGTGGTGACCTCGTCCCCCTCATGCTGCAAAGCCAGGGTGAGACAGCTGTTGATGCGGGTGCCGTTGACCAGCACCGTACAGGCCCCGCACTGGCCGTGATCGCAACCTTTCTTAGTGCCGGTCAGGTGCAGATGTTCGCGCAGCGGGTCGAGCAACGTCGTGCGCGGATCGACCGTCAGCGCGTGCGCCTCGCCGTTGACCTTGAACGACACAGCCATATCGATTCGCGCGGCGCGCGCTGGAGCTGCCGCAGCCGCCGCGCCGGGGGCGGCAGCAATGACGACGGTCGCCGCGCCGCTCGCGAGGACACCTCTCCGGGAGATACCAAGGTCGTTAGTGTCCCACATGTCGCTTCCCTCAATTCCGGCCAATGACTGATCCGATCTCTCTCTGCCCCACACGATCGCCTATGCATGGCGAGCCGCTTCGCGCGGACGCCGGACGCGACCGGCCCGACCGCCGCCTTTCCTGAGCGCATCAAAGGAGCGCGGGTTCCGTCGGCTATCGCCGCACCAACCCTTTGGGCGCCGCGCGATCAATACGTCGAATGCATTAGTCATGACATCAGCGCGCATGGCTATCCTCCTTGCCGGCGGTGCATCTGCCATCGACCGTCGTCATATCGGCTTGAGAGCGATTTCCCGGGTTCGATGAGAAGATCGTTTCGATATACGCGCGCGGCATGAGCACGCGCGAGATCACCGGGCATCTGCGCGAGCTGTACGGCATCGACGTATCGCCCGAGCTGATCAGCACGGTGACCGATGCGGTGCTCGATGAGGTGGCGATCTGGCAGCAGCGCCCGCTCGATGCCTGTTATCCGTTGATCTTCTTCGACGCGATCCGGGTGAAGATCCGCGACGAAGGGACGGTACGCAACAAGGCGATCCATATCGCGCTGGGCGTCCGCGCCAACGGCGCCAAGGAAGTGCTCGGCCTGTGGCTCGAGCAAAACGAAGGCGCCAAGTTCTGGCTGCGGGTGATGAACGAGCTCAAGAACCGCGGCACCGAGGATATCCTGCTTGCCGTCGTCGACGGCCTCAAGGGCTTCCCCGAGGCGATCGCCGCGGTGTTCCCCGAGACGATCGTTCAGACCTGCATCGTCCACCTGCTCAGGAACTCGATGGACTTCGTATCCCGGAAGGATCGCAAGGGCCTGGCGACGTCGCTGAAGGACATCTATCGCGCCACCGATGCCGACGCCGCCGAGAAGGAGCTGACGGCGTTCGAGGCTGGGCCCTGGGGCCGGCGCTATCCCGCCATCGCTCAGGGCTGGCGCCGCAACTGGGCCGAGATCATCCCGTTCTTCGGCTTCCCGCAGGAGGTCCGCCGAATCGTTTACACAACCAATGCGATCGAGGCGCTGAACTCCAAGTTCAGGCGCGCCGTCAGGGTCAGGGGCCACTTCCCCAGCGACGAGGCCGCGACCAAGCTGCTCTATCTGATCTTGAACCGATCCGAGAAAGAATGGAAAATGCCGCCACATGAGTGGGCCATCGCCAAAGCGCAGTTCGCCGTCATCTTCGGCGAACGCTTCATCAAAGCCATGGCGGCGTAATGTTCAACCGCCCGCCCACACACGGAAATCATGACAGTCCCGAAGATGCGTGACATAGCCATTTCGCCCGGCATGGGGTGCGCCCGTGTCATCGACCGTGATCCAGCGCGCGCTCGAAAGCCCGGCTTGCAGCACGGCCTGATCCTCGGCCGCCAGATGCTCAAGGCCTCGGGCAAGCAGGCGCACGACCTGGCGCTTGGAAATCGCCAAACCCATCCCGCACAGCAAACTCGTCAGCCGCTCGCTGGTGATCTGCCTCTGAAAATGGCCAGCGGCGAGAAAACGACGCAGCTCGGGACCAAACCCGCCCACAATGCCCGGCGGCAGAGCCGCAACAATCCGTTCCCCGGCCGCCGTCTGCCAGCACTCGCGCCGGTAGCGCACTCAACGCTGAGCCGAAGATCCTGGACCAGGACATCCTCATAGCCTTTGAATCGCGAACCGGCCGGAACCGCAACCTTGAGCCGCACTTCCCGGCTCACCTCGAGCTTCGACTTCACCGCTCCAGGCCGACGCTTCGCGCGTCTCTTGCCACGCGCCTGCCCTGGTTCTGTCGCCTGCTCCATTCCTGAGGGCTTCGCCTTGAACTTCGGACGCGGCGGCAATTCCTTCAGCTACGCAATCTTGCCGCGCAGTTCCTGGTTCTCCACCTTGAACGCCGCTTTGTCGGCCCGAAGCTCCTCGTTCTCGGCCCTGAGCTGCACGTTCCCCGCGCTCAGCCGATCAGCCGCCACCTCAAGATGATCGCAACGCTCCACCAACACGGCGAAAGTCAAAACCACCCTCGCTGCCATCAGTGTCGCTGCTGGGAGCCATTCATAGGATGAATCAGACCAACAGCTCCTTGTCCAGCCCGCGCCCGGAAATCCGCCCCGGTTACCAGGCGTGTCCGCTATATCGCGATAAGGTATATGTCATTGGGGGGCCATGTTGTAATCAGCGCCTCCTTCGGCCCGCAAGCCGACCCAGGTGGCAGGAGCCCAGCGGCCTTACTAGCGGAATGAGGACCACCATCCCTGATAGTTGTAGAGGATGCCATGAGTAATTCGGAGCAGGCAATGTCAGACACGAGACAAGATTTCTGGGCGGAAGAATTCGCCAAAATGCGGGAGAATTCCGGGCATTGGACTAACGATATAGTCGTTCAGAAATACATTTATAACCTGATAGGCGATACCGACGCTCACTGGCTACCATGGCTTTTCCACACATACTTTTCCAATATCCCTAGCTTCTCGCGCGTACTTAGCGTCGGCTGCGGGGATGGCGCCCATGAGATCGAGATGTTCCGAACTGGCAAAGTGGGCTACATTCGCGCGCTTGACGCCTCGCCTGGCGCCGTCGAGACGGCACGTGCCAGATTTGCGGACGAGGGAGTCGATCCTGCCCGTTATGATTTTGATGTGCAGGACGGCAGCGGCTTTCATGTCGATGGCAAATATGATCTGGCCATGTGCATTTCTGCGGCCCATCACATCTGGGACCTTGACAGGCTTTTCCTCAAGATTCGCGATGCTCTCTTGCCGGACGCGCCATTCGTCCTACTGGAATACATCGGCCCCAATCGCTTTCAATGGACCGATGCGCAAATCGATGTGGTGAATCAGATCCTTGCGGCGCTGGACCCCGCCTATCGGGCAAACGGAGAAACCGGGCCACTCGGACGCCCCGACTTCGAAGCGATGATTGCGATGGATCCAACCGAAGCCGTGCGTTCGGAGGATATCATGCCCACGTTGGAAAAGTATTTTAGTGTTGATTATTTCCGCCCGCACAACGGCACGGTGCTGCACCAGCTTTTCCCAGCCCTCAATGGCGACATGTCGAATAAAGGAAGAGCTGATTTCGATACTGTTGTACGTCTTATTATTCTATTGGAAAGTCTTCTGATCCAAAAGAATATCTTGCCGTCGGATTTCGCGTTCATCGTGTGCAAGGCCAGATAATATAAAACACAGCGCCTGCGAAAGGCGGCATCGCTTGAGGGAGATGCCGCCTTTAGTATTGATTACATGTGCTAGGCACAAACGACGCGTTCATTGCCCTCGTACGAGGTTCAACCAAATCGACCCATCCTTCGTGGTATCGCTGAGCCAGGGCAGCCGTCCTGCATCCCGTTGGGAAAGAAAGGCCTCCTTGACCAGCGCCACATATTTTTCCTGCATCTCGGGCAGGGTCGGAAAGCGCTCCAGAGAAAGCCGTGCCAGGTTACCGAGTTTCGAGCGCAACACCTCGTCGCGCGCAAGCGTGGTGATCCGGTCGATCAGCGCTTCGATATCGCCAGGCGCATAAAACAGGCCGCTTTGCTTGTCCCGAAGTTGCTCTGAGATACCGAAGACCGGCGTCGAGATAATCGGGAGGCCGCAATACATCGCCTCCTGGATCACGCGCGGAAAGCTTTCAAGATGCGAGGTGAATACGAGCGCATCGGCCGCATTGTAGTATTGCCAGATGTCGCCAGTTTCCCCGAGAATCGTCAAACGCTCCCGTTTGCGCGGTGACAGTTCCGTGGCCATGTGGTGCAGCACGCGACTATAGGGGCTATCCCGATCGCCGACGATGATGAATCGGCAACGACTGCTGATGGTTTCCGGCATGCCCGCAATGGCGCGCACGAGATCCTGCTGCGCCTTGCGTTCGCAAACCGTTCCGGGCAGCAGGAACACCAGATCGGAAGCGCCTATGCCCAGTTCCGCCCTGGTCTTTTCCCGGTCGAACCGGGAGATTTCGGCAGCCGCGCCTTCGCTGTCGAAGCCGTTATACAAAACGGTCAGGTTTTTGCGTCTCGCCAACGGCTGATAGAGGCCGCGCGTGGCTTCCGCGACGAAGATGTTGACATAGGCCTCGTCGAATGCCCGGCGCGCCACCGCCACGTGATGCTCGCCATGGGGTGTCAGATGTGAATAGGGCGGTTCGCTCTCGTGAATGAGCCAAAGCGACGGTAACCCTGCCTGACGGGCGGCCTCCATTCCCCAATGACAAATTACGGTGTTAGCGATGACCACGTCGACGCTGGCCACATGCAACTCGTCGACGATCGACTGCAGCACTCGGGCGAGTTCCTCTTCGGAACGGGTTCCGTAGACTCCGACATCGGTCCTGACGACAACCTGGCAGCCCTCGCCTTCGTACAGCGCACGAAGGGGGCCATCGACGAGGCTAATGACGACCACATGGTCCATCCCCATGCGCCGCAGGCCTCGCGCGATGTCGAGGAGGACCAGCGGCGCTCCTTCGTAATTGAGATTGTGGGAGAATAACGCCACGGACAGCTTCTCTACCGGCAGGCCGGGCTCAACGAAGGTTCGGGGGGAAGGGTCGAACGCAAAACTGTCCCGCGAGAGATTGGCATTATAGTAGGGGTCTTCCCACGCTTGGTATCGACGTACGAATGCTGTCTCCTCCAGCATCTTGTCGTTGCCCCGGCCCCGACCGCGGCTGGCACCTTCATAATGATACAGTTCGGCCGTCGGCACGCAAACATGCCGCATTCCGCGTTGGGTAAGCCGAAACCCATAATCGCAATCATTGTAGGCGACGGAGAATTCGGTGTCGTTGAATCCTCCCTCCCCCACGAAAAGCGCGCGCGGCGTGAGCATGCAGGCGGCGGTAACCGCCGAATAATTCCGCACGGTGCGGTTCTGGCCATGTACGCCGATGAAGCGACGGCGCGTCAGTTTGAATGCGGGCGCGGGCAAGACTCCATCTAAGAGATGATGGATTAGGCCATTGTGCTGTACGAGATCATCCGGGTAATAGAGACGTGCCCCGACCGAAGCTACGCCCGGAAAAGCGCCCCAGCCGACCATCTGCGACAGCCATTCCGGCCGAATGACTTCCGTATCGTCATTCAGGAACAGAAGATATTCGCCATCGACATGCTCGACCGCGGCATTGTTGACGTAAGAATAGCTGAAGCCAGTCGACGGAGAGGGAATCCGGATGACCCGGGCGTCCACGCTCTTGAGATACTCGAGGGTCTTCCGGTCATCGCTGTCATTGTCGACAATGACGATCTCGAAGTTCTCGTAACTGGTCTCCGCCAGTGAATCTACGCACCGCTTGAGTATCTTGTAATTATTCCTGGAGGGAACGATGATCGATACCTTCGGACCCGCGTCAGGGAATTGAAGGTCATAGGCCAGAGCACCCAAGGTTTCCGCCCAGTCGGCCAACATTGCTCTGCCCGTAACACCAATCTTCTTCAGATGCTCGTCGACGCGTTTGCGCCCCCGTTCCTGCGCCGGTCGAAGCTCGCCATCGGGCAACGGCGCTAACGCCATGACCACCCGTTCCACACGCGCCGTCCGAAGTTCGGCGTCGATGCTCTGATCGAGCCATAGACCCCATAGGTCGACTGCGTCGAACCGCCAGCGCAGCGCCGCCGCGTTAAAGCGATCCATCGCCAGCACCGCGCGGCCGATATAGTCCGTCGCGACGAGGAATTCAGGGGACCAGGACGGTTTGAAGAACGGCGTGAGGCTATTTGACCTGGCAAAAAATTCTGCGTGGTCGCTATATATCAATTGCGGCGCCGGTTCGGCTCGCGCCTGAAGTGTAAATTGCGCCAATGCTTCTGGCAGGAGTTCGTCGCCGGGTAGCAGGGGCAGTGCAAAGCTGCCCGGGGGCGCAGACACGCGCGCAACATCACCTTCGACCCAGCGAATCCTCTCGGTACCGAGATATCTGACGGCGTTGGCCCCGGCCGGCGTATCGGCGCAGTGCTTTGGAAGATGCAGCGTCCAGTTCTTATACAGCTGATCGCGAAGCGAAAACATGGTTGCTGATGCGCCCGGACCATCGATGCCCGGCATGACCACGGCGAAATGGGGCTTATTCATGAATGGGAGACTTCTCTTGCCGGAAGCTCAGCGAGCGGGACTGGCTGCGGGTTGTGTGTCGCCTGCGTGAAACGCGTCGATTTTGTCGCTCGCCGCAGACCAGGAGGTTTCCGGCATCCCGGCCCGCGCAGCCCGCCAGAGGCTTGCTGTACCCTCGCGCCAGCAGGAGCGTGCGATCGCCTCGTCATAGGAGAAAGTCCCCGTCGACGGCGGGACGACGAGATGGCGGGTTTCACCTCCAAAGCTGTCCTCGAACTCGTGCTCGCGGAGGCCATCGACGATCTTGGGATCGGGAGTACGAAAAAATTCGATCAGCGGCGCGATCGCCGTAGTCGGGTCCGGCCCCCGATCGACTATCAACTGCGGATACAACCGGACCATGTCGCGCACGAACGACAATGCGCCCGAGCGAAGGCTGTTCAGCACCCGGCGCGCCCTCTGACCAGCATCGGCCTTGCCAAGAACAACGCTCGGCCGAGCATCCACCATTTCGAAATGCGAGACGCTTCCGTGCGTTGCGGAGAAAAAGAGTTCCAGTAGCTGCACGTACCGGATCAACGGATCACTAGGCGCGCCGTTGCTCGCAATGAAGGCGTCGTAACGCAATCCTCTGGACAGGAGATTGGAGACCTCGGGCCATGTCACGAAATAGATACCATCAATGCGTGCGCCGGTCAGGGCGCTGACATTCTGCTGGACAGTACCGCGATAACCAATGTCGACGATCGCGTTGCCGGGGCTATTGAGACCAATCTCATGCAGATAGTGTTTGTAAGCCCGCGCGTGATCGCTGCACCGCCGAAGGATGTCTTCGGACAGGGCTTTCAATGTGCCACGCAATTTGTCGTCGGATCGGGAATTGATTACGATGCGATCGAGCTTGTCGTTCTTTAGCGGCGGTAGAGCGGCAATCTCACGATCGCTGAAAAGGTAGCGCGCTTGGAGCATGTCCAGAACCCTCATCGGGAAATGATCGACCTCGGCCACCTCCAATATGTCCTCGAGCGAATTTATGCCCGCCGTCCGGCACGCCTTGCGCGACGCCAGAAAATAGGAGGACGGCGGCAGGCTGCCGTCCCGGTCGCGCAACAGATCGTACGCAGCCTTAAGGTAAAAACCATCGCGTGACGCAAAGTGCAGATGCTTGTAGCCCATCAGGCGCGCACGATGGGCAGTGTATTGTGCGAAAGCCAACAAGGTTGGTCCAAGTACCTGCGCACCCACGAAATTCGCCACGCGCGTCGTATCGGGAGCGGTCAATTGTTCACTCGCCAGACTTTCGCGGTGAATCAGTTCACCCCCTGCGATCGCCTTCCAGAGTCCGACTGGGGTGCTGGCACCCTCCGCGAACCAGGAACCCAATACGGAAGACCGCGTCATCGCCTCGCTTTTCTGCATACGAAGCGTACGAATTCCCATTTCATGGGGCACCGCATTGTCGGAATATTCATTGTCGCCGACATGAACGATCTGCTGCGGTTTTAGGCCAGTGGTCTCCAGCAATAGCTTATAGAGACCCCCATAATGTTTCGACGCGCCTAGTTCAGAAGACACGAAAAGATCTTCGTACTCCTCGATGCCAGCATTCTTCAGTATCGTCTCGACTGTCGATCGCGAAAGATAAATATCGCTCAACAGGAAGATACGTAACCCCGCCGCCAGCGCCGTTTGGTAAAGTTCGACTCCAATCGGCTTGCGCTCGCACAACTCGCATTCAAAGACGCTCTCCTGATTGGCAAGCGTCATGCACACGTCCAGAGGGATGCCTGCCATCTCTGAGAAGTAGCCGTAAATTTCTGTGATGGTGACTTCGCGCAAACCAGCCATTTGGCGCGCACGTGTCTCTGCAGCCTTGCGCATCGTAACGAAATCATCACCGCTCAAACCGCACGCACGTGCTTTTTCCGCCAGCAGCGCAAATACGGTTTCGGGGCGTCCGGACCGCCGCTCCACCAGCGTGTCGAAAATGTCGAATGAGACGCAAAGGACGCCGTCAATCGCCTTGAGGAACGTGGACCGCGCCTCGTCACCAGGCGACGAGGGGGCAAGCGGAACCCCCAGCGCCTTGGACAGCAAGGCTGCACGACGCTGCGAAAAGCCGTTTACTCGCGCCCATTCCTCGACTGCTTCGTCGCGGGCCTCGGTGAAGTTTGCATGCGGCGAGCGGCGCTCGAAGCGTCCGTGATCGAGATAATGAGCCAGCGGCTCCTGTTCCCCGACATCCGGATAGGTGGCGAGATAATGCGCCGGATCGAAGTTCGGCCCCGGCGCGAATCCCTTGGCCGCACCTTCTGCGAGATAATGCAGCAGGGGATCCTGATCCAGCGGAAGCGCCTCGGCATAATTCTCGCGGTACCATTGTCCGTCAAAATAGCCGTTGGGGCCACGGCTCGCCTCACGGAAGCCGTATTCCATATAGTGCCGCATCGGCTCGAGGCCCACCGAACGCACATCCGGGTTGTTCTTGAGATAGAGAGCGACGTCGAAATAAGGCGACGGATTGCGTTCCTCGCGCCAGCCAAACTCCACATAATGCCTCAGCGGCTCGACATTTGCTTCGGCGACGTCCGAGTTTGATTTGAGATACCATGATGTGGAGAAATAGGGATTCGGGCAAAAGCCCTGCTTCCATCCCTCACTCACATAATGCTCAAGCGCCTCAATCCTGGTATTGCCACCAAGAAAAGTATCGGCGTAATAATCCGGATCAAAATAGCTGCTCGGCCGGCGCCCCTCGAACCAGCCATGTAAGATATAATGAAGCCTTGGATCGGCGCCAGCGGCGGCCACGTCCGGGTATCGGTGCAAATACCAGCCAGCGTCGAAATAGGGCCATTCCATGCTTCGCCGATTGATTAGCGCGCGATGATAACGTGCCCTTGAGCGACGAAACCGGAAGAACGTCATCATTTTGCCAAGTACGTGCTGATTCTTAGAACTTTTCCCCACCGCTCTCGCGCGCTCTTCCTCATACACGACTTAACTTCCTCACGCGCTAATATGGCCTGGCCCAGCATGGGATGTCCGATCCACCAAATGACTGGCGCTGGACGCTCTCCCCGCAGCCCATCTACATGGGACAGCTTCCGCTTTGCAATGTCCAAAGCGCCTGAGTCGAGACCGCAGGCGTCATCGGCGAACCCCTGTCTTTCATGATTCCAAGTGCTCGTGGAGAGCCTCCTGCGCCAGATTCCATCCTGGCTGACGGGCCGCGGCATATCCGCGGCCATCTGCAGCGCTAAGGACATCCGCATCGATAACCGCTACGGGTGTGAACGCGGTTTGATGGTGTAGTTCCATTCAGGATGGAACGGGTCGTCGGCGATGTCGAGGCAGGCCATTTCGGCATCGGAGACCTTGATGCCTTTCTCGTAGGTCCGCGTGTCGAGCGCGCACTCGACCTTGAAGCCGGTCTTGGTGGTGGTCGCGCCGATCAGCTCGACCACGGCGACGCGGTCGGTCAAGGGACGGCCGCGCCAGCCCGGTGATCTGCGAAACCGCCGCCAACCCGCCCCAGCCAGCAGCCCGCGCCTCGCTCGCAGCGAACACCCGCTGACCGCGCTCGTCGCGCTTCGAGCCGTCCGTCTCCCACCGCCGCTCGATCCCCCGCCGGTCGATCATGTCCCCAACGCTAGCCTGCCTCGCGCCCAGTGAGGAATCCCGCCCGAGTCAAACCGACCTTCACACAAGCCAAGCCGATTCATTTATCTTTGCTGATGTCCTAAGTGGCGATCGAGCCAATGGTGAGCGAAATCCTTCTGATTTAATGCGCCCCGCAAGCATGACATCTTGATCAGGAGCCTCGCCGACGGATTTCCATCAGGGCCAGCAGCCATCGCAAACGCCGTACAAAACAGCCCGGACATATGACAGCAACCGATCAAGCCCAGCCCGACAATAAGCCCTTGGTATAGAAGGGATCCACGTGAATCAGCTTTCGGACCCGGGGCAATCTCAACGATTCAATCCGGCTGGATATCAGTTTAATATGCGTTTTTGGCTGGATATAGCGATGACCATGCGGACGGGCTGAGAACGTTTTCGGCGAATTGTCATACCGAATCGCAATGCCTTGATGATCGTCGGGTAGATGGAATAGGGCTGATCGAATTTATCCTCGCGCGGGCACTATCCCCTTGTTGGTCTCGATTCCGGCGTTATCGTAATGCACTGCTTCAATTATGATTTTGGACGATTTTCAAGAAAATGACCGATCCTGCCTGTCCCTTTCCCGGTATCCCATTAATCGAGTCCCCCGTGTTCGGTGCGGAGATCGAACGAATGGATCTCACGGCGAGCGAGCGCGACATTGCCATTGCGCTCAACCGCGACGGGTATGCGGTGTTCGATTTCCCCGATGCCGATATCGAAGAGCGGATCGCCCGTATCCGCCAAAGTCTGGCGCCGAAGCTGGGCATCGACGACGAAGACAGGGAGAGCAACAAGTTCGACGGAGTCGGTCGCATCCAGGATGCCTGGCAGTTTGATCCCGATGTGCAGGCCATTGCCGCCAACACCGCGGTGCTCGATTTGCTCTCGCGATTATATGGCCGCAAGGCGTTCCCGTTCCAGACGCTCAATTTCCCGGTCGGAACACAGCAGCATTTTCATACCGATGCCGTTCACTTTTCCTCTATCCCGCCACGATTCATGTGCGGCGTATGGCTGGCGATGGAGGATATTGCGGCCGACGCGGGGCCCCTGCACTATGTACCGGGCTCGCACAAATGGCCGGTTCTCGATAACGCGCTCATCGGCCGACGCGGGGCGGATCAGGAGATTGGATCAGCGCAAGAACCGTTCCACAATGCGTGGAATGCGCTGATCGCGGAGCATAAGACCCCGGCCGAGCATTTTCTCGCCCGCAAGGGTCAGGCCCTGATCTGGTGTGCTAATCTGTTGCACGGCGGCAGCGCGCAGACCAACCCCAACCTGACTCGCTGGTCGCAAGTCACGCATTATTTCTTTGACGACTGTGTTTATTACACCCCGGCCTTTTCCGACGAATATCTCGGTCGCCTTGCCCTTCGCAATCTCGTCAGCATCGCGGATGGCACGCCAAAACCCAATCTCTACCTCGGGGAGCAAATCCTACCGCCCTCTGAACCGAAATCTTCCAAGCCCCTGGTGGCGCGTTGGAGCAGGCATATCGTGCGTGCGCTGAAACGACGCGCGCCAAAGCACACCAATGGAGCGATGCAATGAAGCGGAATGCATCGCTGGCCCGACTGCGCCGAAACCTGGCGCCTAAGGGCAATGTCGATGCGCTAGCCGGCGCGCGGGTGGCAGGCTGGGCCCTGGGGCGCGGCCCGCTTGCGGTCGAAGCCTGGCTTGGCAATCGCTGCATCGCGCGCAGCTTTCCGGCAATCGGACGGCCTGACGTCGCGCATGTCTATCCGGACAGTCAAGCTGCTGCCACTTGCGGCTTCGCCTTTGACCTGCCCGCCGGGGCGGTGGCGCCCGATACCCTGGCAGAATTGCAGATCATCGCTCGCCCGACACGGCGCTGGCTGCCAAGTGCGACGATCGCGTCGTTTCAGATCGCTGGCGAAGGCCTGGAGCGAAAGCTCAACGAGGCTGGCGATAGCGGTATTGTCGGGCCCTTTCCAAAGCAGGTGATCGATGCAATCGCGTCTGTCTGGCCCGAAGAGTGCGCCGATCTTGGTTCGACCATAGGACAAGGTCGCTTTGTGACACGCCTCAAGCAGATTATGGCGACGCCAAGTCTCAACGCGCTGCCGGTCTTTGCCGACTACGCGCGATATCTGACAACGACGTTGGCGCATTGTCGCTTTGTTGAACGCCATTTCCCGACCATCAACCGGCATGCCACAGCGACCGCGGCTGATTTCCATTGTAAGCCCAATTCGGTGCGCGAACTCTTTGCCATCATCCACCAGCTTTATGTATTGAAGTCCTGGGGCGTGACTGGCGATTTTGCCGAGTTTGGCTGCTTCAAGGGCTATAGTTCTGCAATGCTGAGCTTTGCCTGTGCGCAATTGGGACTGAAGATGCACATCTTCGATTCCTTCGAAGGGTTGCCTCCCGCCCCTGGCTCCGGCTACGAAGCCGGACAATATGCCGGTAGCCTCGACGAGGTGCGCGATCACGTCACCCGCTTCGGCGTCGTGGACTGCGTTAGCTTCCACAAAGGCTTTTTCGCCGACACTTTCCAAGACTGGCGCCCGCCGACGATCATGTGCCTTTGGATGGATGTCGATCTCGAAGTATCGGCCCGGGATCTTATGGTGGTGGCTGACGCGGTAAACGAGCGCGGCAGCCTGTTCAGCCATGAATGCAATGCCGACATATTCCATAGCGGCAACGTGATCACGGCACCGTCGCCGGACAATCCAATACCCCCCATGCTGGCCCGACACGAAGAATTGCGGCGCCCCCTGACGGGGCGATATATTGCTGGCTACACCGGTGCCTTCTGGCCGCGAAGTACGGGAATTCCCGTCGTTGAGGCCAGCGTCCTAGCGGATCTGCTGAGCAACCAGATATAGGCTATTAGTACTGGCATCGCAGCACCATCACATTTCAGACCAATTGCGAGTCCGGCGAGGCGACAGCGATCACCTTATCGCCCCCCGAATTAGTCGATCGTTAAGAATCTGATTGGAATGGTGGGACTGGCGTGACGGTTTGACGGAGCGTTGCGAGCCATGCCGCGATCCTGCGCAACAAGAGCCTGAACGAACCATGCGAGGATCAGCCGGAAGTGATCCAGCATCAGCGCTACGCGCACGCGCGTCAATTCAGGCGGGCCAATCGCACTCTCAGGAAGCTGCCCACCTTCCTAGCTGTTTGATCCCAGGTTTTGATGGTGCATTATTCACGGTCAGCTGGAAGGAAGCACTATGGGCCAGGTTCTCCATGGGAGCGCCACAACGACAGAGGCGGTCCGTCGAGCGATACACCATAGTCAAGAGAGCCTGAGGGTGCTGGCCCGGCGACACGTCATTAACCAGAAGACCGTCGCCAAGTGGAAGCGGCGCACCTCGACCGCCGATCTGCCGACCGGACCCAAGGTCGCAAAGTCCACGGTGTTGTCGATCGAGGAAGAGGCCGTGATCGTCGCTTTCCGGCGTCACACACTGCTGCCGCTGGACGACTGCCTCTGCGCCCTCCAGGCCAGCATCCCGCACCTGACGCGCTCGTCACTGCATCGCTGCCTCCAGCGGCACGGCATCTCATAGCTTCCTGCTGTCGAAGGCGACAAGTCGAACCGGCGCAAGTTCAAGTCCTACCCCATCGGCTACTTCCACATCGATCTCGCCGAGGGCCGCACCGAGCAAGGCAAGCTCTATCTGTTCGTCGCGATCGACCGCACCTCCAAGTTCGCCTTTGTCGAGCTTCACGAGAAGGCTACCACCAAGGTTTCGGGAGACTTCCTGCGGCATCTCATCGCCGCGGTGCCGTACAAGGTGCACACCGTACTCACCGACAACGGTATCCACTTCACCACACCCGGCGCAGGCGGATCAGCCGTGCCCGACATCAAACTGGCCATCGCCAATGGCGAACGGTTTTGGGCACACTCGTTCGAACTGGCCTGTGCCCAGAACGAGATCGATCGTCGCCTCACCAAGCCGCGGCATCCATGGACCAATGGCCAGGTCGAACGGATGAACCGGACAATCAAGGGAGCGACCGTCAAGCGCTACCATTACGACACCCACGACCAGCTTCGACAGCATCTCGCCGACTTCGTCGCCGCCTACAATTTCGGCCGCAGGCTCAAAACCCTCAGGGGCCTCACACCCTACGAAGCCATCTGCAAAGCGTGGACTCTCGAGCCCAACCGATTCATGTCAGATCCGACCCATCAAATCCCGGGACCAAACATCTAGGGCGCACCATCCGCGACATCTAGCGCAGGATCAAAGGCAAGGAGGGCCTGGAGGCCGCGTTCGCCAAGGAACTCGCTGGCCGCGTCCAAAAGCAGCACCGCCGACGCCGGCTACAAGGGCCACAAGGCGCCGCCATCCTATCGGTTCAAGGTCTTCACCCAGAGACAGAAACGGCGCGTCACCGCCCAGATCCAGCGCCGCTCCGCCGTCGAGCCAGTCATCGGCCATCTCAAATCCGGCCACCGCATGAACCGAAACTGCCTCGCCGGAAAGACCGGCGACGCCATCAACGCCGTTCTCGCCGCCGCCGGCTACCACTTATACCAGCCTGCGTAGTGGCTGACTCACGCGAGGGATTCCCAAGCGGCGGAAAGTCTGAATCAATGGCGCGCATCAGCGGAGGGTGTGGCGATTGGTTCGGCGATCGGTTTGCGGGATGATTTTGATGGCCCCACTTTGCGACGGTTGGCGCGCGGATCGAAGAGCGCGAACCAGGCGCGGCAGCTTTTGGCGTTGGCGGAGATTTACGATGGCCGCAGCCGGACTATGGCGGCGCGGATCGGCCGCGTGGGCTTGCAGATCGTGCTCAACTGTGTGGTGCGGTTCAATGCCCGTGGCCCGGACGGCCTTCTCGATGGCAAGGCTCCTGGCCCTCGGTCCCCGCTCAACCATAGCCAGCGACAGGCGCTGGTCGAGATCGTGGAAAGCGGCCCTATCCCGGCGATCCATGGCGTTGTTCGCTGGCGGTTGATTGATCTGGTTCAGTGGCTCCACGACGAGTTCGCGGTGTCGCTCGACGAAACGAGCGTTGGGCGCGAGTTGAAGAAGCTGGGCTATGCCAAGCTCACGGCGCGGCCTCGTCACCATGCCCAGAAAGAACATGCGATGGAGGCGTTCAAAAAGGGGGCTTTGCCGCCGAGCTGGCAAAGGTCAAGGCAACCCTTCCGGAGGGCACACCCATAGAGATCTGGTTCCAGGACGAAGCGCGTATCGGTCAGAAGAACAAGATCACGCGACGCTGGGCACGACGCGGTACCTGACCCTCGGCGCCGAAGGACCAGCGGGCCAAATCGGCCTGCATCTTCGGCGCGATCTGCCCCGCACACGGCAAGGGCGCCGGCTTGGTCCTACCCTTCTGCAATACCGAGACCATGTCGCTGCATCTGGCCGAGATATCGTTGGCCGTCGCGCCCGGCGCTCACGCAGTGGTGCTGGTCGATCAGGCGGGTGGGCATACCACCGACAAGCTCGAGGTGCCCGGCGACATCATCATCATCGCGCTGCCGGCCAAATGTCCCGAGCTGAACCCGGTCGAGAACATCTGGCAGTTCATGCGCGACAACTGGCTCTCTAATCGGGTCTTCACATCTTACGACAACATCGTCGACCATTGCTGCGAGGCCTGGAACAAGCTCATCGACCAACCCTGGCACATCATGACCATCGGACACCGCAAATGGGCTGGTAGGTTCTGATCAGTGCAGGTTGGTATACGCCTGCTACTCAACTGGTTCATGCTTCTTTGCGCCCAAATCCTGACGGCTTTGACCGAGCTACTGCGCTCGCACACCCAACTCAAAATCAGCTAATCGCCGTTCTTCACGGCCGAATAATTCACAATATCCAGCGCGTTATTATCGTCCGGGACGAAGCCCATCAGGCTGGGAGGCGCAGAAGAATTCCGGCTTGTAAATTTCACTACTGCGGTTCAGCGCCGGATGGTGTGTCGGGTCGCAATAGGTTTCGGTTCCCCATCGTGCCTGCAGTGTAGCGAGTTCCGCACGATACCGTTCGATATGCTCGGGCGCTAGGTCGAGTCCACGCGACTTGCTCTCGTGATGGATCAGTACCGCTCTCGGCACGTAGTAGTTCACGAAGCCGGCATGGTGCAGCTTCAAGCACAGATCGACGTCGTTATAGGCGATGCGTAGTGCCGCCTCATCGAATCCGGCAACCTCTTCGAACCTATCGCGCCGCACGACGAGGCAGGCGGCTGTAACGGCGATCACACGGTGGGCGACAAGGGCGTGCGCGAAATAACCTGCGGCGTGTTCGGGAAGGCCGCGATGCGCGTGGCCGGCAGCGTTGCCCATCCCCACACTCACACCGGCATGTTGAATGGTTCGATCGGGATAGAGCAACCGCGCGCCGACCGCCCCCGTCTCAGGCCGCACAGCATAACGCATGAGTTCGCATAGCCAGTCTTTGTCGACGATCTCGATGTCGTTGTTGAGCAAGCATAGGTACGCACCGCGCGCCGCTTTCACGGCGAAGTTGTTGATCGCAGAATAGTTGAACGGGTGCGGCCAAGTCACCACCTGCACTCGCGGATCGGTTGAGATTTCTCCCAGAAAGGCATGGGTTGCCGACTCTTGGCTGCCGTTGTCCGCGATCACGATTTCTACATTAGGATAACAGGTCTGGTCGAGCAGACCACGAATACAGGTTTTCAGCAATGCAACTTGATCGCGTGTCGGCACGATGATGCTGACCAACGGCGCCGCTGCCGGCAGCGGCCAGCGAATCGACGCCGTTCCGAAAGGGCCTGCGATGACCTCGGTGCCAGGCGCCTTCGCCAACACGCTGCGTAGCAGCGCGAGCCGCCCCGCGTCAGAGCGTCGCCAATGGTCTCGCGGTGTCGTTGCCGTTATCCGATAAAGATGCTGCACCTCTTGACCTGATCGCATTGTTGCCTGGAGCAGCATTCCGTAAATCGCAGCCTCGTCGCTTTCATCGGCCTGGACATCTCGCACAATCGTGGCAGGAACGGCCATTGCGGCCGACAGATAATCCTGGGCAAGGAACATTTCCGGGTCCCATGCCGGCTTGAACCAGGGATTGCGCCTCACGCCGAACCGGTCGAACTCGTCCTGATCTCCGTAGAGGATCGGAAAGCGGCCAACGGGCACCCGGCTTAGATGAATGGCGTAGCGTGCCAGCGCCATGCGTGGCAGGTGACAACCTTGCCGCAACGGCACCAAATACTGCGTCTCCGCGCAGGACAGCGCCGCCCGGAGGGCCGCTCCATAATTGTCAAAAGCCTCGTCGATGAGGAAAATGCGCGCGTCGTCCGGCAGCCGCGGGCTCTTTCCATTCTGACTCGTAACGATCAACCGCCAGTGCGGCCATGCCTGCCGCAGGACCGATCGCAGGGCTCTCGTGAAATCCCTCGGTAAAGTCGATCGGGCAAAATGCAGATGGACAGCGATATCGCTCGCCTCGGTGACGATCGATGCCAATTCGGCGCGATCGACGCGAGTACATCGCCCTTCCCATCGGGCATAAGCAAAGGGCAACGTAGCCGCGGCCTCTCTGAGTTGCAGATATGCGCGCACGCGCCGGCCCGTGATCCGCCAATACCCGATCTTCAGCGCTTTCCAGGGTCGCAGCAATAGCAGCAACAACGATTCCAGGACCGTCGGGATTATCACCACAAGAGGGTCACTTTCAGGGCAATGCCGACTTATAAACCGTCTCGTTCATGCCTGCCGTCTAATCTGAGACCGCCAGAGAGATTAACTCTGTCGGCAATCGAACCTACGCTTACACCGACATCGCTCGGCATCCCTGGGGCCGGCCATTATCTTGACATGCATCGCTTTTCCGGGTCATTCTAGGTGCAAGCGTCGTGGCTAGCAACCGGGGAACGTCTGCGAAACCGTGCCTCGCGTCGTCTTTATCGGCCTGGGCTGAGTTGCATGCGTTTGGATTGGCGTCCTGGGGCACGATCATGATGCTTATCGAGTGAACTGCCGACACCGCCTCCTGACAAGCTAGCGCGGTTCCCTCATTAAGGTTCCGATCTCTACAATGCTTCGTAGATCGACAAGGCCTCTTCGATGTCGTGGTAAACTTCTGCCTGGCCGTTGCGCATAAGCACCGCCATATTGCAGTATTCGCGAATATAATCCACGCCATGCGTGGCGAGTAACAGTGCGCGATCGTGTCGCTTCTCAAAAATTTCCGCGTGACATTTCGCCTGGAAATTCCGATCCCCGACCATGATGACCTCGTCGATCAGGTAACAATCGAATTCAATCGCCAAGGACAGACCGAACGCTAGGCGAGCACGCATGCCCGCCGAATAAGTCTTGACCGGCGCCCGCAATTGCGTGCCGAGTTCCGTAAAATCCTCGACGAAAGCCCGAAGATCCTTGTAATCCCGGTTATAAACTCGGGCAATGAAGCGGGCGTTGTCATATCCGGTGAGGCTGCCCTGAAAGCCGCCGGTGAACCCAAGCGGCCAGGAACAACTCATCTCGCGCACGACCCGACCTGATGTCGGCATTATGACGCCGCCGATCATCTTGATCAGCGTCGTCTTGCCAGCGCCGTTGCGGCCCAACAGTCCGACTCGATCGCCATGTCCGAAGGTCAGGTTAACGTTTTCGAGCACATGCTTGCTGCCATGTCCAACGCGGTACGATTTGCAAAGTGATTCGCAGATAATCATTCGATTACCAGATTTTTCCGAACCCGCCGGCAGAGAATCAAACCAATCATCATGAATACTGCCGAAACGAGAATTGGATTCCAAACGTTATAGTAAGGCTCTACATAGTCTCCGAACAAGCCGTAGCGGATAATCTCCATGGCATTTACCATCGGCGACACCAAAAGATATTCGCGGACTGCTGGAGGTGCCCAGGAGACCATTGTGAAAGTACCCGACACCGGTATAGCTATATAGGTCGATACCGGCATGATCTTTTCAATTACCTCCGACATCTCAGATAATGGCGCCAGCACGAAACAGATCGACAGGATAACCAGTCCGTAAAGCAACCAGCCGACTACCATTATGCCGGGATATGCCGGTGCCGGAATATATCCCAAGATTCCGAGCGCAAACGAGATGAAGATCCACGCCATCGTCCCGCCGATGAACTCGATCATCACGCGCACAACGATGAAGTCCGTAATCTTTACCTGGCGATGATAGAGCAGGCTGCCATTTGCTTGGAAAATGCTTACACTCCGGTTGAAGGACTGACGCAGGAAGGTCAGCGGGATATAGCCACTGGCAACGAAAGCAATGATGCCGACGCCGTGCTCCTCGGGACCTTTGAGATATGTCCACATAACACCCACCAGCGTGGCGAACAGCAGCGGCTCGGCCATCATCCATAGGAAGCCGATATTCTCACGTCCGAATCGGGTCGTCAGTTCCCGCAGCATGAGGGCCTTGACGACCCTGACCTGAGTGTTCCAGCCTTCGCTAAGCACCGACATCAGTTCTCAGGCCTGTGCTCGAGGATTCCGACGACGAGCATCCAGCCGACCATATAGAGGCACAGGCAGACGCCGGCCACGGTGAGTATCTCGAAGAGCCGCTGCGGAAACAGCGCCATGTCGGGCGTGTTCGGTTCGACGACCCGCTCGAGATAGAATTGCTGCTGCAGCGCCTCGGCCCGAGCTTGTTCGAGCGAGGCGTTTGCGGTGTTGAGCATCTGCGTGGAGAATTCCTGTTCGACCAACAGGTTTTCATATTGCGTCAGCTTGGACGCCAGGCCCGTGTTGGTTCCGGTCGCGCGTCCCGCTTGGCCGGCGATCTGTGCGTCGATCGCCGCTATCCGGCTGCGCAAAGCGGGAATGGCGGGGTTCCGCGGGGCGCCGGCCAGAGTCGCTTGCAATTGCGCTTGTAGCGCGGCGCGTTGTCCGGTGAGCTCGGTAGAAAGCTGAAGGACGCCGGTTGCCTCCTTGCCCGGATCGAGCAGGCGTTCGGTATTGCGGTAGCCGCGCATGGCCAAGCGGGCGTTGCGGACCCGCGCCTCGGCTTCATGCACACGCCCCTCAGCCTCTGCGATCTGCTTGGCCTGCGCTCGAATGTTCAACCGATTGACTAGCGTCTCGCTAATATCCAGCAACGCGGCGTCGATGGCATGAGCATCCTGCGGAGTGAAAGCTTTTACCGTAACGACAGCCAGGCCGGTATCGTGGTCGAGGTGCGCGTTGACCATCCGTCCGTAATATTTGTAGAGATTCTCGAAACTGTCTCGCCGCACAAACGGATAGCGGCTGATCCAATCGGCCTCTGGTTTCATATATACCGCGCGGACGTTAACGCGCTTCGACAAATCCGTCAGCGCGTTACGCGAGCGAACGTAATCGAGCACCTCGTTGGTCTGTTCTTGCCCGGCCGAGAGCCCGGTAGTTTGGATCAGGTTGGCAAGGGTCGACGTCGACGACTTCTTCTGGTCAGGCGCCTTGATAACGAAGCGAGCCTCGGAGACATACACGTCGGAGGCGATCAAGCCATAATAAATCGCGCTGACCAGCACGGGGAGAACAACCAGCAGCATGAACCACACGTGCCTGCGAATCCAGCCGATCGTCCGCCCGCCGAATCCCTTCTTTGGTTCCGCCGATACGCTGGCGCTCAACCCTTCCATCAACATCTCAAACGATACCTCGGCAGAACAGACACTGCGAACAAGGCACGTGTCGATTGTTCGCACCCTCTAGAGGCAAGCAACGTCACGGGCAACCGAGATTGCCCTTGCGGGAATGGCCGCCGCGATTGGCGTGCAGACGTCATTGCGCGCCTCCAAAAGTAAGTGCTAGGGGGTGCGCCGCGATCGGATGCCCCAAAGCGACTGCCGGAGACGATGAAGTTTTATCTAGATTCTCGAATGGCTTGTGGTTTGAGTAAGATCATCCCGGCGATTCTGGCTTCGATCAGCCTCTCGGCTTGCGCTACATTGCCGTCGAGCGGGCCGACCGGTCGCGAGGTACAGCGCTCGATCGCCATGTCGCAGTCGGATATCCAACTGGTCGAGCTCCAGGACATCGCTTCATTGCCTGCGCCCCCGGCGCGCGTGCCGCTTTCGCTGGTCAACCTCGCGCCGCCGCCGACAGACCTGATCGGGCCTGGCGACGTGATCGACATTACCGTGTATGAATCGGGCATCACCTTGTTCGGTAACAGCGCGACCAAGCTGTCACCCGATGGCGGATCGTTCGATACCGCCGCAAGGGGCGAACGACTCCTGGGCAACCGGGTCGACGATGCCGGCGATATCCAAGTGCCTTATGCCGGTCGCCTGCACGTCGCGGGGCACACCGTTGGTGAGGTGGAGCGCCAGATTCGTACGGCGCTACGTGGATATTCACAAAACCCGCAGGTGCTCGTTTCAGTCCGCGAGATGATTACCAACAGCGTGATTGTCGGCGGAGAAGTCAGCAAGCCGGGGCGGCTGGTTCTGCCGACCAACCGGGAAACGGTCGCCGATGCAATAGCGCTGGCTGGCGGCTATCGTGGCGATGCCAAGGATCTTGCCGTACGTCTGCAGCGACAGGGTGTGACCGACCAGTTCCGGCTGAGCGACGCCCTTAGCGGTGATGAGAACGAGCTTCGGGTTTATCCCGGCGACCGGCTATCTGTTCTGCGGGCGCCTCAATCCTTCTCGGTCATGGGCGCGCCTGGTCAGGTTCAGCTTTTCCCGTTCGGAAAGCCCGACGTCTCCCTGGCCGAGGCGGTAGCGCAAGCCGGGGGTTCGCATCCCTCCTTTGGCGACCCGGCGGCGATCTTTGTTTTCCGCTACGTCGCCGACAAAAACAATGTCGCGCAGCCAGTGGTCTATCACATCAACATGATGAAGGCAGGAAACTATTTCCTGGCGCAACGCTTCGCCATGCAGGACAAGGACGTCCTCTATGTTGGTAACGCAAGGGCGAACCAGCCCAGTAAGCTCATCCAGATCATCAGTCAGCTATTTGCACCGATCGTTACGGTTACGAGTGCGGTTCAAGTGTTGAAGCAATGATCCGGTCCGAACCGGTTTGGCATCTTTCCGGACGCCCAACCGGCCAGGTGGGTGGCTGGCTTAGTACGGACCTACGCTGGACCAGGACGTGTCGACAGCATGCAATTCCAAAAATTTGATCTTTCCGGTCCTATCAAGATCGAACCGCGCCGGCACGGCGATGCGCGCGGCTATTTTGCCGAAACGTTCCGCGCCGATCTGTTCGCCGAGGCGGTGGGTCACGTCGACTTCGTCCAGGAGAACGAATCGCTGAGCGCCAAAGTCGGCACGGTGCGCGGTCTTCACTTTCAGACCGAACCGTTCGCGCAGGGCAAGCTCGTCCGCTGCGTGGCCGGCGCGTTACTCGACGTCGCCGTGGATATCCGTACCGGCTCGCCAAGCTATGGCCGTTGGATCGCGGCCGAACTGTCCGCGGATAACGGTTGCCAATTGTGGATACCCCCGGGCTTCGCCCACGGTTTCTGCACGCTCGAGCCGGATACGGTGCTCACCTACAAGGTGACCGCCTATTACAGCCAGGAGCATGACAAGGGTCTGGCCTGGGACGATCCTTCAATCGACGTCGTGTGGCCGGAGCTTGCAGACCCCGAAACGCTTTCGGCCAAGGACCACGTTCAGCCCAAGCTGGCCGAGCTTCCCGCCTATTTCTCTTACGAGGGCTGATCGCCAATGCGGATTATCGTCACCGGCGGCGCCGGCTTCATCGGTTCGGCATTGGTACGCCATCTGATCGCGAGTGGTCACGAGGTGCTGACCGTCGACGCCCTGACCTATGCGGGCAATCGCGCTTCGTTGCGCGATGTCGAGGCCGACGCGCGCCATCGGTTCCTTCACGCCAATATTTGCGATCACGATAGTCTAGCGTCGTCATTTGCCGCTTTTCGGCCCGAGCGCGTCATGCATCTTGCGGCAGAGAGCCATGTCGATCGCTCGATCACCGGCGCGGCGGACTTCGTCCAGACCAATATTGTCGGCACCTTCAACCTGCTCGAGGTTGCGCGCGGCTATTGGCAGGGACTGGACGCCGATACGAAGGCAGCGTTTCGCTTCCTCCATGTCTCCACCGATGAAGTTTACGGATCACTAGGCGCGAAAGGCTTATTTCACGAAACCACGCCTTACGATCCGAGTTCGCCCTATTCGGCATCGAAGGCGGCCTCCGACCATCTCGCCAAAGCGTGGCATCGCACGTACGGATTGCCGGTGGTGGTTTCGAATTGTTCGAACAATTACGGCCCCTATCACTTCCCCGAGAAGCTGATCCCCCTCACCATTCTCAATGCGCTCGCCGGGCGCCCCCTGCCGATTTACGGTGCCGGCGAAAATGTACGCGACTGGCTTTATGTCGAAGACCATGCGCGCGCGCTCGACCTCATCGCCGCCAAGGGGCAGCCGGGGGAGACCTACAATGTCGGTGGGCGTAACGAGCGGCGCAATATCGACGTCGTGCGGAGAATCTGCGCCGTACTTGACGAACTCGCGCCCGCCGGCGCACCGCATGATCGCCAGATCACCTTCGTCACCGACCGCCCCGGGCATGACGCGCGCTACGCGATCGACGCGAGCCGGCTGGAGAGCGAATTAGGCTGGCGGGCACAGGAAACGTTCGACACCGGCATCGCGAAGACCGTCCGCTGGTACCTCGACAACGATTGGTGGTGGCGCCCGTTGCGCGAACGCTATGACGGCGAGCGCCTTGGATTGATGCGAGAGGACGTCAAAGCATGAGGATTGCCGTGACCGGTGGAACCGGACAGTTGGTAAACTCGATGGCGGAGCGCGGATCGCTCGCAGGTCACGATGTGATCGCGGTGGGCCCGCCCGTGCTCGATCTTGCCTTGCCCAATGACGATGCCGTGCATGCAGCACTCGACGCTGCACGCGCCGATGTCATCGTCAACGCAGCGGCACATACTGCCGTCGACAAGGCGGAAAGCGAGCCGGATCTCGCGTTCGCGATCAATGCCGACGGCGCCGGTGCGGTGGCGCGCGCGGCGGCGCGGATCGGCGTGCCGCTGGTGCACATATCCACCGACTATGTGTTTTCCGGCGACAAGGTGGAGCCTTATGTCGAAGGCGACGCGACTGGCCCCACCGGCGTTTACGGAGCATCGAAATTGGCTGGTGAGGAGGCCGTATTGGCGAGTAGGGCGGACGTTGCGATCCTTCGAACAGCCTGGGTCTATAGCCCCTTCGGCGCCAATTTCGTCAAGACGATGCTGCGGCTCGCCGAGTCCCGAGACGAGGTCGGCGTGGTCGGCGACCAATATGGCAACCCGACCAATGCGCTCGATCTCGCCGATGCGGTAATCGCTGTTGCACACCATCTGGCCGAAGGAGCTGATACGCGGCATCGCGGCATCTTTCACGCGACCGGTGACGGTGATGGAACTTGGGCCGATCTTGCCGGAGCGGTCTTCGCCGCCTCCGCGGCGAACGGCGGTCCGAGCGCGCAAGTCAAGCCCATCACGACCGCCGACTATCCGACTCCGGCTCGACGCCCACGCAATTCGCGGCTCGACTGCACCGCGCTGTTCGAGCGGCATGGCGTTCGCCTCCCCGACTGGCGCATCAGCGTAGCCGCGGTGACCGCTCGGCTCCTGCGCGAAAAAGCGATCGCGGCATGAAGGGTATCATTCTCGCCGGCGGCAGCGGTACCCGGCTCTATCCGATGACGTTGGCGGCATCGAAGCAGCTGATGCCGGTCTATGACAAGCCGATGATCTATTACCCGCTCGCGACATTGATGCTCGCGGGTATTCGCGAAATATTGGTGATTACCACCCCGCACGACGCGCCGGCGTTCAGGACGTTGCTGGGCGATGGATCGCAATGGGGCATGGCGATCGACTATGCCGTCCAACCGGAACCGAAAGGCCTCGCCCAAGCCTATACGATCGGCGCGGACTTCGTGCGCGGCGGCCCGTCGGCGCTGATCCTCGGCGACAATATCTATTACGGCCACGCCATGGACGAGCTGTTCCAGAGCGCCATGGCGAAACCGTCAGGGGCGACGGTGTTCGCCTATCACGTCGCCGATCCGGAACGCTACGGCGTCGTAGAATTCGATAATACGATGCGCGCGATGTCGATCGAGGAAAAACCGGCACAGCCACGATCAAACTGGGCGGTGACGGGGCTGTACTTCTACGACGAACAGGTGGTCGATATCGCCGCCAATATAGCTCCTTCGGCACGCGGCGAATTCGAGATCACCGACGTCAATCGTGTCTATCTTGAACGCGGCGCACTATCCGTCGAAATCATGGGCCGCGGCTATGCATGGTTGGACACCGGGACGCCCGACAGCTTGCTCGCCGCGGCGGAATTCGTTTCGACGCTCGAGAAACGGCAGGGCTTCAAGATTGCCTGCCCCGAGGAAATCGCGTTCCACATGGGCTTTATCGACAGGGCGGCATTGGAACGCGCCACGACGCGGCTCGGCAAGAGCGAATATGCGGCCTATATCCGGCGTGTCGTGATGGGCGAGCGCGCTTAGACCATGCCAACTTCGCTGGCCGGTACGGTGCCGCGAGCCTGGCTCACCATATTGCGCCTTGCCCTTACCAAAAGGCCGGCCCGCGCGTTGAGTGATCTGGTTACGCTCTTGCGCGGGAAAAGACTGCGCGCCTGGAATCGGCTCTGCCTCGCCGCCGCCGAGCACCCTGGATATTATGCCAATTGGATCAGAGTGGCGGAGCCTGGTCTGTTGCCCCCACCCGCAAGGGTAGCCGAGCCCGGCTTTGTCGGTGCGATTATTCTTGGCGGCGACAGTGCGGCGACGCGTGCGAGCCTCGTTGCGTCCTTTGGTCCCGGTCTGGCCATTTTCGACTCGTTGTCTGCCATACCTGTGTTGAACCGCCCGACTTGGCTGCTTCCGATCCGAGCCGGAGATGAGGTTTCGCCGGCGCTCGGAGCGGCATTGACCGCCCGATTGGACGGCTGCCCGGCACGGCTCGTTTATTGGGACGAAGATCGACGGGTCCAGGGACACCGGAGCAAGCCGTGGATCAAACCAGATTGGGATCCACTGCTGTTCGCAGCTCATGACGGGCTTGTTGGCAGCTGCGTGCTGCGCGCCGATATTGTAGGCGACGAGGCCGTCGCGGACTGGTCCTCACTTTCCCTGACAATCGCCGAAAGCGGCTCGGCTCCCCTACATTTACCCCTTATCCTCACGCACCGAAGCCAGCCGCGCGTTAAAGCCACGCAGCCAACGGTCGTCCCTGCGCCACCAATCGCGATCAGCGTGATCATTCCGACGCGAGATAGGGCCGAACTGCTCGAATCTTGCCTGAGCGGTCTCTTGAGCACGCGCTTCCCCGGGGAGCGCGAGATCATCGTGATCGACAATGACAGCCGGGAGCCGCGGACAAAGGCACTTTTCGAGCGTCTGGAAGCGGAGGAATGCGTGCGAGTAATTGCGCGGCCGGGTCCGTTCAATTTCGCGGCGTTGATCAATCTAGGCGTCGCATCGGCGCGCGGCGACCTGGTATGCCTGCTCAACAATGACGTCGAGATCACCTCTCCCGATTGGCTGGAGCAGATGGCGGTACTGGCGGTACGCGAAGATATCGGGGCAGTTGGCGCTCGATTGCTCTATCCCGACGGAGCGATTCAGCACGCTGGCGTCGCGTTGGGCATCGGCGACGCCGCCGGACATGTGGATAAGGGCGTCAAACCTATTCCGGGCGAATTCGCGCCATGGCATGGTGAAACCCGCACGGTATCCGCGGTCACTGCTGCATGCTTGCTTGTCGGTCGAACGAAGTTCGACGAAGTCGGTGGGATGGATGAACAGACGTTCGCCGTCGATTTCAACGATGTCGATCTGTGCCTCAAGCTCTCGGCTCGTTCCTGGCGCACGGTCTATTGCACGCAGGCAACGTTAATTCACCACGAGTCACGCTCACGCGGAAAAACGCATCATGGTGCTGACCTTGCACGATTCGAGCAGGAGCTGTCCGCATTGCGCGCTCGCTGGAACACCGGCACTATTCTCGATCCACATCACAGTCCCCTGTTTCGTCGGCAATCTGAACGATGTCTGCTGGCATTCTGACCGGGGACGGCGCGCAGGACGCCGCGGTTCTCCGCTTGCCAGACGTAACCTTGTTGGCCGTAACCGACGTCGCCCTGTCCGCCACGGCGCGCGCTCTGGACCTATCTCAACGCCGGCTGCGCTTCGGCCAAACGCTTTTCCTGAGTAACCGTCGGCCACCACCGAATACGGCGGCTGAATGGCGACCAATCCCGCCGATCGGATCGCGGGCGGAATATTCCCGCTTCATGTTGAGAGAACTCGCAGCCCATGTCGCGACTCCACATGTCCTCTGCGCTCAATGGGACGGATATGTTCTCGACCCCGGTCGGTGGGATTCGGCGTTCCTCGACTATGATTATATCGGCGCGCCTTGGCCGCACTTTGCAGATGGTATGCGCGTCGGGAACGGCGGCTTTTCTCTACGATCTCGGCGGCTTGTCGAAGCCTGCGCGGAACTCCCGATCACCAATGAGCCTGAAGACGTTGCGATCTGCCGCACGCATCGGCCGATGCTTGAGAAGCGCTTTGGGCTGCGCTTCGCGCCGGAAGAGGTAGCTCGGCGCTTCGCGTACGAGCGCATGACGCCGACCGGGGAGGAGTTCGGCTTCCACGGCGCGCTGAACATGGTCGGCCTTGTATCGTCGCGGGAGCTTAGATCCCTGCTCACGGAACTCGAACCCAGTTTGTTGAATCGGCGCGAACACCGCGAGCTTCTTTATAGCGCACTCCGCCGGTTGGATTTGGGTTTGGCGGGAGTCATTTGGCGGCGACTTCGCCGCGCGCAGTCGCGAGAGCGCTGAATCCCGAGCAACCTATGCGGCAAGCAACCGCGCTCGCGACCGTACCCTATCATCACAACCGCTTCATCGCGGTGGATTGAAAACCTCTATTCTGTCGCCGAATGCCTCCTCCTCAGTCATTCGAGGGGCCTGATCCGCACGCGCCGCACTCTTCAACGGACTTGCAGCCTCCAACCGAGTGATCACCCCCGGGATCAGCTTCGCAAGGGCCTGCTCGGAAAAGAACCCGCCCGCCACGAGGCAGCGGTCGATCAACACGCGCCGGAACGCAGCGAAGGTCTCCGCGTCGGGTTTTCCAGGGTCGCGCCAGAAATCGTCGAGCGGTCCCTGAAAGGTGATGTCTTCGATGTCGTACACCGCCTCGCCGAGGGCGATCACCGGCACATCGAGCGCCAAGGCCAGCGTGCCGCTCGTGCTGTTGATCGTCACCATACCCCTGGAGCGCTGCGCAACCGCCACGATGTCGCCGCCCTCCAGGTAATCGACGCGATCACTCAGCCCATATAGCTCGGCGAGCGCCACGGTTTCGTGCCGCCAATCGCGG
>Ga0070674_100000119_pt1 | contig 35850 bp, 21 predicted proteins | sample KBSM33metaG_FD_65344 | JGI IMG/M metagenome (GOLD analysis project Ga0070674, IMG submission 65344) | Miscanthus rhizosphere microbial communities from Kellogg Biological Station, Michigan, USA - KBS M3-3 metaG | ecosystem: Host-associated > Plants > Roots > Rhizosphere > Soil ... | reverse complement strand
CTTATAGGCCGCCGCTCGCGGCAACGCGGGCCTTTCGGGGCGGAGTAGCTCAGCTGGTTAGAGCACGGGAATCATAATCCTGGGGTCGGGGGTTCAAGTCCCTCCTCCGCTACCAAGGGACCTCACAGCGTCCTTTGTCCGGAATCGTCTCGTTTCATCCGGCAGCGTATTTTTCTTCAATAAAATTCAAATATTTCATGCATTCGATCGCGATCGGCTCCGCCCGTGTGGGTCCCACTCGATCCTGCCACGTCGATTTGAATTGGGGGTAGTTTTTGCCTGTTGGACAAACAGGCGATACCTTCAAATGCCGTTGAAGGAATTCGAGGTCAGATATACCCAGCGCCGGCGGCGGCCCTTCAAGCTGTCCAACGGCGGCGGCCTGCACCTCCTCGTCCAGCTCAACAGATCGAAGCTCTGGCGCCTCAAATACCGATTCGACGGCAAGGAAAAGCTGCTCAGCTTCGGCAAATATCCCGGCATTTCCCTTGCCGCCGCACGCGAGAAGCACTGCCCGGCCAAGGCGCTCCTTGCGGCCGGGATATGTGAACGCGGAGCCGATTGCCGTGCCCCGTCGTTCGACCGTCCGGCGGACCCGGGGCCGCTGCTCGCGCTCTCGCCCAATCATTGAGCGCCTGGACCTTGTCGGCGCCAGCACCGTTGACGACCGGGGTTCACGCGCCCGCTGCCGGAAACACGAAGTTCCTGAGCGACGGACAAATGCCACGAGGTACGATGGGGTTGCCGCACGGGTTGCGGTTGCGATCGACACAGCTTGTCACCATTCTCACAGCGGCGCGGTAGCCCTGACCGCGGCGGACTTACTTGCTCCGCTGGGGACAATCGGCGCATTAGGTCGCCGGAGTGGCTGGCATGTATTGGGGGATGGGGAGTCTTGTTGGCGGTGAGCGTTCCAACATGCTCGATTTGGCTTTGAACGATTCAGTGGGCTCTGAGAAACGAGCGGGACTGGACGGCGTCGCCGTGAAAAGCCTGCTCGGTGGCGCGGTATTGCGGGGGCAGGATCCGTATTCATTGTTGCGCCACGCGGGCATCGACCCCGCAGTCTATGGCAAGGCCGAAGCTGCAATTGATGGCCGCGAACTGTTCCGACTCGTGCGTCAGGCCCAAATGGCTCTCGACGATTCTTTTTTCGGGTTTTTCGCGGAGCGGTTTCGCCTTGCGCTCGAACTGGAGCGCACGCTCACTTATCTGCACTGCGAGACGTTCGGTGAATCGATCCGGGTCAGTATCCGCTTCACCCAGGCCTTGTCCGAGGATATCGGGCCCCAGCTCATCGAAGACCGTTTGGGGCTCAAGCACGTCTGCGTCTATCACACTGTTGACGGCCTGGACCGGGACATATTCGTCTGGCTCCGTTTCGTATGGATCTTCCAGTGGTTCAGCTGGCTGATCGGACGCCCCCTGAACCTTCGTGGTGTCTGTGTTCGCGCCGCGCGCCCCGTACAGGCCAATGGGTTCGATCGCTTCGCCCTGTTTGGCTGTCCGATCGAATATGGAGCGCCGGTCGATGCGCTTTGCTACGACCGCGCGGATCTCAGCGCGCCGCTGGTGCACCGGACGCTTGGGGATCTCGAAGAGTATAATTCAAGCGTCCCAGACTGGTTCGCAACGCCGCTCGGTCGTTCGACCTGGCGTACGCAAACCGAACACGCCCTTGTCGACCTCCAGCGCTCCCAGATCTGGTCGTCCCCTATCGAGATGGTGGCCGAGCGATTGCACTGCCGCCCACGCCGACTGCGGCGTAATCTCGCGCGGGAGGGAGAAAGCTTCCAGACCATTCGGACCCGATTGCGCGGCGAGCTCGCAGCGGCCTACCTCCTTGCGACGGAGCTTCCGATAACGGAGGTGGGCTATCGCGTTGGGTTCAGCGAGCCCGGAAGCTTCACGCGAAATTTCGTTGAGTGGTCGGGAATGACTCCGTCCGACTATCGAGCGGCCCATAAGTCCGACGGTGGGCGGGTCACGGCCGCCACGCTGTTGCTTAGCGATCGAACCGCGACCTAGGCTCGCCCCCGAATCTGGTCACTTGCGTTAAATTTACCTGTCACACCGGTCATCGTCATCTTGGTGTCTGATCGACAACGATGCTCCCAACAAAAAAAGCGGGAGGATTGCATGATCGGGACTTGGACGCTTCGTAAGCGCGTCGCATTGTCGGGCAGCTCATTAATCGCAGCCGCGCTATGCGCCGTGGCACCAGCTTATGCTCAAAGTGCGAGCGCTGGTCCGCAGACTGCCGCCAAGGCAGATGCGCCGCCGACGCAAACAGACCCTGCGTCCGCGCCGGACGACACCGACATCGTGGTCACCGGTACGAGCATCCGAGGGGTCCCGCCAACGGGCTCCAATCTCATCCGTGTCTCACGCGAAGATATCAAGCTGATCGGTTCGACCACCACCGCCGAGTTGCTGGCGACGGTACCGCAACTCAACAGCTTCAATACGGCACCGCGGACCAGCAACGGCGGATTGGGTTCGTTCGCCCCGGGGCTTCGGGGACTGCCGTCCAGCGCGACTTTGCCCTTGATGAATGGGCACCGGCTGATTTCGGGGAGCACGCAGCAGACCAATCCGGACTATCCTTTCCTGCCCGAACTGGCGATCGAACGCGTTGAGATCGTCGCCGACGGTGCGTCGGCGATCTATGGCTCGGACGCGGTCGCCGGTGTCGTGAACTTCATCACGCGGTCGCCATTTTCCGGTGTCGAGACCACAGCGCGCTACGGCATGGCCGACGACTATCGCACCGTCAGCGTCGGGGCGATTGTCGGCAAGGACTGGGGAAGCGGCTCGGTTTCGCTGTCGTACCAATTCACGGACAACAACAACATTACCGGGGCCGATCGGCGTTATCGGTCGCAAGACTTCAGGGCTGCGGGCGGCGTGGACACACGCTCCGCCGTCTGTCCCGCAGCGAACGTCAATCTGTTCCTCGGAACGATCTACGCTGCGCCAAGCCTGGCACCGGGCATCAACACCTGCGATGCGAACGGGCCGGTCGACCTTGTTCCGACCAACCGAATGCACACCGGCTTTCTGTCCGCACGACAAAGCGTCGCACCCAACGTAACCCTATGGGGGGAGCTGCTCTATACGGATCGCAAGGATACGGTTCAGGCGGCTTTACCGGGGCAGACTTTCGTCCTCATCCTTCCATCGAACCCCTTCTACCGCGCACCGCCCGGTACGGCAGCCGGTTACGAATATGTCGACTTCCGGCCTGACAACCTCGTCGGCGCTGACCATTTCAACCAGATATATCGCGTCAGAAGCGGCAATTCATCGGTTGGAGTGGACGCGAAGCTCGGCAAATTCAACCTGACGGTTGGGGGAACCGTGGACTGGTCGCGCAACGACACGTTCCAACCAGGGATCAACTCCACCGCGTTGACGGCGGCCGCCGCCGGCACCACGACTGGCACAGCGTTGGATCCGTTCGGCACGGGAACCAGCCCCGCAGTTGTCGCCGCGATCCTCAACAATCCCACCACGTTCGTGAACCATCAGCGCACCTTGTTGGGCGCGATCAAGATCGACGGGCCGCTGGCCGAATTGCCGGGCGGTGCCGTCAAGATCGCGGCCGGTGCCGAATATCGTCGCGAAACATATTCGCAACGCGGGCAGAGCGGCGGTGTCGGATTCCCGGAGAATCTCGAGCGTACCGTCGAATCCGTTTATGGCGAATTGTTCGTGCCGATTTTCGGCGATGGGAATGCGGCTCCGCTGATGCGCCGCCTGTCGTTGTCGCTATCGGGGCGATATGATCATTATAGCGACTTCGGGGCGACCACGAACCCGAAGGTCGGGATCGACTGGGAGCCGGTAGGCGGGCTGACGCTGCGCGGCACCTATGGACGGTCGTTCCGGGCGCCGGGCTTGCGCGACCTCGGTTCGACAGTCGGATCCTATTATTCGGCGGCCGGACTGGTCGACGCGTTCGGGGTGCGTGATCCCTTGCGCGGCGCGGCGCAAGTCAACACGCTGCTGCTGATCGGCGGCAACAAGTCGCTCGAGCCCGAAAAGGCACGCACCTTTTCCTTCGGGGCGGACCTTCGCCCTCGCTTCCTGCCGGGTTTCAACGCGAGCGTGACCTTCTACGACATCTCCTACAAGAACGTGATCGGGACACCTTATGGCCTGGGATCACGGATCTTTACCGATCCGACCTTTGCGTCGCGCGTCATCCGCAATCCGACCGCGGCGCAAGTCGCAAGCGCGCTCGCCAATACGGTCCCGTTCTTTTTCACGTTTGCCGCCGTTCCGACGTTCGGAAATCTGCTCGATCTGCGTCAGGGGAATTTCGGCACCCGGAAGACCAACGGTCTGGACTTCGACGTCAACTATCGGCGTGCGATCGGGTTCGGCACCGTTTTCGCAGGCGTCGCGGGCAATTACATCTTCAAATACGAAACGCAGTTGTCGGCCACATCGCCTGCCAGCAACTCGCTGCAGGCGGGCGTGCCGCGGACGACGCTGCGCACGACACTGGGATTGACCGCCGGTCCCGTGACTATCGCGAACTTCGTCAACCATCGGAGCGGCGTGACCAACGCCTTTGCCACACCGACGGGATCGAGCCTGTACAGCGCCAAGGGATACACGACGGTCGATCTGCGGCTCACCGTCAGGCTCCCGGCCGTGGGCATTGCCACGGGAACGGAGCTGTCGATGCAGGTCAACGATCTGTTCGATGCCACCCCACCTTATTTCCCGGCAACGGACGGTATTGGCGGCAGCTACAACGCGATCGGACGCTACGTCGCTCTCAACCTGCGCAAGAAGTTCTGAACGGCGCGTGACGTAGCCGCAGGAGACACGGCGATCTCGCCGTACCCTTCTGCGGCAGCCGCAAGATCGATGCGTCGGGAATGACTCCGATCCAGCATCCTGACCCCGAATTTCCTCAAGAGTGGCAAGTAATAGTTGATGCAAAATTATCCGCTTACGCTGGACAAGTTTATCGACCACGCCGCCAAGTGGCATATCGACGCCTCGGTCGTGACCGCGGTGCGTGGCGTCGCGGTCGATCGGGTCGGCTATGCGGCGTTGCGGTCGCGCAGCAACCGACTGTCCGGCGCCTTGCACGCCCTTGGCTATCGCACGGGCGATCGCGTCGGAACGCTCGCGTGGAATACAAAGCACCACCTGGAAATCTATTATGCGACGATGAACGCCGGGCTGGTGTGCCACACGCTGAACCCGCGCCTCACGCCCGCGCACCTCGCCGCGATGATCAACCAGGCCGAGGACCGATTGCTGGCGATTTCCGCCAGTCTGATGCCGCTGCTCGTCGACCTCTTGCCGCTTTGCCCGACCCTGGATCGCGTCATCGTGCTGGACGATCCCGATCAGGTCGCCGCCAGCGATCGGGGTGTGCCGGTTGACGGCCTCGATGCGATCATCGACGCCTATGGCGCTACGGTCGAGTGGGGTGCATTCGACGAGGAGACTGCGGCCGGTCTTTGCTTCACTTCGGGGACCACCGGCGCCCCCAAAGGCGTCGTCTTCACGCATCGGTCGAACTACCTCCACACGCTGATGTCGATCCAGCCCGATGCCTATTGCTTGTCGGCGAAGGACACGATCCTCGTCGCGATCCCGATGTTTCATGCCAATGCCTGGGGACTGCCTTTTTCGGCACCTGCGGTGGGCGCCAGCCTGGTGCTGCCTGGGCGCGATCTGGACGGCCCGAGCCTCGCTGCGCTGATCCGCAGCGAGAAGGTCACGATCGCCGGCGGAGTCCAGACGGTCTGGATCGGGCTGCTCGACCATCTCGATGCGACCGGTGGCGAGGTGCCCAGTCTCGAACGGGTCATCATCGGTGGATCAAAATGCCCCGACGCGCTGATCGCGCGCATGGAGGAGCGGCTAGGCGTGCGCGTCCAGACGACCTGGGGGATGACTGAAATGTCGCCGCTCGGGACCGTCGACTCGATCCAGTTCCCGCCGGCGGCCAGGCGATCCTCCGGGCGTCCCCCGATCGGCGTCGATCTGAAACTCACCGATGCCGAGGGAATGACGCTTGCCGAGCAGCGCGGGACGGTCGGCAACCTCAAGGTAAAAGGCGCAGCGGTCATCGACCGCTACTTCAATGCGGAACGCGACGCGCTCGATGACGAAGGCTATTTCGACACCGGAGACTTGGCTACGATCGATCGAAGCGGGTCGCTCACTATCTGCGGCCGGTCCAAGGACCTCATCAAATCGGGTGGCGAATGGATCAATCCGGCTGAAATCGAGGAAATCGTCGGGCGCGACCCGCGCATTGCTCAAGTCGCGGTGATCGGCAAAGCGCACCCGAAATGGGGCGAGCGTCCGGTCCTCGTCGTCGAGTTGCGGCACGGCCAAAGCGCCGAGGACGGGACCCTTGTCGATCTGCTGCGGGGGCGGATCGCCGACTGGTGGCTGCCCGATGAGGTCGTCAGGCTGCCACGCATGCCGGTGGCGGCGACCGGCAAGATCGACAAGATGCGGCTGAGAAGCGATTATGAAGGCGGCGCCTTGGCCGATCACGTCTCACCGCGGGGTTCGAGATGAGCGGCGTGACCGGCCTCAAGGTCGGGGTCGTCGGAGCGGGGCTCATGGGCGCCGAGATCGCATTTATCTTTGCGCTGGGCGGGGCGGATGTCATGCTCAGCGACCGGGATCCCGCCGCGCTCGACGCGGCGCTCACCCGATTGGCCGCCTTGACCGACAAGGGCGTCGCACGCGGTCGCTACGGAGCGGAGGAGGTGGAACGGGCGCTTGCCCATATTCGGCCGGTGACCGATATCGCGCGCTTCGCCGATCGCGATCTGGTCACCGAAGCGGTGTTCGAATCGCTGGACGTGAAGGCCGCCGTGCTGGCGACGCTCGACGCGATTTGCCACCGCGAGTGCGTGATCGCGTCGAACACCTCGACGCTCCCCATCTCCACGCTCGCCGCCCCGCTGTCGCCGGCGCGGCGCAGCCGGTTTCTCGGCACGCATTATTTCTCGCCCGTCTCCCGAATGGCGCTGGTGGAAGTGGTCCCGGGATTCGACACCGAGCCGGCGACGACCGCGCGAGTTACCGAGCTCCTTCTCAGGATCGGCAAGACGCCCGTGCCGGTCCGCGACGTTGCCGGTTTCGCGGTCAACCGCATGCTGCACGCGATGCTGATCGAAGCGATCAGATTGGTCGACGAAGGGGTGGCCACGCCGGCGGATCTGGATCTTGCCTGCAGGCTCGGCCTGGGTCATCCGATCGGCCCCTTCGCGCTCATGGACGCGGTCGGCTCGGGGTTGTGCCTCGACGTGCAGGACATTCTCCAGGACGCCTATGGCGAACGCTTCCGCCCACCCGCGCTTCTCAAGCAGCGCGTTGCGGCGGGCCTGAGCGGCGGCCGCGGGCAGCGCGGATGGCTGCCAAAGCGCAACGAATCGACCGGCACTTCGAACGGGGAAGCCCAATGACGGAAAACCAGCGAACCGCCGGCGCCGTGGGTGAACCTGTCAGGGGAGGGCGGGCGGGGTTAGTCCTCGGCATGCTGTGCTTTGTCTACGTGCTCAATTTCCTCGACCGGCAGCTCATCTCGATCCTCGCCAAACCGGTCCAGGATGCGCTCCATATTTCGGACAGCCAGCTCGGTAGGCTCACGGGGCTCTATTTCGCACTGTTTTACTGTTTCATCGCGATACCGGTCGGGTGGCTTGCCGACAGGACACACCGCGTGAATGTGCTGGCGGCGGCCTGCGCCTTGTGGAGCGCGGCGACCGCGGCATGCGGCATGGCCGGCAATTACGGGCAATTGGTCGTCGCGCGAATGGCCGTCGGGGTAGGGGAGGCCGGCGGCGTGCCGCCGTCCTACGCGATCATCTCGGACTATTTCCCGCGCGAGCGGCGCGGCACGGCGATGGCGATATTCAATCTCGGGCCGCCGCTTGGCTCAGCACTCGGCGTCGCGTTCGGCGCTTCGCTCGCGGCCGCCTTCAACTGGCGCGTTCCCTTCTATGTGATCGGAGGGATCGGCGTGATCACGGCGGTCGCGGTTTATCTTCTGATCGTCGAGCCGCGTCGCGGAAGCAGGGATGCGCCGGGCGTCGCCGATCATGGCGCAGTCCCGGCCTCCTCGTTCGTGGCGACGATCCTGCGGTTCTTCGCGAACCCGGTGCTGGCGCTTGCCTCGGTCGCCAGCGGCGGGGCCAACTTCATCACGTATGGGATCAGCAATTTCGCGACGCTTCTGCTGATGCGCGAGAAGGGCATGACGCTCGGCGAAGTGGCCATCTGGTATGCGCTCGTCGTTGCCATCGCGATGAGTGCCGGCATCTATGCCTCGGGACGGCTGATCGACCGGTTCACGACGCGCTCGCGAGCGGCGTACGGCTATATCCCGGCGCTGTCGTTGGTGGTTGCCGTGCCGTTCTTCATCGGCTTCGTCTGGTCGCCGCACTGGCAATGGGCGCTGGTCTTCCTGACCGTTCCGATGTTCCTCAATTCGTTCTTCCTGCCCGCCACCGTCGCGTTCGTGCAGGATGAGGTCAGTCCCGACAAACGGGTTATCTCGGGCGCGTTGCTGCTCTTGGTGATGAACTTCATCGGCCTCGGCCTGGGTCCGACCTATGTCGGCATGGCCAGCGATTTCTTCCACGCGGCCTGGGGCGCCCATTCGCTGCAGGCGGCGCTCTACGCCCTGACGCCGATGTACCTGATCGCCGCGCTGCTCTTTGTCTGGCTCGCCCGGCTTATCGTGCGAACCGAGCGTAGCTCGACTGGAGATGCCCGATGACCCCGGCTGCTCGTCCGTTCGCCGTCCTGATCGCTTCGTCACTTGCCAGCGCGGGGTTCGCGTCGTCCGGTGACCGCACAAAGGAACCGGCGGTGCTCGTCAACCCGCCGGCGGGAAAGATACAAGGCGTGCGCGAGGCTGAGGCAAATGTCTTTCGCGCCGTCCCCTATGCGCTGCCGCCGACTGGCGACCGCCGCTGGCGGCCGCCGGTGCCGATGCCGCGCTGGAGCGGCGTCAGGGAAGCCCGGATGGCTGGCGCTGCCTGCATGCAGCCACCCATGGCCGCAGGTCCCTATCGCCGCGGCGAGCAGAAGATGGACGAGGACTGCCTGACGCTTGATGTCACGGCGCCGGTCAATGCCCGCAACGCTCCGGTCATGGTCTGGATACATGGCGGCACGCTGATCTGGGGCACGGCCCAGTCGAAAATGTACGACGGACGCGAATTCGCCAAACGCGGGATCGTCCTGGTATCGATCAACTACCGGCTCGGCGCGCTCGGCTATCTCGCACATCCCGAATTGAGCAAGGAGTCGCCCGACCACGTCTCCGGCAATTACGGGCTGCTCGACCAGATCGCGGCGCTCAAATGGGTGCGGACGAACATCTCGGCGTTCGGCGGGAACGCGCGCAACGTCACTGTGTTCGGCGAGTCCGCCGGGGCGCTCAGTGTCGAATATCTTCTCGCGGCACCACCCGCCCGCGGTCTGTTCGACAAGGCGATTATCGAGAGCGGCTATCTGTTCACGACGCCCGAACTGCGCACCGCACGATATGAGGAACAATCGGCCGAGGCGATCGGCACGGCGCTGGCAAGGAAAGTCGGCGCGCCGGACCTAGCGGCGCTCAGGGCAATGGACGCACGCAAGCTTGTCGCGGCGACATCGACCGCGGGTTACGCGCCCTATGGTACGATTGACGGCAAGATACTGACGCGCCAGCTTGTCGATACCTTCGATCGCGGCGAGCAGGCGCCAGTGCCGCTTATCGCCGGGTTCAACAGCGGCGAAATTCGCAGCCTGCGCTTCCTGCTACCGCCCCTTCCGACCAGTGCCGAGGCGTATATCAGCGAGATCAAGGCACGGTACGGCGATCTAGCGGACGCCTATCTGAAACTGTACCCGCCACGCGATTTCGAGCAGACACGATTGGCGGCGACCAGGGACACTGTCTTCGGCTGGACCGCCGAACGCCTGGTGCGCAAGCAGATGGCGTTGGGTCAGAAGTCGTTCCTCTACTTTTTCAGCCACAGTTATCCAAGCGAGCTGACGGCGGACCTGGCGGCCTTCCACGCGAGCGAAGTGCCGTTCGTCTTCGGCACGTTCGCCGACACGCCGCCCGGCTGGCCCGCAATTCCGGATACACCGGACGAGCGGAAGTTTGCCGGGGCAATGCTCGACTATTGGACGAGCTTTGCACGCAGCGGCACGCCGTCGGCGCCGCGCCAGCCGGTGTGGCAGGCTTTCTCGCAAGATCACAACTATATGCACTTCGCCGACACGCCTCAGCCGTCCAAGAACCTCTTGCCCGGCATGTTCGAGTTCGACGAAAAGGTGATGTGCCGTGGTCGTGCCAGCGGCACGCAGTCCTGGACCTGGCGGACCGGCTCGACCGCGCCGGTGCTTCCCATGGGGGGCGGATGTTGATCGGTCTGTCACGAGCAAGCGAAAGCTCACAGCCCTCTTCGTTCGCCTGCTCACTTCACAACCTTTGCCCCCAAGCCGGGAAGCATCCGGCTTCGGGCCTAATCGGAGCTTGTCGCGCATGAACCGACCGAGCAGCAATCTGAGCCGGTGCCGGCGAACGGTGATCAAAGGTTTGCCCCTCCTCATTCTCGGGATTGCCTCGCACGCCCAGGCTCAGACCGCTCCGACCTCGGCCGCGAAATGCACGTCTCTCTCGGGCCTGCGACTGCCGCGGACCGAAATCGTGAGCGCGTCGGTCGTGGTCGATGCGGCAACCTCACTCAAGATCAGCAAGCTGCCAGCGCTACCCTCTTTTTGCCGGGTGATCGCACGCGTGCGGTCGGCGCCCGATTCCGACATCGGAGTCGAGATCTGGCTACCGCTCAAGAACTGGACCGGGACGTTTCACGGCAACGGTAACGGCGGCTTCGGCGGGACGCTTGCGGCCGGCTATGGTGGCATGATCGCTGGTCTCAAACGCGGTTATGCCACCGCGGTGACCGATACCGGCACTGCGCCCGCGACGATGCTCGACGGCGACGCGCTGACGGGACACCCGCGCAAGTGGCGCGACTGGGGCCGCCTGTCGACCCATGTGATGACCGTGACCGGAAAAGCGATCGCGCGGTCGTTTTATGGCCGTGGCGTCAATCGCTCCTATTACACGGGCTGCTCGACCGGCGGGCAGCAGGGGCTCATCGAGGCGCTCTATTATCCTCGCGACTATAACGGCATTCTGGTCGGCGCGCCGGTTATCAACCGGACATGGGGCCATGCCGCCGTATTGTGGGACTTCGCTGCGGCCAACAGGTTGCAGAATAGCCTTTTGTCGGACGTGAAGCTGCGGCTGCTCAACGCCGCCGCGATCGATGCATGCAATCGCCAGGGGCATGGCGTGCCCGGCGATCCCTTCATCACCGATCCGCTCGCCTGTCGCTTCGATCCAGCGGTTCTGGCCTGTCCCGGCGCGGATGGCGACAAGTGTCTGACCACCTCCGAGGTGGCGACGGCACGTGCCTTCTACACTGGTCCGACGACCCGCGACGGTCGCGCTGTCTTCTTCGGATGGCCGATCGGCAGCGAGGCGCCTGGCCGGTTCGGCTGGTCGTTCCTGGAAAGTGCGGCAAATGGCGGTCCGCAGTTCGGCGGTCTGTTCAAATGGGTGTTCGGTGCCGGTTGGGACTGGCGGTCCTTCGACTTCGATCGCGACATGCCAATCGTCGATGCAAGGCTGGACGCCGACGTCAACGATGCCACCCGCGGAAGTCTCCGCGCGTTCGCAGCGGCGGGCGGTAAGCTGATCATCTATCATGGCCTGGCGGATTCTCTCGTCCCCCCGGCACAGACGGTGGCATTCTACGAGCGTCAGGCCCGCAATATGGGCGGCTTGGACAAGCTGCAGCGAAGCACGCGGCTGTTCATGGCGCCGGGCATGATGCATTGCGGGGGAGGGGCGGGCCCGGATGTCTTCAATTCGATGTCGAATGGGCTCCCACCGCCGCCTGAGAGCAGCCCGAACGACGATCTGTTCGCAGCCCTCCTGGCCTGGGCCGATCGCGGTGACGAACCGAAACGGGTTGTGGCTACCAAATTCGCGACTGGCAGGCCGGGAACGGTGGAACTCCAGCGTCCCCTTTGCCCCTATCCGCAAATCGCTCGCTACAGAGGCAGCGGTTCGACAAATGCGGCGCAAAATTTCGTTTGCACCGCCAAGGCTGTCGGCACGAAAGGCGGTCGGTAGGTCTCCGACGAAGCGGCATCTAACGATGGTAGGACAGGCGGCGGCCGACTTGTGGAGCCTCGAGGGCAAAGGCATGGCAGTCGGCCTACGCAATGCCGGCGGCGTCGGTCTCGTCGTTTGCTGTTCGGCGAACCCCATCCAGGAGCGACAGTCCGCCGCCAACGAAAACGCAAGGACTATCCGATCAATCGAAACCGTATTGCGGTGCCGCCGCCCGGGGCCAGGGCGAGCGTCAGCACGTCCTTCGCCGTCACAACCTTCTTCTCGATCGTGATCGCCAGCGGATTGACGCGGTAATCGGCATCGGGCCCATCGCGATAGATCTGCGCTTCATATTTCTTGCCCGGCGCCAGGAAGGACAGGGGTTGTTTGAGCGAGCGACCATTCTCGTCGGTGATCGCGCCGAGGAACCAGTCCTGCCCGCCGCGCGGTTGCCGCACAACGACGACGTAATCGCCGATCTCCGACTGCAAGGTCCTTGAGGTTTCCCAATCGGTCGGAACGTCGCGGATGAACTGGAACGCGACCAGGTTCTTCTCGTAATTCTCGGGCAGGTCGGCGGCCATCTGGATCGGGCTGTAGACCACGACATATTCGGCTAGTTGCGTGGCGAGCGTCGATTGCACCCGCCGCGTCACGTCGTCCTTGCCATGCGCGATGTCGAAGATGCCGGGCGTGAAATCCATCGGCCCGCCCAGCAGCCGGGTGAACGGCAGGATCGTCATATGCTCGGGCGGATTGGTCGGCACGCCCCAGGCATTATATTCCTGCCCGCGCGCGCCTTCGCGAGCGACCATGTTGGGCCAGGTGCGGCGCAGGCCCGTGTCCTTGACCGGTTCGTGCGCGTCGATCGCGATACCGTATTTGGCGGCGGTTTCGGCGACGAGCAGATTATGGCGGACCATGAACTGGCCGGCGAACCATTCGCCCTTGCCGTCGCGGTCGAGGATGTCGCCGGCGTGACGGACATAGCCGGTCTTGACCGCTTTCACGCCGTAGCGCTGGTAGAATTTCATCGCGTCGTCGAGTTGGCTCTCGTAATTGATCACCGCGCCACCGGTCTCGTTATGCCCGATCAGCTGGACGCCCTTCGATTTGGCATAGGCGGTGATCGCGGCGATGTCGAAATCGGGATAGGGCTTGGTGAAGCTGAACTTGTCGCCATTGGCGATCCAGTCGCCGTCCCAGCCCAGGTTCCACCCCTCGACCAGCACGCCGCTGAAGCCGTATTTGGCGGCGAAATCGATATAGCGCTCGACGTTCGCGGTGGTCGCGCCGTGGCGCAAACCGCTGCCCCAGGTGGTCTTGTCGAGGTGCATTTCCCACCACACGCCGACGAACTTGCCGGGCGTGAACCACTTCTGGATGTCGGGGATCTTGCTCGGTTCGTTGAGGTTGAGCTCGATCCGGCTGTCGGCCAGCGCGCCCGGCGTCTCGCCGATCAATACCGTCCGCCACGGCGTGATGAAGGCACCGGTCTTCTTCGCCAGCGTGCCGTCCGGCCAGGGCATCAGCCAGGCGGTCAGCGTGCCTTCGCCATTGCCCTGCAGCAGCATCGAGGGGAAATCGATCATCGCCGCTTCGTGGAACGAGAGGTAGAGGCCGTTGGCGCCCTTCATCGTCAGCGGCGTCTCGGCGAGCGTGAGGCGGCGCGCGTCGGTCTGGGTGTAGAGATATTCGTCGCGTTCCTGGCCCAGGCCTTGATACCACCACGCCTGATAGGCGCCGAGCGTGTGGAATTGGGTTCGCTCGGCGGTGACCGCGACCTCCTGCCCGGCGGGGATGCCGGCATAATCGTAGCGGAAGCCGAAGCCGTCATCGAACAGCCGGAAGGTGACGTCGACCGCCTTGTTGAGCGCGGTGTCGCCGCTCAACGTCACGGTCAGCTGGGTGTGATTGTCGCGGATCACGCGCTCTTCACCCCAGGGCTGTTCCCAGTTGGTGTTGGAGGCCGCGCGGCGCGGATTGCCGATCGCGGTGTAGCGCGCCGCAGGCTCGCCCTTGAACGTCAATCCGAGCTCGGACGGGGCGAGCACGACCGCGCCTTTGCGCGACACTTCGTAGAGCGCCTGACCGTTGTCGACCCAAACGCAGACCTCGATCACCTTGCCCGGGGATTGCGCGCATTCGCGCGTGGCGGCCGCGGCGGAGGCGGTCCAGCCGAGCGCGGCGATCAGGGCAAGCGAGCGAAGAATCATCGGGTCTTTCCTTGGGGAGAGTCAGGAGGATTAGAGCAAAGCGGCGCGAAGCTGCTGGCGCAGCGCCGCACGGGCGGACGGAGACATCGAGCCGAGCGGCCCACGGAGCAGCGGCGGGAGGTGCGACGTGACATCGCCGCGCTCGCCGAAGACGTAGGCGGCGATCATCTCGCGCCAGTAATCGCGCTCGCCCGGCGGCAAATCGCGGAACGCGAGCAGCGCGGTCAGGAAGGCGTCATTGGGCTCGTCGCTGCCGCCCCACCAGTAATTGACCATCGCATTGTACGGATCGAGCGAGGTGACGTGGTGCCACCAATAGCGCGGCATGAAGAGCGCTTCGCCCGGCTCGAGAAAGGCGACGCGCGCGGCGGCGATGGCGTCGGCGTAGCGCGGGAAGCGCGCGAGGTCGGGCGCTTCGGGATCGACCAGCGACAAGGGCGGGGGATTGTCGGGCGGGCCGATATAGAGATTGCTGACCTGATCGGGCGGGAACAGCACGAAGCGCCGCCGCCCGGCGATGACGCACGCGAGGTTGTGGTCGCGATCGTTATGCGTGCGGGTATGCACCGCGCCGCCCAGCCACAGCCGCGGGCCGATCCCGGGGAGCAGCGGCATCGGATTGTGCTCGACGAAATCGGGCATCGCCTGGTCGAGCCGCAGCATTTGGATCGCCACGGTCGGCGCATCGGGCTGGCCGATCAGGCTCTCGATCCGATCGAGCGTGGCGCCGAGCGGGGCCTGACGTTTGGTGAAGGTGAATTCGCGCAGATCGGGGCCGTAAGCGAACTGGCCTTTGTGGCGCGGGGGCGCCTCCATGACCGGCACCGGCATCCTGCGATCGAGGCGGCGGAAATAGGCGTCGAGCGTCGCCGCTCCTTGCATGCCCGCTGCGAGCGCGGGCCAGGTGTCGAACAGCCGTTGGACGATCGCCGGTTCGCCCGCGGCGACGATCGCGGCGAAGTCTTCCGCACCGGTCACGCCGCGTTTCGCGACGCTCGGCAGGCCGTCGAGCGCGGCCGGATCACGCGCCAGGCGGACGGGCTCAACCATTGGCCGTGCCCAGCGCCTGAGCATGCGTCGGCTGGCGCAGCACCGCGTCCCTGACGAAGCCGAGCATCGTGCGGAACTGCGCCTTGACCGTATCGGGCGATGTCGCGTCGATCCGTGGCGGATAGCTTTCGGGCGTGACGCCCAGACCGATCAGCAATGCCCGCCAATTGTCGGTCGGGATGCTGTCGTCCTCCATCGGCGGCACCTCACCGCGCGCGCGGAAGGTCGCGACGATATGCGCGAGTTCGGGTGGCTGTGGCGCGGCGCGGCCGGTGTCCCAGAACAGCCCGGGATAAGGAGCGAGCGCGTAGAAGGCGGCCTGATAGTCGCGCAGCCGCTCGAACGACGAGCGCATCAGGCGGTTATATTCGTCGCGGCTAGCGGCGACGTCCTGCCCGGTCGGGAAATAGGTCAGCAGGGTGATCAACCCGAGCTGGACTGCGTGGAGGTCGAGATTGTGGATCGGGTCGAGCGCGCAGGCAGCAGAGCCGATCGCGACGCAATTGTGCGCCCAGGCTTGCTCGCGCCGACCCGGATCGGATGGGCGCAGGACCGCATCGCCGAGCGCCAGCCCGGCCGCCGCACCGAGCCTGGCCAGCGCGTCCTCCGGCTCGGTCAGCGCGCTCGAAAAGGCGTGGATCACATGGGTCGCGGCCTGGGTCGGGTAAAGCGCCGCCCAACCGGGCTGCCAGGCGCGCAGCTCGGCATAGGTCGGGATCGGCGCGAAGGGTTGCGCGCGGGCCGCGAACACACGGTCGGCGGAGAAATGCGTGCGCCAGCTTTGCTGGTCGATCCCGAGCGTCTTGCCCATCAGCGCGGCGTCGCTGCCGGTCACATCGACGAATAGCTCGCCCGCGGCGCGCTCGCCATCGGCGACCAGCGCCACGATGTCGCCGTCGTCGCCGCGCTCGATCGCGATATGGTTGGCGGTGCGCATCGCCACGCCGATCCGCGATGCCACGCTTTTCAGCCCGGCGGCATAAGCGATGGCGGGCAGATGATAGCCGTAATCGGCGCGGCCATAGGCTTCGCTTGCTTCGTCGGGGATCATCACCCGGCCCTGGCGCGCGGCGGCGGCGGTCAGCGAGAATTGCTCGAGCGCGACGTCGAGCCCAAGGTCGCGTGCCTTCGCCCAATAAGGGAAGAAGTCGTTGCCCTCGATCGGCGTGCCATAGGCGCCATAGGCGTTGAGGAAGTGGCCGTGGCCGCCGAGCATGTCGCGGATATTCTGCCCGAGCGAGAAAGCGCCGCCGGTCGCACGCAGCAGTCCGGCTTCGTCGAGCCGCAGCCGCGTGTGGAGCGCCTCGATCCCCGGCAGCGTCGCATAGACGTCGCTGACGTGGAGCAGGCTCGGCAGTTCGATCGCGGTGACCGCGACGCCGGCGGGTTTGAGCGCGGCCTGGAGCACGCTGGCCGCGAGCCATAGCGGCGCGTCGCGGCCGAGCAGGACGAGGGTCTGGACGCGCGCGCTCATGCCGCCGGCTCCAGCGCGGGGGCGGGGCAATAGGATCGGATGAAGTCGCCATGCCCGGTCATGTCGGCGGCATTGACCTCAATCCGGTATTTGAGGTCGGCGAGCCTGGCCGCGAGATCGTCGAGTGGGATCGCCTCGGCCAGCGGGTTCCAGGCGGCGGGCAGCACGCCCTGGCCGACCAGCACCGAGAGCCAGCTGTCGCGCGAGAACAGGCCGTAGCGGTAGTCGGGCGCGGCCGCCGACGCGCGGAACAAGGCAATCTTGTGCGCCAGGCTCTCGGGCAGCTGCATGTTGCGGACATGGTCCCACAGCGGCTGCCCGTGGCGCCGGTTGGCGGTGTAGTGGAGCACGAGGAAATCGCGGGTGCGGTCGTAATGCACCTCGAACAATCGGTTGTATTCGGCCGCCAGCCGCGGATCGATTCCGCTGCGGCGCGTCGGCATCAGCCCGATCAGATCCATCACCGCGGCCTGGATCAGGAAGATCGAGGTCGATTCCAGCGGCTCCAGAAAGCCACTGGCGAGCCCGACCGCGACGCAATTGCCCGCCCAGGCGGCGGCGCGGCGCCCGGCCTGGAAGCGCAACAGCCGCGGCTCGCCGAGCGGCGGCGCGTCGAGCGCGGCCAATAGCACGTCGCGCGCACGCTCCTCGTCGGTGAAGCGGCTGGAAAAGACATAGCCGTTACCGGTGCGGTGCTGCAGCCCGATCCGCCACGTCCATCCCGCTTCCTGCGCGGTCAACCGGGTGAAGGGAAGCAGAGGCTCGACGCGCATGTTGGGGACCGCCAGCGCGCGGTCGCACGGCAGCCAATGGCTCCAGTCCTGCCAGTCGACTTCCATCGTCCCGCCGACCAGCAGCGACCGGAAGCCCGAGCAGTCGACGAACAGGTCGCCGGCGATCTCGGCACCCGATGCCAGCATCAACGACGCGACATGGCCAGTGCCATCGTCGCGCCTGACATCGACCACCTTGCCCTCGATCCGCGTGACGCCGAGCGGCATGGCCCAGCGACGCAGGAATTGGGCGTAGAGCGCGGCGTCGAAATGGTAGGCGTAAGCGAAGGTCGCGCGGATCGACTTCGGATCTTCGTTGGGAAATTCGAACGCGTTGTTGCGGCATGCGGCGATCGCGAACGAATAATCGTGCAGCTCGGAGGCGCGGCCGGCGGCGCGTGCACGCGCCCAATGATGCTGGAAATCGACCCCCGCCCAAGGCTCGCCGAACGTGCCGAACGGATGGACGTAGCGCTCGCCGGGTTGATCCCAGCCGACGAACTCGATGCCGATCTTGAACGCGGCCTGGGTCTCGCGCATGAACTGCGCCTCGTCGATCCCCAACGTGTCGTTGAACACCTTGATATGCGGCAGCGTCGCTTCGCCGACGCCGACCGTGCCGATCTCATCCGATTCGATCAGCGTGATCGCATAGTCTTGCGCGGGCAGCAGTTTGACCAGCGCCGACGCCGCCATCCAGCCGGCGGTGCCACCTCCGACAATGACGACTTTGAATGGTTCTGGCTCAGGTGCCGGCGTCATGATGATAACTTTCCCTCACAAAAAACAGGCGTCGCCGTACCTGGAAGGGTGGTGGCGACGCCCAGTGGAGGAAATCAGAACTTGAACCGACCGCCAACCGAGAAGCGGCGGTCGACCACGCCCCAATTGGCATCCATGAACACCGGCTTGGCGCCTGGCGTCGCCTTGGAGTCGCCGAAGATCTGCTGCTGATAGACGGTACGTGTGTTGAGCAGGTTCGAGCCTTCGACCAGGAATTCGAAATTCTTGACCACCGACACCCGCAGCGAGCCGTCGAGGAACCCGGCAGCCTTCTGGAACACCGGCAGGCCGACGCAGCAGTCGAGGTTGTTGGTCAGGAAGCGCGAGCGCCAATTGTACGCCACGCGGAGCGCGACCGGGCCCTTTTCGTACAGGCCGACCAGGTTGAACGAATGTTTCGAAATGCCCGCCAGCATGTGCGAGTCGATCACCGCGCCGCGCCCGCCGCTGACGTCGAGGCCAGCGCCCTGACCGCCGGTGCCGCCCGCGTCGAGCGCGCCCACCGCGATCAGGTTCGAATTGTTGATCCCGGACTGGCTGACGAACGTGTAATTGGCCTGGACACCCAGCCCCGAGAGCAGGCCGGGCAGGAAATCGAAGAAGGTCTGATAGCCGACTTCGAAGCCCTTGAGCTCGCCGCCGCTCTTTTCGTTGCGAGGGCCGCGCAGCAACACCGTCTGGGTCGAGCCGTTATTGGTGAACTGGCGCTCGAACTGGCCGTACGAGATCGCGTTGTGCAGCTTCTTGTAGAACAGGTCGATCGTGAACGAGGACGACTTGCCCATATAGCGTTCAAAGGTCAGGTCGAACTGGTCGGCGGTCATCGGCTTCAACCCGGCATAGCCGGACTCTGCGTTGAACACGAAATTGTAGCCGGTGACGTTGGCCGCAATGTGCGCGGCGGTTGGCGAGTTGTAGACGATATACGGCGAGTCCGGCCCGGTGTTGATGATCGGCGAATTGATCGACACGAAGTTCCTGAGCAGCCCGAAATCGGGCCGCGACAGGCCGCGCGAATAGCCGAAGCGGATGTACGACTTCGAATCGAGTCCGAACCGGATGTTAAAGCTCGGCAGCACGTTAGTGTAGGACGCCTTGAGCGTGTTGGGCGAGCCGCCGCCGGCGGCGAAGGCCAGGACTTGCGGCGTCAAATAGCAGCTCGGCTGGACGATCGCGGTGCCGGATATCGGCGTCGCGCAGGACGGCAACAGGTTGAGCGCCGTGTTGGTCGGATAGGCGACCGCGCCGTTGCTGGTCACTTCGGTGCGGATCACGCGGACGCCGATATTGCCCTTGATGCGCACGCCACCGCCAAAGATCGGCTGATCGCCGCCGAAATTGAGCATGGCGTAGGCGGCCTTGGTCCGTTCCGACGTTCTGGTCACTTCCGACGGCGTGAAGCAATTGTCGACCGTCGCCTCGGGTCGGTCGCAGATCGCGGTATAGCCAGGCGCGATCGGCGAATTGGTGGTGGCGCCGCTCAGCGACTGGAGCAGCTTGGGGAAGTTCTGCAGCGTGTCGCGGTTCAGATAGACCAGTGGTCCGTTATTATACGCGCTGCCATTGTAGAAATCGCTGCCCAGGCTGGTCGATTCCCAGATCCCCGCGCCATAGCCCTTGAAGTTCGAATTGCACGCAGCCGTCGGATTGGGTGAGGTATTGTCGGCGTTGAAACCCGCGCCGTTGCAGTTCCAGCTTGCCGCGATCGGGGTCCAGTTGAAGGTCGAATAACGCACCGTCTGGTTGCGATCAGCATAGCGCACGCCGACCTTGAGCGAGTCGAGCCAGCTGCCCTTGTCGAAATCATATTGCAGATCGCCCTTGAACGCCCATTCGTCGGCATCATTGTCCTCGACATGGCCCTGGATGAACGGGATCCAGTAATTGTGCGGATTGGCGAGCCCGCCGGCGGCGTAATTGACGTTCGATCCAGGCAGTAGCTTGATTTCGGGGGCGTTGCCGTCGGTCAGGCTGTACTGGTAATTGGCCATCGATCCGACTGCGACCAGGATATCGTTATTGTTGGTCGATGCGGTGATGCGCTGGCCGTCGAGCGTCAGCTTCAGATTGTCGGTGATCTTCCAATCGATATTGGCGGAGAAGTCACGCGTGCCTTCGCTGTGGTCGAAGTTGCGCGCCTCGTTCTGGAAATAGAGGCCGTCGCGAAGCGTGGTGCAATGACCGGTGCCGCAATTGTTGACGAACGGCATGCCGGGCACCGCCGATCCCGTATTGATCGCGTCCTGGTCATTGCCGCTCCAGCTTCCTGACCAGCTGCCATGGCCCTGGGTCAGCACGCCCGATTGCAACATGCCGTTCGACCCGAACACCAGCGCGGAACCATCGGCGGCGCCAAGAATCGTCGAACTGCGCGGGTTGAATGACGGCGTGCCATAGGCATTGCCCTCGAAGATCGCGTGCGAGGCGCGTTCGAGCCAGGCGTTGTGATATTTCGAGTCGGTATATTGGACAGTCAGCAGGAAGCGTTCGGACTTGTCCTGGAACTGGCCGGCGAGCGCGATGCCGCGCCGCGTGCGGTCGTAATCGACCTGCGAATAGCGGATGCCGTCGGGTGCATAGGCCCAGCCGGTGCCGCCGAATGGATTGGCGGTACAGCCGATCGTGCCGTTCGAGCCGACATTGGCGGTGCCGTCGGGCTTGAGCGCGCCCGCCGAGCAATAGGTGTCGATCTTATCGAAGATCACGCTTTCGGTCCGCGTGATCACATGGCTGCGCGCGAAGTCGGCCATGAAGCCGAACTTGCCGATCTCGGTGTCGACCGTGTCGCTGATCAATGCCGAGAATTCGCCGGTCCATTTCTTCGACCGGTCGCCATAGTTGGCCTTGGCGTTGCCGGTGACGACCAGCCCATTCTGGTCGAACGGCAAGCGCGTGCGCAGGTCGACGGTGCCGGCGATGCCGCCTTCGATCATGTCCGCGGTCAAATTCTTGTAGACGTCGACCCGCGACATCAATTCGGGCGAGATGTCGTTGAAGTTAAGCCCGCGCGCGGCGTCGGCGGAGAAACTGTCGCGGCCGTTGAACTCGGTGCGGACCTGGGTCAGGCCGCGGACCAGGACGCCGGCGGCTTCGCCCGAGGGGTGGGTCGAATCGTCGGTCGACTGCAGTCGCGAGACGGTGATGCCCGGTACGCGCGAGAGCGCGCCCGATACCGAGGTGTCGGGGAAGGCGCCGATATCGGTCGCGCTGATCGAATCGACGATCGTTGCGGCGTTGCGCTTGGTCTCGGCGGCGTCGCCGAGCGCGCGGCGCACGCCGACGATCAGGATGTCGTTATCATCGGGAGTCTGAGAGCCGCTATCCGCTTGCGGCGCCGCGGTCGGGCTGGCGACGGCCTCCGGCGCGGTCTGCGCTTGCGCCCCTGTCGCAGCGAAGATCGCCAGCGTCATCAGCGAGGTGCCGCTCCACAGAAGGCCGCGGCCACGGCTCGAACCCAATTGCTTCATCGATCACTCCCCTATGCACGCCTCTCATGCGGAGGCTTTATCCCGTTGCTCGCGCATCCAGGCTGCATGCCCGGCGCGCTGCGAATCACCGTTTGTGAAATCCCTGCGGCGCGTCGTCGCGTGCCATCTGCCCCTTCATCCCTCCTGTGCGGCCCGGCTTTTCGCGGTGCGCGCGACTCCATCGATTGCAACCCAATGCAACGATTTGCGATTTGTTGCGTAAATTTCCGTAGCGTGCAAGCGCTGTTTACGCGCCGAGTCACTAGAGAGTCGCTAAATTCCAGGGAGCGTGGCGAAAATTCATCAATGCAAAATTTGCATAAGCCGATTTTACGAATCGGGAATGAACAGCGCGGCTAGGGCCGCGAGCGCCATCGCTGCGGCGGCGAGCCCCAGAGCGAGGATCGCCTGGTTGCCCAGCCAGTGATGAACGATCGCACCGAGCAAGGTCGCCGCGACAAGCTGGGGCAGGACCAGGAACATGTTGTGGATGCCCATATAGACGCCCATCTTGCGCGGCGGCACCGCGCTGGCGAGCATTGCATAAGGCAGCGACAGGATCGCCGCCCAGGCGCAGCCGATGCCGATCGTCGGCAACCACAGCCAATAGGGATCGTCGACCAGCACGAACCCACCGAGCCCGAGCGCGCCGAGCGCAAGGCTGAGCGCATAGACGTTGCGCCGCCCGATCCTGTCGGCGAGCCAGGGCAGCGCCAACGCGGCGATCGCGGCCACGCCGTTATAGCCCGCGAACAGGATTCCTACCCAATCGGCACCGGCATTATACGCCGCCGAGCTGGCGTCGGCGGTGCGGTAATGATGCGCGGCGACCGCGGGGACAGTGTAGATCCACATCGCGAACAAGGCAGTCCAGGTGAAGAACTGGACCAGCGCGAGATGCCGCAGCATGCGCGGCATGTGCAGGATATCTTCGACGATCTCGAACACGCCGAGCGATCGCCGCCCGCCGCGCCGCATCGCCACCGCGGCGAGTTGCGCGAGGCCGAAGACGAAGGCGATCGTGGCGAGCACGTAGATTTCGCGCTCGAGCTGCTCGGCGAACGCGAAGCCCGCGATCGCGACGCCGCCGAACATCCAGAGCAATCCGTTGCGCGCGAGCGTTGCCGCGCCGGTCGTGCTCGGTACCGCATGGTCGACCCGATCGGGGGCATCCGCCGCCAGACTCTCGGGCGGGCGCTCGGTGGTGGTGAGCACGGTCCAGGCGACCGCCGCCAGCAACCCGACCGCGCCGATATAGAAGGTCAGCCGGACCGAGGGCGGCAACAGGCCGGGCGGCGCCGTCGCGGCGACGCCGAACCAATGCGTCAGGATCCAGGGCAAGGCCGAGGCGAACACCGCGCCGGCGCCGATGAAGAAGACCTGGACCGCGAAGCCTTCGGTGCGCTGTTCCTCGGGCAGGGCATCGGCGACCAGCGCGCGGAATGGTTCGGCGGCGATGTTGATCGAGGCGGTGAGCAGCCACAATGCCAGGCTCGCGCTCCAGATGCTCTCAGCATTGGGCATGGCGATGAGCGCGATCGCGGTCAGGAGCGACCCCGCCAGCAGGAACGGCCGCCGCCGTCCGAGCGGTCCCCAGGTGCGATCGCTCCAATGGCCGATCAGCGGCTGGACGAGCAGTCCCGTGATCGGCGCAGCGATCCACAGGATCGGCAATTGGTCGAGCTCGGCACCGAGCGTCTGGAAGATCCGGCTGGTGCTGCCGTTCTGCAATCCCCAGACGATCTGCACTCCGAACAGGCCGCAGCACATGTTCCAGATCTGGCCTATCGTCAGGCGCGGCCGTGGTGTCGGTACCGGTAGTGAAATGCCAGCGCTCCCCTCGCTCGCTTGCAAAACCTGCCCTTCGCTCCTTAAGTCGGCGCAGGTTAGCGGGTCAGCTTGAGCGTAATGGGCACCAACAGCAACAACAATACGACGCTGCAAGACCTCGCCAAACTGGCGGGCGTCTCGGTGTCGACGGTGTCGCGCGCGCTGAACGACGAGCCGGTGATCAGCGCAAAGACCAAGCAGCGCATCTGGGCCTTGGCGCGCGAGCACGATTATCCGTTCCGTCATTATATGCCCGCAGCGCCGATCGGTGCCGAAGGCTCGATCGCGATCGTCACCCCGCACATGCGCGGGCGGCCGGTGCCGCTCACGCACCCGTTCTTCCTCGAACTAATCGCGCAGATCGGCGAAGCGGCGCGTGCGCGGTCATGCGACTTCATCGTCAGTCACACCTCGCCGGAAAATTACGACGATTTGGTCCACGCCGTCACCACCAGCCGCGCCAGCGGAGTGATCTTTCTCGGGCAAGGCATGCTCCACGATCAGCTCAACCAGCTCGCGACCTCGACCAATGGGCATTTCGTGGTGTGGGGCGCTCATATGCCCGGGCAGAAATATTGCTCGGTCGGTTCAGACAATCTGCTCGGCGGACGGCGCGCGACGCTCCACCTCGCGCGAATGGGCCGACGCAACATCATGTTTCTCGGCGGCAGCGACCCCGAGGCGCTGCAACGCCGTCGCGGCTATATGGACGGCGTCCGGGAGAGCGGGCTGGAGGCCGATCCCAATTTGGTCGTGGCGGTCGAATTCGAACTCGAGGCGGCCGAGGCGGCGGTGGCGCGGCTACTCCATCGCGGCGTGGTGTTCGACGGCATTGTCGCAACCAGCGATTTGATCGCCTTGGGTGCGATCCGTGCGATCAAGCGCTCGGGCCGCTCGGTGCCCGGCGACGTGTCGGTGGTCGGCTATGACGATATGCTGCTCAGTCGACTGAGCACGCCGACGCTGAGCACGATTCGCCAGGATACCGCCGAGGCGGGACGGCTATTGGTATCGCGTGTGCTCGATTTCTCGCCCGATCACCTGCCGGTACATCTGCCGACCGACCTGATCGTGCGGGAATCCTGCGGCGGCTGACGGCGTCGCCGTTTTCCCGGTAGTTTGGGCGGAACGCGAGCCGATATTGTTCGGCCAATCGCGCCTTAAGCGGGCATTGCTCCTCCAAGTCCCTCGAGTGCAACTGCCAGCAAAAGGCCGGTCGGAAAATATCGCACCCTGATGGCGCGAGGACGGCTGGCCAGCGGCGGTTGCGGACGCGGAGCGCGATGCCCGCATTCGGCGGTGACCGACCCAGCCATCAATAGCGGTCCAACAGCGCCTCGATCGATCGCTTATCGACTTGCTCGGCCGAAAACGGCCGATCTCTTATCGACCCAAATTCAGGCCATACGCGGCGAACGGCCGCTTCGAGTCGGAAGCAGCCGTTCGCGCTGATCCGGGTTTGATCCGCCGATTCGCGCCCCAATTGCCGATGTTTCCGCTGGGTCTCGCTTATCCCGAAAGCCGCCATTCATCCATTGCAGCTCGAAGCGTCAAACTGAACGGCGAGACAGAAGATAGAAAACCAGGTCGCAAAATCTGCATGCGCCTCGATCGCAGTGATGGCGCCGCGTGGAGGCCCAGGGACGTATTCCCCCTGAACGTGCTCGGGAGGCGGTCGGCAGGTGTGTTCTAAGTCCCTAGTCTCGCCCCGAAATACATTATCTCACGGAATAGTGAATGTTGACTCCGGCGCTTTCAAAGTGCCAAATGGTGTCAATCGGCGGACGGTCGAAAAGGAGAGCGATATGAGGCAAGCGAGGGCGACGCGAGGCTCGGAAGCGGGGTTGATCGGGTCAGCGCGATCTCGAATTGCCTGGGCGATGGCCGCGTGTGCAGCCGTTGCGTTGCAAGCGACCCCCGCCTTGGCTGTGCCTGCGACCGCATCGGATACGCCCGATTACGCCAGCCCGGCGGCGTGGCTGTGTCGCCCTGACCAGCCCGGCGACGCGTGCGGCCGTTCCAACCAGGACGCCGTCGTCCTGCAAGCCGACGGCTCCACTACCGTGGAGCGCTTCCGCACCGATTCCAGCGCACCGATCGACTGCTTCTACGTCTACCCCACGGTATCGCGTGATGCCGGTGGCAACGCGTCGATGAAAGCAGAGCAGGAAGAAATCGCCGTCATCAACCAGCAATTCGCCCGTTTCGGGGCGGTTTGTCGGCGTTTCGCGCCGTTGTACCGGCAAGTGACGCTGTCGGCGCTCCATGCCAATATCCGCGGGACGCCAATCCCGGCCGATCGGCAGATGGCCTATGACGACGTCAAGCGGGCCTGGGACTATTACCTCGCCCATGACAATCACGGTCGCGGCATCGTGCTTGTTGGTCATTCGCAGGGGTCGGGCGTCCTGGCCCAGCTGGTCAAGAACGAGATCGACGGGAAACCGGTCCAGCGCCGGATAGTGTCGGTGATCCTAGCCGGCTATCGGTTGCAAGTTCCGGTCGGCAAGGATGTCGGCGGCGATTTCAAGGCGATCCCGCTTTGCCGTGCCGTCGGGCAGATCGGCTGCGCGATCAACTTCTCCTCATTCCGGGCCGATAGCCCGCCGCCGCCCGACGCCAAGCTGTTCGGTGCCTCGGCGGGGCCGGGGCTCGAAGCGGCATGTGTCAACCCGGCCGCGCTGGCCGGCGGCGATGCGCCGCTCCACGCCTATCTCGGCGCCGGGGCCGAGATGGTGACCGCCAGCGGCGAACGGCAGGGTCCATGGACCAATCCGCCCAAGACGATCGACAAACCATTCGTCGAAGTGCCTGGCCTGCTGAGCGCCGAGTGCCGCAGCGAGGGCAATCACAATTTCCTGGCGATCACCATCCATCCAACTCCCTCCGGCAAGCGCACCAACGTGATCGTTGGCGACGTCATCATCGATGGACGCAAGCTGCCCGACTGGGGCTTGCATCGTATCGATATGAATTTGGCGATGGGAAATCTGATCGATGTCGTCAGGGCGCAGGCGAAGACCTACGTTGCCGCGAACCGCTAGCGGCTCCGGTCAAGAGCAGGTTCCCGGATGGCGACACGCTGGTCCATCGGTCGGGGCGATGCGGTCTGGCATCGGCGAAGGTTCCTGAGCCTCCCCACTGGGCGGGCGCCCCGGTGCCCGCCCATTTTCTTTCCCAGGGCACCCGTACTCTCCACGTCGAGTCTCGCCCCGGTGCGACGTTGCGTGATGGGGATCCGATCGCCGGGCTGCGCTGCAAGGTCGCCGATTGGTGGCAGCCCGATGGCATCGTGCGAGCGGGCGCCATGCCACTCGCCGTCACCGGGACGATCGACAAGCTCAGCCTTGGTGCCGCCTATGCCGCCGGGATGCTCAGACGCTCGGTGGCACGTCGCCCTCGAACGAAGGTTCGGCCGACCCGGTATGTGCATGGAGAGGGAGCGATGGTGATGAAGCGGCGTGACCTGCTGCAGGGGCTGGGGGCTGGCGCCGCGATCGGTTTGGTCGGTCCGCCAGTGCGGAGCGCGACTGCTCCCTCGCCATTGCTCGGCGCGCCCAACCGGCAGTGGGTCGTCTCGGAAGCCGAGGCGATGGAATGGCATCGCTACAAGGACAGCAAGGGGCCGGCGCTCACCGGCAACGAGTCCTGGCACTCGTTCCTCGAGTTTCTCGAAGCCAGGCTCAAGGCATTCGGCTGCGTCGACGTCCATCGCTCGCCCTGGACCTTCAAACGCATGGTATCGAGCGTATGGCCGGACGCGTCCAAATGGGGGCTGGTCTCGAACGGGCGCCGTATTCCTGCCGCCAATTTCGGGGCGAACTGCGGCATTACCGGTCCGGATGGCGTCACCGCCCAAATGATCCTGTGGAATCCCGATGCAAAGCCCGACGTGACGGGCAAGATCGTCGTCTATCGACCGGTGCCGCGCGCGGACGTGCGCGAGGCGTTCAGCGGCAGCGATTACGAATACAGCACGCCATTCGACAGCTGGCCGGTCGAGGGCAAGCCTGTGCCGCAACGCCAGGACGGTACCCATTCCATATCCGACATGGTCTGGGACGATCTGACGGCTTCGGCGACGTTCGTCGCCGCGATGCGCGATCGGAACCCTGCGGGCATCGTGTTCGCGATGAACCTGAACCGGGCGGCGACGGAGGGACTATACACTTTCCCCGTACCTGCCTTGTACGATTTCCCGTCGATCTATGTGAGCCGGTTGTTGGGCGATGCGATTATTGAGGATGCGCGCAACCACGCGACTGCCACGATCCGGGTCGAGGGCGCACTGGTCGACAGCCAAGCCTATCAATTGATCGCCTATCTTCCCGGTCGTGATTACGGCACCGACCGCGACCAGCAGGTCCAGCTGCGGACCCATACCGACGGGCCATCGATCAGCCAGGACGATGGCGCCCTGGGATTGCTCGGTGTCGTCAAATACATGAGCAGGATCCCCAAGGCTGATCGCCCGCGCACCCTGATGATCGAACTCGATTGCCGGCATTTCATGCCGGGCGCCGAACGCGCCTGGGCGAGGCAGGATTATTTCGAGAAGAATCCGCATGCGCGCGACAAGATCATCGCGATGGTGGCGATGGAGCATCTCGGTCAGATCGAATATGTGTTCGACGACGACGAGATCAAACCAAGCGGCCGATCGCTGCCGACTTGGATCTATGCCACCACCAATCAGGGCATGATCGACGAGGCGCTGAAGGCGGCCAAGGACAATCAGGTCCGGTCGTGCGTGGTCCGGTCGCCTGGGCGACCGGGCATCCACGGCGCGTCGCAGGGCCCCTGGTACGGCATGGGCAGCGGCGCCCGTTATCTCGGCATTCCTGGCTACGGCGTCCAGGGCGACCTTGGTGCCTATTGGGCGTTTTCGGGACGGATCGACCGGTTCGATCCGCGATCTTTCCGGCGACAGGTCGCGATGTTCTGCCAACTGACCGGCTTCCTGATGGCGTCCCATCTGACGAGGCTACAGGCGCCCAAGGTCGACCGGGCGACCGAAGCGGCGCCACCGGCTCTGAAAAACTGAGAATGAAAGCGCGTTGCGTTTCTTCTCTATTTATTTAACTAACGCGATAGTTAATAAGGAGATGAGCATGCAGTTGCGGGATCGTGTCGCCATCGTCACCGGTGCGGGAGGCGGATTGGGCAAGTCCCACGCACTGCTGTTGGCCAGTCTCGGCGCCAAGGTGGTCGTCAACGATATGAATGCGGCGAACGCGGATCAGGTCGCCGCCGAGATCGTCGCGGGCGGCGGAGACGCGATTGGGTTCGGCGCTTCGGTGACGGACGAACAGTCGGTCGCGCAGATGGTGGCAGCGGCCCTGGCGCGCTGGGGCAGGATCGACATCCTGGTCAACAATGCGGGTATCCTGCGCGACAAGTCCTTCGCCAAGATGGACCTCGCCGATTTTCGTCTGGTCGTCGACGTCCACCTTATGGGAGCCGCGATCTGCACCAAGGCGGTTTGGGACATCATGCGCGAACAGCAATACGGCCGTATCGTGATGACGACCTCCTCCTCGGGCCTGTACGGCAATTTCGGCCAGGCGAATTACGGCGCCGCCAAGATGGCTCTCGTGGGTCTGATGCAGACGCTCGCGCTCGAGGGTGAGAAATATGGCATTCGCGTCAACTGCCTCGCGCCAACCGCCGCCACGCAAATGACCCAGGGCGTGCTGTCATCCGACGCGCTCACGCAATTGTCCCCCGATCTCGTCAGTCCCGGCCTGTTCGCGCTGGTGAGGGACGAGGCACCCACGCGCGCCATCCTGTGTGCAGGTGCCGGACATTTCGCTCGGGCCAATGTGACCCTGACGGACGGCGTCTATATCGGCGGCGGTTCCGCGGCGGCCGATGCGGTAGCTGCCGCCTGGGGCGACATCAGCGACCGCACAGGAGAGGCCGTGCCTGATTATGGATTTGTCCAGGCCGAACGCGAACTTGCCAGCGCAGGTCACGATCTGCCCACGATGGCCGTGCAACACTGATCGTCGATGAGCTGCCTGGGACGCGTGAATGCTTGCCAAGGGCTGGCGGCGTCACCATCGCAGCGCTCGGAGCTTGACGTCTCTGCGGCTAAACTAAAAGGAGCCCGTTCGGGCTAAAGGAAGCAAGCGGTGACCCAGGTAAAATCATCGTCTGCGGGCAGCGGGCGCAGCCGGCCCGTTTCGAGTACCGGTCGGGCGAAACGCAAACCGAACACCAAGGCCGAGCAGCGCGCCGAGACGATCGAGCAAATTCTGGATACGGCGGAGTTTCTTTTTTCGCGTCACGGCCTTTACGGCGTAACGCTGAAGGACGTCGCCAAGCAGGTCGGCGTCCATCACACGCTGCTCCATTATTATTTCGCGGACAAACGTGCGCTGTTTGACATGGTCTTCGCACGCCGCGCCGAGGTTACCAGCGAGCGGCGGATGACGGCGCTGGACGATTACGAAAAGGAGACCGGCGGACGGCCGACGGTCGAGGGCGCGCTCCACGCCTTTCTCGATACCGACCTCGATCTTTACATCGAAGGCGGGGAGGGGTGGAAGAATTACGCCGCCCTGGGAGCCCAGGTCGCCAATACGCCGGAATGGGGGGCGGAATTGATGGATCAGCATTTCGATCCTGTTGTGCTGCGCCTGATCCACCTGTTGAAGCGCGCTTTGCTCGATTGCGAAGAGGATGACATCTTCTGGGGCTACCACTTCGTGACCGGGGCGTTGATGCTGACACTGGCGCGGACCGGACGGATCGACAAGCTGTCCGATGGTCTGTGCAGATCGGACGATTTCGTGGCGGTGAAGAAGCGCATGGCAACGTTCATGGCCGCCGGGTTTCGCGCGGTTTGTGCCGCGCGCCAGGCCGAGCGAGGCGATATCAGATAACGTTTTTCCTGAATTCCATTGGCAGGCGACGGCTTGCCCGCCGCGAGAATGCGAGGCCGGCCCAATAAGGGCGCGTGAGTACCTCGTCGGCCATTGCGAACCGTCATGCCTGCCTGGGTGATATTGGTGGGCGGCGTTCGATATTGCCGGACGAAGGCCAATCGAAATCGTGAATCCGCGGGCGTCGCTCGCGATTGCCCCGCGGCTGGGATGACAGCGCAAAATGCTACGTGTGCCGGCAGCCAAATGACATTCACTCACGAGTTAAATAGTTATTGCAATTCGCTTGATCGGGCATAATGATCCCACCCATCGCGCCGAAGAGTGCGGTTGCTTGGAGGAGGATGTTCGATGCAAAGGGCAGTTCTGTTGTGCGGTGTTGCGTTCGTCGTTCTGCCGTCAGTGGCGCGGGCTCAATCGGCGCCGACGCCTTCGTCCCCTCAAAGTTCGGCGAGTGCCGACCAATCGACGGCGGGTCAGGATTCCGCCGCAACGCCGGCAGTGCCCGAGAACGATATCGTTGTGACGGGTTCGCGCATCACCGCAAACGGATTTCAGCAACCGACTCCGGTAACCGTCGTCGGCCAGGCCGAAATCAATCGGCAAGCTCCTGCCACGATCGCAAGCTATCTGAATCAACTGCCGTCGTTCGGTAACGCCACGTCGGCGAAGAACCCGGCGATCAACGTTGCCGGCGGCGGGGCCGAATTCGTCAACCTGCGCAATCTCGGCACAACGCGCACGCTGGTCCTTCTCGACAATCGGCGGGTCGTGGAATCGACTACCGCTGGCGGTGTCGATACCGTCACGCTGCCGTTTGGCCTCATCAAGCGCGTCGAGGTCGTCACCGGTGGCGCTTCGGCTGCCTGGGGATCCGATGCCGTCGCCGGTGTGGTGAATTTCGTCCTCGATCGCGATTATCAGGGCCTCGGCCTGAATGTCGAAAGCGGCGTTTCCGAACGGGGCGACGCGGGGTACGTCAAGGCAAACGTGACGGCGGGCCACAGCTTCGCCGGTGGCAAGGGCCATATCGTCGCCGAGTTCGACTATCTCAACCAGCCCGAAGGCGTCGACCTGGTCGACCGCAGCTTCTTCAAGAGCAGAGCCGTGGTCAACAATCCGGCCTATGTCAAAGGCAACGGTCAGCCCCGCCAGATCACCGTCAGCAACGTCGCGCCGGCGAACGTGTCGCCTGGCGGCGTCATCACCTCCGGCCCGTTGCGTGGCATCCAGTTCGTGGGCCCGAATGGAACCCCGTCGCCCTATAATTTCGGCAATCAGTCCGGGCTGGTCCAATATGGCGGCGACGTCGATAAAACGGTGGGTCTCGCCCGCTCGATTTCGACGCCGCTCAACTATGCCAATTTCTTCGGGCACATCGATTATGACGTGCTGCCCGGCGTCACGGCCTATGTCGAAGGATTTTACGGGAAGACGAATTACAACGAGAACGGCTACCTATATTATCTGCGGCAAGGCAATATCACGATCAACGCCGATAATGCGTATCTCAATCCGACCATCCGCAATCAGTTGCTCGCCGCGGGACAGACGTCATTCAGTCTCGGCAAGGACACGGTCGATTTCGGTCCGCCGACGTCCCATAACAGCCGCGACGTTTGGCGCGCGGTGGCCGGCCTGGACGGCAAGATTGGCGATAGCTGGAAGTGGCACGCTTATTACACGCACGGTGAATCGATCACCAACCTCTATGCCTATAACGACACCATCATCGCCAATTTCAACAATGCGGTTGATGCCGTTCGCGATCCGGGCACGGGGAATATCGTTTGCCGGTCGACGCTGACGAACCCCAATAATGGCTGCGTGCCGCTCAATCTCTTCGGTGTCGGCGTGGCGTCGCCGGCGGCGATCGCCTACACGCATGGCACGGCGTTCCAGCGCTCGATCGTCAAGCTCGACGTCGTGTCCGCAGACGCGTCGGGAACGCTTTTCCGCCTGCCGGCGGGTGACGTCTCGGTTGCCTTTGGCGGCGACTATATCAGGAACGAAGCGTCGTCGACGCAGGACGCCCTGGCGCTTGCGCGCGCCTATGCCGTGCAGAATTTCCAGCCCTTTTACGGCAAACGCCATGTCAAGGAAGCATTCGTCGAAACAGTGATTCCGATCCTGAAAGACGTGCCCCTGGCGCAGAAGCTGGAATTGAACGCCGCCGGACGCATCACCGATTATAGCACCAGCGGCAGCGTCAAGACTTGGAAGGTCGGTATTTCGGACCAGGTCTTCAGAGATCTGCGGGTTCGCGGGACCTTGTCTCGCGATATCCGCGCGCCCACGCTAACCGATCTGTTCTCGGGCGGGGTGCTCACTCAGCAGCCGGTCTTCGACACGCTGACCAATAAGACCTACCCGCAATATACCAATGCCAAGGGCAACCCGGCGCTCAGGCCCGAACTCGCGGATACGGCCACGGCCGGCGTCATCTACAGCCCCAGCTTCATCCCCGGACTGCAGCTTTCAGTCGATTACTACCGCATTAGCTTGAAAGGAGCGATTTCCTCGGTCAGCGCCGCCCAGGAGCTGGCGTTCTGCAATGGCGGCCAGGCGCAATATTGCCAGTACGTCCACCGCGACGCCAACCAGGCCATCCTTTCGATCGACACGGTGCCCGTGAACGTTGCGAGCCTCAAGACGCAGGGCTGGGACTTCGAAGTCGATTATCGGCACCGGATTGGCCCTGGTGAAGTCAGCTTCCGGGGACTGGCGTCTTATGTCCCGGTGTTCACGCAGGTCGATGCGGTCGGCAACGTAACCAACCTGGCCGGCCAGATAGGTGACCTCAACCCGGGGGAGCCAAAATGGAAAGCGAATGCCTATCTCACGTACGAGCAGGGACCTTTTTCGCTTACGCTGAATGGCCGCTATGTCGGACCGGGGAAATTGCAGAGCAATTGGGTCAGCGGCGTCGATGTCGATAACAATTCGGTCAAGAGTTTCCTGACCTTCGGTCTAACCGGCATCGTGAGGCTCGATGGCAAAGGCGCTTACACCTTGACCTTCGGCATCGACAATCTGTTCGACCGGGATCCGGTCGACCTGCCGGTCATTCCCAACACCGTCCAATATTCCGCACCTGGCCTGGGCGGGCGGTTCGACCTGTATGATCCGCTCGGGCGCAGCTTCCGAATAGGCGTCAGGGCGAAGTTCTAATCCCGGGCGAGGCACAAGGGGGGCGGGAGGGGGCATGCCGGGTCGGTAGTGCCGCCTCCCGTTAAAACGCCGCGACGAAACGAAGGGGTAGTGATGAAGCATTTTCTGCTCTTCTCGGCCGTCTTGGCATCTCTGTTGCGCTCTTCACCTCGCAAAGGGCCGGGCGCTTGAGAGATGAGCATGGCTGAATTCGACATAACGCGCCGGACTGTCGTCGCAGGGTTGGCGGCATCTGCTGCGATGGACGCGCTTCCCGGCCATTCCGCGCCGCGCCGCGCGATGCCCACGGGGTTCCTTTGGGGCGCGGCGATCTCGGCGCACCAGAGCGAGGGAAGCGACGTCCACTCGGACAGCTGGCTGCTCGAGAATCTGGCTGAGACCGTCTACAAGGATCCATCGGGCGACGCTTGCGACAGCTATCATCTCTACGAACGCGATTTTGCAATTGCGCGGGCGATCGGCTTGAATTGCTATCGCTTCGGCATCGAATGGGCGCGGATCGAGCCCGAACCCGGGCACTTCTCGCAGGCTGAACTCGACCATTATGTCCGCGTCCTCGCCTCGTGTCGCGCGCATGGCTTGCTGCCGATCGTCACGTACAATCATTTCACCGTGCCGTTGTGGTTCGCCCAGCGCGGGGGATGGGAAGTGCCCGACAGCGCGGATATGTTCGCCCGTTTCTGCGAGCGCGCGACGCAGGCATTGGGCGATCAGATCGGCATGGCGTCGCCGTTCAACGAGGCTAATATTCATCGGCTCGCCGCGATGCTGCGCAGGTTCGCGACGCCGGAGCATATAGCGAAGCGCCGCGCGATGCTCGCCGCTGCGGCGCGCGCGACGAATGCGCCGGCGTTCTCATCGATCCTGTTCTCCGAAGCCAACAGTATCGACGTGCATCTGCTCAATGCGCAAATGAAGGGATATCAGGCGATCAAGGCGGGGCCTGGTAATTTCCCGGTGGGCGTCACGCTGACGACGCAGTCGATCGAGGGGGTTGGGGAGAACAGCTTGGCCGCCGAAATGGAGCGCGCACTCTATGGCGACTGGTGGGACGCGGTGAACGCGAGCGACTTCGTGGGCGTGCAAGTTTATACCCGGTTCCGCTTCGACGCGAAGGGAATGCTGCCAATTCCGGCCGGCGCGACGATCACGGCGGCGGGGTACGAATATTACCCGCAGGCGCTCGGTCAGGTAATCCGCCTCGCCGCCAAAAAGACGAGCAAGCCGATCTTCGTAACCGAGAGCGGGATCGCCACCGACGATGATGCTCGCCGCGTCGCCTGGCTGGATGCCAGCGTCGCCGAGATCGAAAGTTGCCAGCGCGACGGCATCGACGTCAAAAGCTACATCTACTGGTCGCTGCTCGACAATTTCGAATGGACGCAGGGCTACGGCCAGCATTTTGGGCTGGTCGCGGTTGATCGCCGGAACTTCGTGCGAACCACTAAACCGAGCGCTCGCCATTTCGCACGCCTGATCGCGCAACGGCGGTAACCGGCAGTCGCCTTCCGGAAAGCAAAACGAAGTATATCCATACTCTCCCGAGTGGAGACCAGAACTGCGTCGGGATCACGGAATAGCAAGATGGGCGGTCCGGCCGATCCAGCCAACATGGACATCGCCGATCCGTTGAAACAGGCTTTACTTGCGCGTCACGACCATCACGGCGCCTTCGCTGCCATAGATGCCGCGCAGGTCCTTGATCGCCCCGACCGCCGGGATGGTGGTGCCGTCGTTGCGCAGGAATTCGGTCTCGAACCGCTGCGTGCCGCCATGGCTGAGCACGTTCTCGATCACTTCACGCAGCATCACGCGCTGTCCAACCGGCACGAGGTCGACGACGGAAACGTTGGACAGGCGTTCGCGGGGAAGCTGGAGCAAGTCGCTCATCGCGGCATCGACCTCCTCGATCCGTCCGCGCACGTTGAACCAGATATAGCCGATCCCGCCATGCGCCAGGATCGCTTCGATCAGCGCTTTCTTCGTATCGGCCAGCCGATAGGCCTTCACGTCGTCGG
>Ga0070674_100000115_pt1 | contig 37613 bp, 30 predicted proteins | sample KBSM33metaG_FD_65344 | JGI IMG/M metagenome (GOLD analysis project Ga0070674, IMG submission 65344) | Miscanthus rhizosphere microbial communities from Kellogg Biological Station, Michigan, USA - KBS M3-3 metaG | ecosystem: Host-associated > Plants > Roots > Rhizosphere > Soil ... | reverse complement strand
GGGTAGTAGCGGAAGACCTGTGCGCCGATCACGATAACGAGGTCATGGCCGTGCACCACCTGATTGACCTCCGCGATGGTCATCGGCAGCGGCCCCGCATACAGCGGATGATTCTCGGGGAAGGAGACCCGGTCGGTCAGCGCGCTGACACGCAGTGGGTCGATCGAGCGTCTCGGCAGACGTTGGCATTCGTGGCCCGCAGGATGCTGGCCGATCCAGTGGTGATGTTGTTCTGCGTTCGCGACTCGGGCGATGACGACGACCTGGCGGGTCTTCCCGAACTCGCCCTGCGTGGGCTGGAAGAGGCAGACGCGCGTGCCCTGCTCGCGGCGATGTTACCGGGCAAACTCAATGAACGAACCCAAGAGATCATCATCTCAGAATCGCGTGGCAACCCACTGGCGCTGCTCGAATTGCACCGCGCACTCACCCCAGCCGAGTTGGCCGGTGGATACGGTCTGGCGAAAGCGAAATCGACCGCGAGTCGAATCGAGCGGACGTTTGGCCGGCGCCTGCACGACCTCCCCACGCAAACGCGAACACTGCTACTCCTCGCGGCGGCTGAATCATCCGGGGAATCATCGTGGCTGTGGGCCGCGGCCGATCATCTCGATATCTGCGCCGATGCCGCGGCGCCCGCGGAAGCCGCCGGGCTCATCACAATCGACGGGTCGGTCCGTTTCCGTCATCCGCTCGTCCGGTCGGCGATCTACGCCAACGCATCGCTATCGGAGCGACGGCAGGCGCACGGCGCGTTGGCCCAGGCGATCTCGGGTCAAGCAACAGAAGACCACCGTGCCTGGCACTTCGCACACGCTTCGGCCGGGCCCGACGAACAGATCGCCGAAGGGTTGGTTCTCGCCGCCGAAAGAGCGCGTGCTCGTGGCGGCGTCGCAGCAGCCGCCGCGTTCCTGTCGCACGCCGTGGATCTGACACCCGAGCCCGACCGGCGGGCCAAGCGTGCGTTCACCGCCGCTCAGACGGCCTTCGACGCTGGCGATCCGAACACGGCTGGCAAGCTACTGACGCTCGCGAACGGGTTAGGTACCGACGAGTTCCTCAGTGCGCGAGTCGATTTGCTACGAGCCAAGCTGGCTTTCGCTGCTCGCCGCGGCCGCGATGCGCCGGCACTCTTAATCGCGGCAGCCAAGCGGCTGCGCAGCCTTGACCCGCTGCTGGCACGTGAAACCTATCTGGAGGCCCTGCTCGCGTCGATCATCGTCGGCCGGCTTTCAACCGGGCCGGACAACTCGGCGCCGATGGTGGCGCGCGAGGCCCGGGACGCGCCGCCCGCGCCCGCATCGCCCCGAGCCATCGACCTGCTGTTAGATGGACTCATCGTCAGACTCATAGAGGGTCATGTCGCGGCAGCCCCGTTGTTGAAAAGGGCCATGGACGAATATCTGCTCGAGGAGGCGGCAGGATCGGCGGTCGCCCGCTGGCACGACATCACGAGTCGGGTCTCGCTCGACCTCTTCGACCAGGACACCTATGCCTCGCTGACCGCTCGTCAGCTTGAATCCATCCGCGCTACAGGCGCTTTGACACTTCTGCCCATTGCGTTGTCCACCTACGCCGGCCTGTGCGTCACGCCGGGAAGGTTCTCCCAGGTTGCAGAGGTGCTCGAAGAAGCTGACTTGATCACGACGGCGACCGGCGCACCCATGCAGCGTTTGATCAATCCCTACTTGGCGGCCTATCGCGGACAGGAACAGTTGTGCCGCGAGCACGTCCGCGCGACGATCGAGGCCGCAACATCCCGCGGCGAGGGAATCGCGGTGGCCGTCGCCCTTTATTCTGCTGCGATCCTGCACAACGGTCTCGGGCAGTACGCCGAGGCACTCACGGCGGCCATCACCGCTGCGGACTACGACGACATCGGAATGTGCGGCTGGGCACTGGTTGAGGCGGTCGAGGCGGCGAGCCGCTGCGGCGAGTCGACCGTTGCCGCCGATGCCGTTCGCCAGTTGCTCGAGCGAGCCGATGCCAGCGGGACTCAAGCCGCCCTTGGTATCGCGGCACGATCCAAGGCGCTGGTAAGTAGCCCAAGCGTCGCCGAAGACGAATACCGTAGAGCCATAGCCCATCTGGAGCGCTCCCCCGTCGTCGTGCATTGGGGTCGCTCGCATCTCATCTACGGTGAGTGGCTGCGTAGAAACAACCGCCGCGCCGACGCCCGCACGGAGTTGCGCACAGCGTACGACATGTTCGTCGAAATAGGTGCCGATGGCTTCGCCGAACGAGCACGACGGGAACTTAGGGCCACCGGCGAATCGGTCCTCCGGCAGCCGAAAGGAGCCGCGGCAGGGTTGACGACCCAGGAGAGCTATATCACCCGGCTGGCCCGCGAGGGCTACACCAATTCGGAGATCGCCGCCCAGCTGTTCATCAGTCCCCGCACCGTGGAGTGGCACCTGGGCAAGATCTTCGCCAAACTCGGCGTCACGTCTCGACGGGAACTGCGGAAGTTGGCACTCGAATTGCCCTGACCCGCGCGTCAGGCCAGCTTCGCATTCTACGACCCGCCTCGAGTATGTGTGCGATGCTTAGCCCGTGCTTAGCCCGGGCATGAACTTGATTCAGGGCCGGGGGGCAAATGCAGACCTTCGTCCGTGACCACGCGGGTGGTCGGAGCCGACATATGCCGTGCCACGGGGCACGCCGGTGAAGCCCGCACCATTCGACTACCACTGCCCAGGAGAACTGGCCGAGGCGATCGCGATATTGCAACGACATGGCGACGAGGCGAAGGTACTCGCGGGCGGGCAGAGCCTGATTCCTCTTCTGTCACTGCGCCTTTCACGTTTCGAGCATCTTGTCGACCTGCGGGCGATCGAGGAACTCCACGGCATCATGGCCGTCGACGGCTCGATACGCGTGGGAGCCATGACCACCCAGGCCAACGTCACACGCAGCCAGGACGCGGCTGCCGTGCCCTTGCTCGCCAAGGCGACGTCGCACATCGGGCACCACCAGATCCGTAACCGCGGCACATTGGGTGGCTCGCTAGCGCATGCTGATCCCGCCGCGGAGTATCCCGCGGTGGCGATCGCGGTCGACGCTTCGCTCGAGGTCGTCGGACCGAACGGCAGCCGGCGCATTCCCGCTGGGAAGTTCTTCATGTCGACGTGGGTGACCGCCATGGCGCCGGACGAGGTCTTGGTGGCAGCCCACTTTCCGGTGTGGCCCGGCAGTTGTGGCTGGGCGGTCGACGAGGTGGCCCGTCGCGCGGGTGACTTCGCCATGTGCGGCACCGTCTGTGGGATCCAACTCGACGGCCAACGAGTGAGCCGGGTGGCATTGGCCTTGTTTGGTGTCGACAGTGTGCCATTGCGCGCCCGGGCGACGGAATCGGCGCTGATCGGAGCCGCAGTCGACGATCTCGATCTACCCGATATCGGGGCGGCGGTCGCGGCGACACTGGACCCGCCCGGTGACCTTCACGCCTCCGCTGGGCAACGCAGAAGAATGGCCAAAGCACTTGTGCCACGGGTGCTTGCTACCGCAATCAACGAGGCGAAACATGCGTGAAATTGCGCTGACTGTGACGGTCAACGGTGAACGGGTTTCCCGCACGGTGGAGGCGCGGCGAACCCTTGCGGACTTCTTGCGTGACGACCTGAGTCTGACTGGCACGCATCTGGGCTGCGAGCACGGTGTCTGCGGCGCGTGCACGGTGCTGCTCAACGGTGACGCGGTCCGCTCGTGCTTGATGTTCGCGGTCCAGGCCGACGGCGCCGAGGTGACGACGATCGAGGGCCTTTCGGAGCGCGCCGGGGGCCTGACGCCCCTCCAAGCGGCCTTCCAATCCGAGCATGCGCTCCAATGCGGTTACTGCACACCGGGTTTCGTGGTTTCGGCACATGCCTTCCTCGCTGAATGCCCGACCCCCTCCGACGAGGAGATCCGCGATGCGCTGTCCGGAAACCTTTGTCGTTGCACGGGATATCAAGGCATCATTGCCGCGGTGAAACGCGCGGCCTCGGCGGATAACGGGAGTTCGTCATGACCGCCGGTCGGTTCATGGGGCAGGCCGTTGCGCGGACCGAAGATCCGCGCCTGCTCACGGGGCGCGGTCGCTATATCGCCGATGTCGTGGTCGGCGGGGCCTCGGACGCGGCGTTCCTGCGCAGCGAGGTGGCCCGTGGTCGCATCGTCAGGCTCGATGCGGAGGCCGCCCGCTCGGCGCCAGGCGTACGCGCGGTGTACACCGCCGCCGACCTCAACCCGCTGGTGCACGACACATCAGTGGCCGGCCTGCCGGATGCACCGTATCCGCCGAAGTACTGTCTCGCCGAGAACGACGTCCGCTATGTCGGCGACCCCATCGCCATCGTCGTCGCCGAGAATCGCTACCTCGCCGAGGACGCCGTCGAGCTGATCGACGTGGAGATCGAGCCGCAGGATCCGGTGCTCGACGTCGACGCGGCCCGCGACGCCAACAGCGACGTGGTGCATCCGGAACTCGGCACCAACACACCTCAGGTCATTCCACAGTTCGGCCCCCCCGACCTCGAGCAGGCCTTCGCGAACGCCGCCCACGTGGTCCGAGACACCATCGTCATGCACCGCTACGTGCAAGCTCCCATGGAGTGCCGCGGCATCATCGCCGATTGGGAGCCGCACAGCGACGAGCTGACCGTTTGGAGCTCGACCCAGAGCGTTCACGGCGTACAGGCGTTCCTCGCCGGGCTGCTCGGCATCGGCACCAACAAGATACGGGTGCTGCAGCCGGATGTCGGCGGCGGATTCGGCCAGAAGACGATGCTCGCGCGCGACGAGTGGGCGGTGGTGCTGGCCGCCACGCTGCTCGGTCGTCCGGTGCGCTGGATCGAGGACCGACGTGAAAACCTGACGGCGGCAGCCCACGCGCGCGATGAGGCGATGGACCTCTCGATGGCGCTGGACGCCGACGGCACCATCAAGGCCATTCGAGGCGATTACATCGAGAACATCGGCGCGTACCAGACGTTGGGATCTGGCGGCATGGGAGCCTTTCTGGCGCCGTTTCTGACGAACGCCTACAAGATCCCGAAGGTCGGTTTTGCGAGTCAGGCGGTGTACACCAATACATGCGGCAAGTCCCCGTACCGCGGCCCATTCCTCATGTACGCGGTCGGCATCGAGCAGTTGATGGACACAGCCGCCCGCCAAATCGGTGTCGACCCGTTAGAACTGCGCCGCCGCAACGTCATCCAGGCCGAGGATCTGCCGTATACGTTGCCCAGCACGCTGTCCGTCGATGCGATCACCCCCGCCGACACGCTGGAGCAGGCCGCGTCGATGATCGATTACGACGACTTCCGGGCCCGACAGGCCAGCGCCCGGGATGAGGGACGCTACCTCGGCATCGGGATCTGCCTGTGCGTCGAGCCGTCGGCGATCGCCTTCGGAGCATTGGGCACCGAAGGGGCAGTGGTTCGAATGGACCACAGCGGCAAGGTGACGGTGTTGCTCGGCAGCTCGAGCACCGGTATGAGTGTAGTGACAACCATGAAACAGGTGGTCGCCGAGCACCTTGGCTGTGCCCCGGAAGACGTCAGCGTAGTCCAAGGCGACACCGCCGCCACTCCCTACGGCGCAGGCACGCAAGGCAGCCGCAGCGCGGTGCTGTACGGCAACGCGGTGGCGGCGGCGAGCATCGAGTTGCGGTCGAAATTGCTTGAGATCGCGGCGGATACACTCGAGGCGGCCGTCGAGGATCTCGATGTCGACAACAGTCGGATCTTCGTCCGCGGCACGGCTACCAAGGGAATAAGCTTCGCCGAACTGGGCCAATTGGCGTACATCGGCCATGACATGCTCCCACCCGGCATCACGCCCGGACTGGAGGTGTCGCACCGATACAAGGCGCCGCCGTTCACGTTCTCCAACGCGTGCCACATCTGCACCTGCGAGGTCGACGTTGATACGGGTCGGGTCACGATCCTCCGGTACGTCGTCAGCGAGGACTGTGGGCGAATGATCAATCCGAAGATCGTGGAGGGCCAGATCTTCGGCGGCGTGGTCCAGGGGCTCGGCGGCGTGCTCTACGAGCACATGGTCTACGACGACGACGGCAATCCGCTCACCAGCACGTTCGTCGACTATCTGCTGCCGACCGCTTGCGAGGTGCCCAAGATCGAGGTCGGCCATATCGAGTCGCCGGCCGGTAATCCTTTGGGCGTCAAGGGAATGGGCGAAGGTGGTGCGATTGCGTCGCCTGCCGCGGTCGTCAACGCCGTCGCAGACGCTCTAGCTCCCCTCGGCATCACGATCTCGGGTTCGCCACTAGGCCCCAAGCAGATCCTCGACATGATCGCCGCCGCCGGTCACTGAATGCCGCTCAGCGGTGACCGTCACTTCGAGTCCACCTCGTCCTGATATTTCTTCGTCATGTGGTCGATCGCCTGAAGCTGCGTCTGGGCGAGATCGTCCCGCACCTCACTGGCTCGCGCCGCGGCATCCAGGGTCGGCTTCGCCTGACCCTGGAAGTGCGGGATCACCTCGGCGGCAAACAGTTCGGCCGACCGCTTCGTCGCGGCGGGATTCGCCCACTCGTGGCCCATCTGCAACATGCAACCGAAGCCGCCGGACTGATCCCACAGCCGCTGCACCTGGGCACGCGCCTGTTCGGGCGTGCCGATCACACCGGCGCCCGCGTCGTTGATGATGTTGATCATCTCGTCGACCTGATCGCCAGGGATGGTCATCTGCGGGAACGCGGCGACCTTCTGGAAGTACCTGAACCAGGGCTCAATCGCGAATCTCACGTCGGCGCGCGCCTGTTCCTCCGTCTCGGCGATGTGCATCGGCCCGACCAGGGTCCAGTCGCTCCTGTCGACCTGCGTCCCGAACGCGACGGCCCGCTCCTCGACTATTCCCCAGTGGTATGCGAGCGCGTCGAAGCCTTCGACGACCAACGTTGCGCCGATCGAGAGCAGTCCGATGCCGTGCTTGCCCGCCAGCCGAGCACCGGTCGGTGACGCGACTGCCGCGACCGCAAGCGGGATGCCTCCCTCTGAGTACGGCGCGAGTTGCAGCCGCGCGTCGATCAGTTCATGTGTCGGGGTTTTCGCTGACACGGTCTCCCCTGCCAACAGCCGCACGACGATGTCGAGGTTGGTTTCGAGGAGCTCGCGGGTGTCGGTCGGGTTCAGACCGATCATCGCCGAGTCGCTGGGCAGCGAGCCCGGCCCCATCCCACCGATGACACGGCCATGCGTCAGGTGGTCGAGGAGCATCAAGCGGTCGGCAACCCAGAGCGGGTTGTGGTACGCGAGGGATATGACCCCGGTGCCGAAGCGGATTCTCTTCGCCCGCTCGGCGGCTGCGGCGATGAAGATCTCGGGTGAGCTGATGATCTCGCTCCCCGCGGAGTGGTGCTCGCCATACCACACCTCGTCGTAGCCGAGCGCATCGAGGTGCTCTGCGAATTCGAGATCCCGCTGCAGGGCCAGCGTCGGGTTCGTCCCCGCGCGGTGAAACGGTGCGATGAAGTATCCGAACCTCAGCCTGGCCATCTAGCGCCTCCTCGCGCATGCAACGTTCGCCGGATAGATCGAACCCACTCTTGCATGGCATCCCGTCTTGTGGACAAACACCCCGCAGTCTCGTCGCCGTCGTGCGACAGTTCGCCGATGACGGGAAGCGTCGCGGTGCTCGGTGCCGGACCCGGCGGGCTGGCGACGGCGCGTTGGCTCCTGTCGCAGGGTTTCGAGCCGACGATCTTCGAACAGGCTCCGATGCTGGGCGGTCAGTGGACCGGGCTGCCTGGCGTCAGTGGTGTGTGGCCGACGATGCACACCAACACCAGTCGCGTCCTGACGGCCTTCAGTGACCTCGAGCACGAGGCCGACCTGTTCTACCCGTCGGCCCGCGACATCCTCGCCTACCTCCATCGCTACGCCGAGACGTTCGACCTCGTGTCACGCGTCCGGTTCGGCAGTCGCGTCGACCGGGTCAGCCGCGATGGCTCCGGATGGCTTGTGGGCCACACCGCCACGACCGAGCGGTTCGACCGCGTGGTGGTGGCCACCGGTAGGTTCCAATCCCCAACGATCCCAACGGTCCCGGGCTGGACGGGTTCACAGGCTCGGTAGGCGTGAGCTCCACCCATCACTATCGGAGCCACGCACCGACCTGCGGTAAGCGCGTACTCGTCGCCGGCGGCGCGATCAGCGCCTTGGAGATCGCCGCCGAACTCGCTCAGGTCGGCGCAAGTCGCGTCGTGGTCACCCAGCGGCGTCAGCGGTATGTGTTGCCGAAGTTCGCGGCGGGAGTCCCCTCCGACCATCGAATATTTACGCGATACGGAGCCATCGCGGCCGAGCGGCTCCCCGCGGCGGAGATCGACCGGCAATTGAAGGAGATCGTGGTCGAGGCGGGCGGCAGCCCGGAGCAGTACGGAGCGCCTGCGCCAGACCCTTCCCTCTTCGCCGCGGGCGTCACGCTCAGCCAGCAGTACCTTCCGCTCGTGGCGGAGGGCCTCATCACGGTGCGACCGTGGATGAATTCCGTCGCGAATGCCACCGTGACCTTCGCCGACGGGCATGCCGAGAAGTTCGACGCAATAGTGTTCGGCACGGGGTTCGCGTTGGGCCTGCCGTTTCTGAGCGAGGAGATTCGCGCGATCATCGACCTCGACGCGGTGCACATGGACGCGGACCGCCATACCTTTCATCCCGACCTGCCGGGGCTGGCCTTCGTCGGCATGTGGGACCAGTCGGGCGGGTACTTTGTGCCGCTGGAGTTGCAGGCCCGATGGATCGCGTACACGTGGGGCGATGTGGTTGCGGCGACGAATGATGCCGACCGGCGCTCATCCATCGAGGCGTACCGTTCGCGGCGCGGGATGCCACAGAAGACCCGGATGAACCTGGCCGCCGTGGCGTTCGCGAGGGCCGCGGGCGTCGAACGGTGCCTGGAAAACTGGCCGCACCTGCGCCGCGCTCTGCTGTTCGGTCCGCTTGCGCCGAGTTGCTTCCGGCTCGAGGGCCCGGACGCGCTTCCCGACGCCGCGGCCCGATTCGCTCGCGACGCCGTTGCGTTCGGGGCGATCACGTCGAATGAGCTGACCGAGCGCGAACAACGCTACTGGTCACTGGTCGCGGAGCCGCACTGAACGAGCTAAGAGCCGGTCACTGCTCCAGCTAAGGCGTGTTCACAGGAGATTTCACCTAGATTTTTCCGCCAAACTGGCTGCCATACGATAACGTTCAGCGCGCGCCGAACGCCTCGGCGATCGTGAGGAGCAGGCTGTGGCAAAGCATCGCAAGCCCAAGAGTGGTCCGGCTGCCCCCGTCGAGCGGGCGGTCCGGGAGCGTCGGCAGTCACCCTCCGTGATACTCGCCGGCACCGCTGCCGCCGCGCTGTCGACAGTCCTCGTCTTCGGGCATGCGACCGACACCACGGTGGACAACGCGCAGGTGCAACTCGCAGCTGCCACCATCGGCATCGGCGGACGCGGTGACCCAGACGCGGCGAACATCCCGCACAAGCTGAAGGGCACCGTCGTCCCGAACACCTTCTCCTACATTCCGGTTCAATACCCGGCGGGATTCGACATCGACAACAGCGTCAACGCGGGCGTCCCGGTGCTGGACCAAACGGTGAAAGACAATTCGAACCAGTTCCTCGCCGTGGTCGCCTACTCGGAAGGAACCCTTGTCTCCGAGAAGGTACGACGCGAGCTTGACCCCGCCGACCTCGACGCGCCACCGAAGGACGGACTGCTCTTCGTGATGATCGCGTCGCCGAATCTCCCGAACGGCGGCATTTATGGTCGATTCCCGGGCCTGAAGATCCCGTTCGTCCTCACGTCGACCGGTCCCGCACAACCGTCGGTGTACGACACCACGTATGTGACGAACGAGTACGACCCTTACGCCGATTTCCCGGCCTACTTCAACCCGCTGTCACTCGCGAACACGCTCGTGGCGATTGAGTACGTCCACCCGGACCAGTATTACGACCCCGTGGACTACAACCCCCTGACAGGCGGCGGCACCACGCCGGTCTTGGTCAAGACCGTTTCGAACAGTGCGGGCGGGACCGACACTTACGTTTTCGTGCCTGCCGACCAACTACCGTTGCTGGCGCCCGTGCGGCAAGCCGCGGCCATGGCGCACGTGACGCTGTTCACGGAGCCGGTGCTGGGCGCCGTCGAACCGCTGCTTCGGGTGCTCGTGGACATGGGCTACACCGATCGGGAGAACCTGAATCCCGAAATGCCCGTTAAGTTCTCGTTCATCACACCACGGAGCAACGTGCTCGTGGCGGTGGCCGAGGTTCCGGGTGCACTCGAACAAGGGGCGCACAACTTCGTCACCGGAGTCGAAGCGATCCCGGGCTCGCTTCCCAGGCCGCTCGCGCCAACGACCTCACCGTCGATCGATGCGAGATCGCTGGCACAGCAGCCGCAGCAGTCGCAGGTGAACGACGACCAGCCGCCTAATCGGGCGACTGATCCGGTACCGCCAAAAGCGTCGTCCGGTCCAGGCACGTCCTCCACCGAGGCACCGGCGTCCACGCTGTCGGACTCAGGGCCGACGCTCGGGGACGTTACCGAGGACGGCAACAAAGCCACCCCCAACACCTCCACCAAAACAACCTCACCGAAGAAGAAGCCGTTGACGCAGCTGGCAGACACATTCAAGGGATTCCGCAGCGGCAAGAAGACGCCCGCGTCGTCGACCCCGAGTTCCGAACCCCAGGACTCTGCGCCGAGCACCTCACCCTCGCAGGGACAGTCGCACGGACCGGCGAGTAACGCCGCCTGACGCCTATGCGTTGAGCGCGGAGTCCCCGATGACTTGCCGTGCGCGCAATTCGGCGAGCTCGTCATCGGTGAGGCCAAGATCCCGCAGGACGTCCTCGTTGTGCTGGCCGAGGGTCGGCGGTGCGGACCGGTGGTGCCGAGTGGGACCCGGTGCCATCGTGAACGGCCAGCCAGGGTAGCGGTGCGGCCCGGTGAGCGGGTGTTCGACCTCCTCGTAGTATCCCCGCGCGTCGAGTTGCGGGATGTTGTACATCCGGTCCGCTGTCAGTACCAGCTCTGCCGGAACATGCTGTGCACCAAGGATGTTGACGACTTCTGCGGCCGTGTGGGTTCGTGTCCAATCGCCGACCACCGTGTCGAGTTCGTCGTGCGCACGCAGACGCTGCGCCGCCGACGCGAAACGCGGATCGCCGAGCAGGTCCGGTCGCCCGATCGCCTCGACCATGTGCGCCCAGTCGCTGTCGTCACGCACGCTCAGCGCCACCCACGCGTTGTCCGCAGCGGTCGGATGGACACCTTGTACATGACCGCGGCGACGATTTCCCTCGCGCGGCCGCGCGACGGCGTTCATCGAGTATTCGATGATCGGCTCGGCGGCAACGCAGGCCGCAACCTCGATCTGAGCGACCTCGATGAGTTGTCCTTCGCCGGTGCGGCGTCGATGCTCGAGCGCCGCGAGAAGCGCGACCCCTGCGTGCACCCCGACGATCGGGTCGGCGGGTCCCTGCAGATTGCACGGCGGCCCTTCGGCGTACCCGGTGACGGCCGCCATACCCGATGTCTGCTCGAAGTTGAGTGCCCAACCGACGTAGTCGCGCCACGGTCCCTCCAGCCCGAACCCCGGCATCCGCACCAGGATCACGTCGGGTTTCAGCTCCACCAGAGATTCGTAATCCAACCCGAACTGCTCGATCACCCGGGGCGAGAAATTCTCCACGACGACGTCGGCGTCGCGGACGAGTCGACGGATCAAGTCACGGCCCCGATCCGACGTGAGATCCAGTGTGATGTCGCGCTTGTTGAGATTGGTGCCCTGCCACATTGCGCTGCGCTCATACCACCGGTCACCCTCGTAGGCCCAAGCACCCGAATAGCGATGCCCGTCGGGCCGTTGGATCGACTCCACTTTCACGACGTCGGCACCGAACGCACCGAGGTAGCAGGTCAGGTAGGCGCCCGCCCAGAATGTGCTCAGGTCAAGAACCGTGATGCCTGCGAAGGGCTGCGCCGGCTCCGCGCCCGCGCCACCGGCGCGCCAATCAGATGATCTCGCAGGCGCTTCGGCGGCTGCTTCCGCACCGAGGCGAGGCGCGGGGCGCGGCGGCAACACGGGCGTCCGCGACAGCCGGAACGCGGCGCCCGGCCTGCGGAACGACCAGTCGTCACCAGCCGCGCCCACGAAGAACTCGCGATCCCGGTATTGCGGGCAGTCCACGACCGTTGCCCCGTCGTTGACCGGGGAAACCGGAATCCGCATCGCCTGGCCCAATTCGACGATCTCGGCCACGGTTCGCTCTGCGAGCCATGGCTGCGCCTTCTCGTAGAACTCGGCGCGCTCAGGGCCTCCGAGCATGATCGCGATCTGATGCTCGCCGTATTCAGGCAGACCGAGCATCGCGCACGCATCGAGCCAGTGCTGCCCTGTCAGGCAGTTGATCCCGATCCAACCGTCCGCGGCGCGGACGATCCCCATCATCGGCGCGGATCTGGTGGTGGCAGGCATGCCGAGGCTTCGCATCTTCTCGGCCATCAGCATCGGGTACGGAAGCGTCGACAGCAGCGACTCCAGCACCGACACGTCCACCTCGACGAGATGGGTTGTGTTGCTGGACAACGTTCTCAGCGCGGTGAGCGCACCAAGCGCGCCGTAGCCGCCCGCGACATACTCCGAGATCCTCGCGCCGGCCTGCACCGGCGGCCGATCGGGATCCCTGGTGTTGATCCAGCCCGACGCCGCCTGCACGGTCAGCGGGGTGGCCACCCGGTCGCGCAGTGGTCCGCGATGGCCGAAGTCTGAGATACGAACGACGACCAGGCCGGGTCGGAGTGCCTCCAAGACGCGGACACCGAGCCCCAAGCGATCGAGCATTCCCGGTCCAAGGGCCTCGACGAGCACGTGCGCATCCGCGATCAACCTGCTGGCGGCGGAGGCATCGGCTTCGAGATCAACTGTGGTGCCGTATTTTCCGGCGTTGAGATACTCGAACAGACCCGACCGATTGGGATCGGGCACGCCACCGGGAAATGGGCCCCACTCGCGCATCGGGTCTCCTGATGGCCGCTCGATCTTGGTGACCTCGGCACCGAGGTCGGCCAGCAGCTTGGCGCAATACGGGCCCGCTATGTCGCCCGCCATCTCGACGACGCGCAAACCCGCCAGAGCCGGCGTCACGCCGGGATTCCGATGGCTTTCGGCTCCATGTACTGGTGTAGGCCAGGAAGTCCACCGCCCTCGCGGCCCAATCCGCTCTGTTTGAACCCGCCGAACGGCGCGTCGCCTGGGGTACAACCGTTTACGGCGATCTGCCCGGTACGGACCCTGCGGGCGACCCCGACCGCACGATCCACATCGGCACCCCAGACCGCGCCGGACAGACCGTACTGTGAGTTGTTCGCGATGGCGACCGCCTCGTTGTCGGTGCGGTAACGAAGAACCGCCAGCACCGGTCCGAACACTTCTTCCTGGGCTATGCGCGCATCCGGCGTCACATTGGTCAGGATCGTCGGTTCGAGATAGAAACCTCGTTCCAGGTGTGCGGGGCGACGTCCGCCGACGACCAACTTCGCTCCGTCGGTCTGCGCTGCCGCGACGTGCGCCTCTACGCGGTCCCGTTGAGTGCCGCTGATGAGCGGGCCCATCTGCACCTCCGGATCGGTCGGGTCACCGACCGTTACGTTCCTGGCCAGCTCGACGAGCCGTTCGACGACCTCGTCGTGAATCCGTTCCGGCAGCAGCAGCCGGCTCTGCAGAATGCACGCCTGACCCGCATGCAGTGAGCAGCCGTCGAACAGGAACCGTTGCAGCAGATCGTCGGTCAGTTCCACGTCGTCGATGAAGATGCCCGCAGACTTTCCGCCACATTCGAGCAGGATCCGTTTCATCGTGCCGCCCGCCGCTGCCATCACCTCGCGGCCGACGGCTGAACTGCCGGTGAAGCTGACCATGTCGATTCGCGGGTCGGTGGTGAGCAGCTTGCTGGCCTCGATGCCGCTCGGCGTGACGACGTTCACGACGCCCGGCGGAATGTCGGTGTGCTCATCGATGATTCGCGCGAGTGCCAGGCCTGCGAGCGGAGTGAGCGGTGACGGCTTGAGCACTACGGTATTGCCCGCAGCCAACGCCCGGCTCACCTTCATCACGTTGAGGCTGTGCGGAAAGTTCCACGGCGTCAGGATCGACACCACACCCAGCGGGTCATGGCGTAGCAGCGTGGTTCCGGCGGCACCGTACATGTCGATCGCCTCGTCGGCGAGCTGCTCAGCGAGTTCGCCCGCCCGCAGGGCCATGAAACCGGGACTGTCGATCTGGATCAAACGCTCGTTCGCGGTGCAGCCCCACTCAGCCTGGGACAGCGCGGAGAACTCCTCGGCGTGCTGCATGAGCGCATTGCCCAGCTGGGTGATGCATCGCGATCGCTCCTCAGGTGCCGCGACGGCCCATGGCCCTGGGTCGAACGCACGCCGCGCGGCCGCGATCGCCGCGTCCACGTCGGCGAGACCGGCGTCGGGCGCCTGGGCGATCGTCGCCTCCGTCGCCGGATTGATGTCGTCGTAGCGGCCGCTACCAGGGTCCACCCACCGGCCGTCGATGTAGAGCGAATACGAATCGAGGAGCGGACGCGGGTCGGCCATATCACTTCCTCACCGAAGTCGGTGTATCAACACATGGTCTACACCTGTCGGACTTGTCACGTCAATCGTGTACATCCAACTCACTTGATAACCAAGGGAATCAACGAGTATTGACAGTGCCACGCTCATCAAGTAGACACAGCTTGTACCGGACAGATAGATCTGAGATGTCTGATTTCGACTCCGTCGAGGGAGGTTGCGCTGCGTACGACATTCCCTCTTCACTCCCCCGACTTCTACGCGGGCGACCCATATCCGGCGTATCGGGAACTGCGCGCGAGCGCGCCGGTGTGCTGGAACGACGTCACCGAGTTCTGGGCGCTGCTGAAATACGAGGACATCCGGTATGTGTCCACGAATCCGGACAAATTCTCCTCCACCAAAGGCATCACCATCCCCGACCCCGTGATGCCGAACCCGGTTCAGGAGGGCAACCTCATCTTCACCGACCCGCCGCGGCACCGTCAGCTGCGCAAGCTGATCAACACCGGGTTCACCCGGCGGCAGGTGGCGGTCCTCGAGCCGAAGGTCCGCGAGATCGTCTACGGAGTCCTCGAAGATGTCGGATCCGGATCCACCCACGAATTCGCCGAAGAACTCGCGGCGCCACTGCCCACCCGGATGATCGCGGAGCTACTCGGCGCTCCACCCGACGACTGGGAGAAGTTCCGCAGGTGGTCCGATGCATGCACCGGTAACGCCGATCCCGAGATCGAACTCGACTCTTTCGTGGCCATCGGCGAGCTGTTCGAGTACTTCCAGCAGCTGATCGCCGCCCGTCGCGCCGAGCCGCAGACCGACATGCTGTCGGTCTTGACCACAGCTGAGGTCGACGGGGACAAGCTGACGGACGAAGACCTGCTGAACTTCGCATTCCTGTTGCTTGTGGCGGGTAACGAAACCACACGGAACCTCATCGCGCTTGGCACGCTGGCGCTCATCGAGCATCCGGACGAATGCAGCAGGCTGGTTGCGGACCCCACGCTGATCCCGAGTGCGGTGGAAGAGATGTTGCGCTGGACCAGCCCGGTGACGCACATGGCGCGGGCGGCAACGCGCGACGTCGAGATCCGCGGGCAACGGATTCGAGAGGGTGACATGGTTGTGATGCTGTATGGCTCCGCCAACCGCGACGAGGAGATCTTCGGTTCCGACGCAGAGGAATTCAAGGTCACTCGGCATCCCAATCCGCACATCGCCTTCGGTTGCGGCGAGCACTCGTGTGTCGGCTCACAGCTGGCCCGTCTCGAAGCCCGCGTCTTCTTCGAGGTGCTGCTCGGGCGATACCCCGAGCTCGAACTCGTCGGCGTCGTCGACCGGATGCGGGCCACGATGGTGCCCGGGGTCAAGCGAATGCCCGTGCGACTCGGAACGCCAAGCTGACCATGTACCTGGACTTCACACCGGAGCAGAAGGAGCTGCGCGCGGACATCCGTGCCTCCCTGGAGGCGGTGATGACGCCGGAGCGGATCGCCGAGGTCGCAGGCCGGATGGAGGGCGAGGAAGTCAAGGAGTGCGTGCGCGCGCTCGGCGCCGCACACCTGCTCGGCGTCGGCTGGCCGAAAGAATATGGCGGACGGGGCTTTACCGCGCTCGAACAATTCATCTTCTTCGAAGAGGCGCAGCGGGTGAATGCTCCTATCCCACTGGTCACGCTCAACACCGTCGGACCCACGCTCGCGCAGTGCGGCACCGACGAGCAAAAGCAGAAGTTCCTGCCTGCCATCCTGGCCGGGATGGTCGAGTTCGCGATCGGCTACTCCGAACCCTCGGCAGGAAGTGATCTGGCGTCGTTGCGGACCACTGCGGTGCGCGACGGCGACGACTACATCATCAACGGCCAGAAGATGTTCACCAGCGGCGCGGCGTACGCCGACTACATCTGGCTGGCAGCGCGCACCGATCCGAGTGTCAAAAAGCACAAGGGCATATCGATCTTCATCGTGCCGACATCCAGACCGGGCTTCTCGTGGAAGCCGCTGCACACGATGCCCGGCGTGTCCACCTTCTACACCTTCTATGACGACGTGCGCGTGCCTGCCAGCTCGATCGTCGCAGGCGAGAACGAAGGCTGGCAGCTGATCACCACGCAGCTGAACTTCGAGCGGGCCGCACTTGGCAACATGGGCGCACTCGAGCCGCTGTTCGAAAAGACGCTGGACTGGGCGAGGACGACCGAACTCGACGACGGCCGCGTCATCGACCAGCCGTGGGTGAAACTTGCGCTGGCTCGAGTCGAGGCGCAGGTGGCGGCCTACAAGATCATGAATTTGCGGGTCAACGCGGCGATGACCAAGGGCGCGCTCGGCATGGGCGAGGCGTCGGCGGTCAAGGTCTTCGGCACGGAGCTGACGCAACAGGTGGCCCGCGAATTGCTCGAGGTGCTTGATGGTGCCGGCACGCGTAAGGGCGACGACGCCCCGTTGCGCGGCGCACTGGAGTCCGCATACCGGATCGCGGTGATCAATACTTTCGGAGGCGGGGCGAACGAACTTCAGCGCGACATCATCGCGATGGCGGGACTTTTCATGCCGCGTGCGCCACGTGACCTCCGGGCTCCGGCCACACAGAATGGGGATAACAAGTGACTGAAAGCCAGACAGAGTTCCGCAACAAGCTCGACGCGCTGATCGGCCAGCCAACCGGCGGGTCCGGCAAGCCGACCGTCGCGCCGGATCCCGTCAACCAGCCGATGATTCGGCACTGGGCCCATGCCCTCAGCGATATGAACCCTGTCTACCTCGACCCCGAATTCGCGGAGAAATCGCGGTTCGGCGGCATCGTGTCTCCTCCGGTCATGCTGCAGGCGTGGACCATGCCCGCGCCCAAGATCGAAGGGATCGCCGAACGCGGTGGTGTACCGATCGAGATGGGCAGAAACCCTGCGGCGTTCATCGAAGAAGCCGGCTTCACCGGCATCGTGGCGACGAACTCAGAGTTCGAGATAGAGCGCTATCCGAGGCTCGGCGACGTCATCTCGGTGACACAGGTGTTCGAGGACATCTCCGATGAGAAGAAGACATCGCTGGGCACCGGCCATTTCATCACCTGGTTGGCGACATACACCGACCAGAACGGAGAAGTACTCGGCCGCCAACGGTTCCGGGTATTCCGATTCAAGGCGGGGGTCCCCGCCGGCACGGCCGGGGCGAGCTGATGGCGACCAGACTGGCACCGACAGTCAGCCCGGACACCGACTTCTTCTGGAACGGAGTGCGTGACCACAAGCTGCTCATCCAGCGGTGCGCCGGCTGTCAGGCCCTGCGTCAGCCGTCACGGCCGATGTGCCCCGCGTGCAACTCACTCGACTGGGACACCATCGAATCCACGGGCCGTGGCGCCGTGTACAGCTACGTGATGCCACAGCACCCGCCGATGCCGCTGATGGAGTACCCATACATCGTCGCGTTGATCGAACTCGACGAAGGTGTGCGGTTGGTGTCCAACCTGTGCGAAATCGCGCCCGCCGATGTCGAAGTCGGCATGCCCGTCGAGGTCTTCTACGAGACGTTCGACACGGTCGACGGGAGAGACCTCGTGCTGCACCAGTTCCGCCCGGCCCGATAGGCGAAGGACATGGACTTCACGTTCACCGAGGAACAAGAGACGATCGCCGAGATCGCGCGTCAGCTGTTCGAACATCGGGCCACACCCGAACATCTCACCGAGGTCGAGGCCGGTGCCGTGCGCTACGACGCCGCGCTGTGGCGCGAACTGGCGACGGCCGACCTCCTTGGAATTGCTTTGCCCGAGAACGTCGGCGGCAGCGAGCACGGATTCCTCGAGCTGGCGTTGCTTCTGGCCGAGGTCGGATGGAGCGTCGCGCCGGTTCCGGTCTACGCCACCCTCCTTCTCGGCGCCGACACCATCGCCCGCCACGGCGACGAAGGCCAGCGACAGCGGTACCTGCCCGACGTCGTGACCGGCAGCCGATTGCTCACCGCCGGTTTAGCGGAACCCCGCCGCTCGGATCCCACCGTGCCTGCGACCACCGCCCGCCGTGACCGGGACGGCTGGCGCATCGACGGAAGCAAGGAGATGGTCCCAGCGGCGCAGGTCGCCCACACCATGCTCGTTCCCGCAGTCGATGACGACGGAGTCGGCGTCTTCATGGTCGACCTGAACGCCGACGGTGTCGAGCTTCGGCCCGTGACGACGACAAACGGTGAGCCGCACGCTGATGTATTCCTCAACGGCGCAGTCGTTTCCGGTCGAGACCGGCTCAACGGCAACGGCGCCGAGATGATCGAGTCGCTGCACGCCCGTGCGCTCGTCGGGCTGTGCGCGATCCAGCTCGGTGTCACCGAGCGTGCACTGCGCATCGCGGCTGCGTACACGACGGAACGCGAGCAGTTCGGCAGGCCGATCGGAAGCTTCCAGGCCGTGCAGCAGCGGATGGCCGATGCGTTCATCGACGTCGAAGCGATCCGCTGGACCATGTGGCAGGCCGCCTGGCTGCTCGGGCACGGCAGGCGAGCCTCGCGGGAAGCCGGCATCGCGAAGTTCTGGGCGGGCGAGGCGGGCGCGAGGATCGCCGCCACCGCGCAACAAGTACACGGGGGCATCGGCATCGACACCACCTATCCCCTGTTCCGTTACTTCCTATGGGCCAAACACAACGAGCTGACGCTGGGTTCGGCGTCCGCACAGTTGGCCCGGCTCGGCGCAGCGTACTGACGAAGGAGACCAATGACGACCGTGAATTCTCAGAAGTCGCGCACGACGACCCTGGACTGGCGGGACATCAACGTCGGCGACGAGGTCACGCCGCTCGAGATTCCTGTCACGGCAACCGTGATCGTCGCGGGCGCGATCGCATCGCGTGACTTCATGCCGGTCCACCACGATCCCGAGTTCGCCAAGAAGCAGGGGTCACCCAACATGTTCATGAACATCCTGACCACCAACGGGCTGTGCACACGCTTCCTCACCGATTGGGCGGGACCGGAAGCGATGGTGACCAGGCTGGCGATCCGGTTGGGCGTGCCTGCATTTCCGAACGATCCGCTGCGGTTCACAGGCAGTGTCACGGCTAAGTCCGAGGGCGCCGACGGCGAGGGGTTCGTCGAGGTCGCGTTCAAGGGCAGCAACAGCCTCGGTGACCACGTGTCGGGAACGGCGACGATCAGCCTGCTGGATGACAGAGCCGAGAAATGAGCCTCCGAAGGCGAGCGCGAGTGAGGATCGCAGCGAGGAACGAGCGAGGACCGGAGCGAGCGGGAGCCGAGAAATGAGCCTCCGAAGGCGAGCGCGAGTGAGGATCGCAGCGAGGAACGAGCGAGGACCGGAGCGAGCGGGAGCCGAGAAATGAGCCTGGGCGGCAAGGCGGCGATCGCCGGAATCGGCCAGACCGAGTTCTCGAAGGAGTCCGGGCGCAGTGAGCTCCGACTCGCCTGCGAGGCGGTCAAAGCCGCAATCGACGACGCCGGGCTGCAACCGAGCGATGTCGACGGCATGGTCACCTTCTCGATGGACTCCAGTGACGAAATCGAGATCGCTCGAAACGTCGGCATCGGCGACCTGACGTTCTTCACGCGCGTGCACCATGGCGGCGGAGCGGCAGCGGGCACCGTGCTACAGGCCGCGATGGCCGTGGCGACGGGCACCGCCAACGCCGTCGTGTGCTACCGCGCGTTCAACGAACGGTCGGGGTTCCGGTTCGGCGGAGCCACGGCGCGGCCAACCGCCGAGACACCGTTGTTCATGGCCAACTACGCGCCATTTGGCCTTTTGACGCCGGCAGCGTGGGTTGCGCTGCACGCGCAGCGCTACATGTCGACGTACGGAGTTACCAACGAGGATTTCGGCAGGATCTCGGTCATCGACCGCGCCCATGCCGCACGCAATCCCGACGCGTGGTTCTACGAACGGCCGATCACGCTCGAGGATCACCAGAACTCACGATGGGTCATCGAACCCGTGCTGCGACTGCTCGACTGCTGCCAGGAGAGCGATGGTGGCGTCGCGATGGTCATCACCAGCGCTGAGCGAGCGCGTGACCTTCGCCAGCCCCCTGCGGTGATCACCGCGGCGGTACAGGGTGCGGCCGCCGAGGGCGAGATGATGACGAGCTATTACCGCGATGACATCACCGGTCTGCCGGAGATGGGCGTCGTCGCCGAAAAGCTCTGGCGCGACTCCGGACTCAAACCCGACGACATTCAAACCGCCTTTCTCTACGACCACTTCACCCCGTTCGTATTCGCGCAGCTCGAAGAACTGGGCTTCTGCGGGCGCGGTGAGGCGAAGGATTTCGCTACGGTCGAGAGGCTCTCACTCGGGGGGTCGCTGCCGATCAATACGAACGGCGGACTGCTCGGCGAGGCCTACATCCACGGCATGAACGGAATCACTGAGGGGGTTCGCCAGGTGCGAGGGACGTCGTGCAATCAGGTGGAAAACGTTGAGCACGTGCTGGTTACGTCCGGCACCGGCGTACCGACGAGCGCACTGATCCTCGCGCCGGCAGGATGATGGCGCTCTGGGAGGCTCTGTGACCGTCGACACGACCGCTACCGACACGCGCGAGATCATCATCGAGTCCGCCATCACGTGCTTCGGCAGAAACGGTTTGACCAAGACCACCGTCGTCGACATCGCACGGGCGGCCGACGTCTCGCGAAGCACGGTGTACGAGTACTTCCGCGACAAGTCCGCGATCGTCGAAGCCTGTGCCGAGCACTCATCGCAACGGTTCTACCGCGAGATGGCCAGGGCGATGGGGCGGGGCGAGTCGCTCGAGGACAAGCTGACACTCGCGGCAGTGTTCGTGACCAAGGCACGGCAGTTCGTCGAGCCCGAAATGTACTTCGATGCTGACGAAGTGAGCCTGCTGCTCACCAAGAACGCCGCGGTGCTGCTGCGTGAGTGCGGCGAGTTTCTCGCGCCCTACCTGGCGGCGGCGAAGCTGACCGGCGAGGTGCGCAAGGATCTCGATGTGGCCGCCGCCGGGGAGTGGTTCGCGCGAATTCTGTTCTCGCTGTTCAGTACGCCGTCCGCGACATTCGACATGGACGACGACGAGGTGGTCGCAGATTTCGTGAGATCGCATGCGGTGCGGGGATTCGCTAGCGACCGCGCCGGACGATCACGATGACCAGTCACCGGTCACCGAACGTGTTGCTGACCGATATCACGATCGGGTGTGCCGGCGGTGTGGCGTTCGCATGAGCGATCGCCGACAGTCCCATGGCGCCGCCAATGACGCACGCAGCGGCGACGGGTCCTGCCATGAGTCGCACGAGACGGCGATACCAGCTTGTGTTCATGTGAATACTCCTGTGGGGATTGTGAAGAACTGCGGCGGATCAGTATGCGACCAGCTCAGACGATTTCCATTCCATCGTCGCGTTGAGTGAAAACGCGGCAAATGTGCTCGAAAGCGTCTGCCGCAGCTCGGCATCCGAGTTGGGACGGCCCGGCTGATACGACAGCACCGAGATGCCGACCTTGCCGTTGACCCGTCCCGAAATGAAGCCCAGGACCCCACCCGTGCGGTGCATCGTCGCTCGGGTCACCCCCGGGTAGACGGACCGCGCCGTGCAGTAGTCCGCGTCGGTGCCGTCCGGCCGGGTCACCGCCGAGGGGACCTCACCGAGGTTGGACGACACCACGCTTGCCGCATTGCCGGTGGCGACGCTGACCATCCTTCTCATCAGCCGCTTGGGCACAAGGGGAACGATCGGCAGCAGTGCCAGTCGCTCGTCGGGGACCGCGTTATGGTGGACCAGCGCCTGCTTGATGGCGGCGCGGATCCCGCGCAGATCGGTGGTCGCGTTCGTGGGATCGACCGTGACGTCGACATTCGTCACCGCGTTGGCACGCGTGTCGCCGTCGGTCCGCTCGTTGACCGGAATCGACAGCATTACGGCGCCGTCCCCGGCGGTTACCCGCCCCATCCGCTGAGCGGCGTCGGCGGCCAAACCCGCAAGCAGCGCGTTGCTGGTGCCGCTGAGCGACTGGGCGCGAGCATCCCATTCGCTCGCATCGATAAAGGCCGTCGCACTCGGCAGCGTGATCCGTTCATCGGGAAACTCGATATGTTTCGATGCGCGTGCCGGGGCCTTGGCATCACCGCGATGACGCCGCGCCATCCGGAAGGCTGCCCGCGTGGCGCGGCCGACGGCAGGAATATCGCGCGCGGTCTGACGGGCGTCCTCACGCAGCGCACGCCAGCGGCGACGTGACCCCGCGGGAGGCCACATGATCGCATCGTCAACGGCGGAGGTCGCCTCGACCAACGCCATGGCCAGTCCGACTCCGTCGATGAGGGAATGAGCGACTACCAGGCTCACGCCGGTCCCGCCGTCGGTGAATGGCACAACCGCGAGATGCCATCCGGGGCCGTGCTCGGCGTCGAGGGGCGTGTGGGCCTGGTCGGTGAGCCAAGCGTCGAATTCTTCCCGCGGACGGGGTGTTTGGGTGAACTCGATGTCGGACGAGTCGCTGCCCATCACCCAGCGATGGCGGCCGAATGGCAACGGTGACCGTTCGATGCGACGGGCCAGCCGTCCCCGCTGAAGATGGTGGTGGAAGCGCCGCAAACCGCCGATATCGATCGCCCGGTCATAGACCCAAATGCACTGAATCACGCTGGTGGCTCCGGTTGCCCGCTCGCCAAGGAACAATGCCTGGTCGGCCAGATCGAGAATGTTCGTCATTTCTTCAGTTCCCTTCATTTTCGTCATTTCGGTCACCGGCTCCCGACGCACACTGCGCACGATTCGCTGGAATTTGCATGGTGGGCAAGCTCTTCGATCCAGTCCGCGGTGATCTTGGCGACGTCCGCGAACGCCTTGCTCAGCGCCGCGATGTAGCGGTGGACCGATTTGCGCGCAACCGGGTTGTCGGGGAAGGAGATTGTCACGGTGGTGCGTCCGGCGTGCCGGTTGATCCACATGTTGATCCCACCGTGCGACAGGTTGTCGCCGTAGATGCCGTAATTGGTCTGCTCCCACAATTCGGCGATGGGAATCTTGCGGAAGTCGAGGAAGGACACCATCATTCCCGGACGGGTGGGCAGCTTGATCCCGAGTTGATCCACCGGCGCCAGTTCGAGAACCCGCTCGAACGGCACGTTCGCCAGGTACTTGCCCGCGTTGAACGACTTCTGCGCTGCGCGGGCGATATCAGCGAACTCGCCATCGCCGATCGGCACGGTGACGGGGAACAGGCTGGCGAACCAGCCGACGCTCATGGTGTCGATGTCAGCCGTACGCGTATCCGACGGGGTGAATCCGTGATAGGTGGTATTGCCGGTGAGTTGGTGCTCGGCCAACGCCGCGCACGCCAGGACACCGCCGGAGAACCGAGCGCCCGCCTCGCGACAAGCGGTGTCAAAAGCCTCCGTGTCGGCTTCGTTCAACAACTCGACGGTGACGAAGTCGCCCTTGTTGTTGGTCCACGTGTCGCCCAGCTCCAGCGGAAAGCTCGGCCAGTCGCCGCCGGTGTTCTGGGCGAAGTCGATCCAGTCCTTGATCTCCGGCGACGACAGGGTCATGCTGGCGATCTTTTCGCGCTGACGGGCGGTGTAGTCGCGGTACCCGCCGACCTCCGGAAGCGTGACAGGCCGCCCCTGTGACAGGTTCTGATACATCAGGTGGATGTCGACGAAAATCAACCCCGCCGACATGCCGTCGATGTGTAGATGGTCGACGCTAGCGTAGAAGGTGAAATGGTCCTCGCTCTGAATGATGCCGAAGCTGAAGCAGTCCCATTCGAGGGTCTCCGATGTCATCGCCAGTGCATGTGCGCGAATCTGTTCCTGCTCCATACTGCCGAACGAGACCGGCACGAATTCGATTTCGTTGGGGTCGTCAATTGTGCGGCGAAAAATGTTGCCATTTTCGAATTCGAACATGCTGTGATAGGTGTCGTGGCGCCGCAGGTGCGTGTTTATCGCTTCGGTCATCATCGCGATGTCGCACACACCGGGGATATCCCACGCCACAACCATCAGCCGAGGTAGCTGCCGGCCGAGCGCTTTGCCGTAGAAGGCGCTGCGCAGGTGCTGAGCCTGCTGAAAGCTCGGAGGCAGAGAGCTCCGGCTCGCTCTACTGGCGCTTTCCCGTGCGGCCGACGTAGCCGTCCACGTAGTAACTGTGCCGGGTGCCGGTTGCCATGAATGGATGGGGCCGAGCGCGACCATTTCTAAGCTCCTTTTATTCGGTGAGTGTTCGTGGGTTCTCGTTAACTCGATGCGACCGAACGTAGGGCGCCGCCGGCGGAATGGCTCGCTTGTGCTCACTAGTCGCGAAGTGAGCGATTCAACCGGTTGTGCGCATTGTGCTCACCCTCTTACGAGGTGATTCATGCGCTTGATATGCGTGAGCACAACGCGCAAAAGCCGAGGAATCGCCACTTGTGCGGGTTGTGCGCACAAGCGAGCCACGACTGGGACGCATCCGTAACTTCAGCGATGCCCGCAGGACGAACTCAAAATCGAAGGACCCGCCGTGTTAAAGAAAGCCACCACCAAGACCGCGAAGAACTTCGACGGCTTCTCGCTGTTGGGCCGCGCCGTGGTACGCGCTCCCTGGCTGGTCATCTCCGCATGGATCGCCTTGGTCGTCGTGCTGTTCATGGCCTTTCCCGCCCTGACCAAGGTCGTCGAGAACCAAACGATTCAACCGCTACCGCCGCAGGCGATGGCGGCCACCGACCAGATGGCCAAGGATTTCCACGAGTCCGCGCAAAACATTCTTGTCGCGGTCATGACCAACGAGCATGGCCTGACGCCCGCCGACAACAACACCTACCGCGCGGTCGCCGACAAGCTGCGCAGTGACACCAGTGATGTGTCCGCTGTGCAGGATTTCGACAGCATGCCCCCGTTGCGACAGTTGATGGTCAGCAAGGACAACAAGGCCTTCTACATGGCGGTGACTCTGAAGGCGCCGGCCGGCTCGCCCGAGTCCTCGCAGGCGTATCAACGGATCACGCAGATGGTCAAGCAAGCCACCGCCGGCTCCGACCTCACCACCCACGTGACTGGCGCGGCGGCGGTCATCGGTGACCTGTCGATCGTTACCGCCCACGACATGCACGTGATCGAGATCGCCACCGCTGCGTTGGTCCTGCTCATCTTGCTGGTGATCTACCGGCGTCCCGTTACCGTGTTGCTTCCCCTGATCACCATCGGAATCTCAGTCGCGTCGGCCCAAGGGTTGGTGTCTGCACTGACTGAGGTCGGAATGAGCGTTTCGGCTCTTACGATCGTGTTGATGACGGCGATGATCGTCGGAGCCGGCACCGACTACGCCGTCTTCCTGATCAGCCGCTACCACGAGTACATCCGGTCCGGAATGAACTCCGACGCGGCTGTGCAAAAAGCTCTCACCTCCATCGGCAAGGTGATCGGCGCGTCGGCGGCCACGGTGGCCGTCACGTTCCTCGGCATGATCTTCACCCAACTCCCCGCGTTCACGAGTGTGGGCCCGGCGCTGGCGGTTTCGATCGCGGTGGCATTCGTCGCGGCTGTGACGCTATTGCCCGCCGTTCTGGTGCTGGCGGGCCGGCGAGGGTGGATCGCACCGCGGCGACCACTCACCGACCGACTGTGGCAGCGCTCGGCGATCCACATCGTCCGGCGGCCCAAGGCGCATCTGGTGGTCAGCCTGACCATACTGGTCGCACTCGGCGCCTGCGCATTGTTCATGAACCCGACGTACAACGACCGCATGCAGTTGCCCGGATCCGCAGAGAGCAATCTGGGGTATTCCGCAATGGCAGAACACTTCTCGACGAGCGCGTTGCTGCCGGAATACATCTACATCCACTCGCCGCACGACCTGAGGAATCCGCAGGCGTTGGCCGATATGGAGCAGATGGCGCAGCGCGTGGCCCAGCTGCCCAACGTCGCGGCGGTGCGCGGTATCACGCGCCCGACGGGCCAGCCGATAGAGCAGACCAAGGTCAGCTATCAAGCTGGTGAGGTCGGCTCCAAACTCCAGGATGCGTCGTCGCAGATCTCGGACAAGTCAAGCGATCTCGATAAGCTCAGCGGTGGTGCCCACCAGTTGGCCAGCAGCCTCGCCACCGTTCGTGACCAGGTCAACGGCGCCAGCCGGTCCATGACGTCGATGACGGCGACACTCAGCCAGGTGCAGAATCAGCTGGACGGACCTCAAACGACCCAAATGCTGAACGCCATTCGTACCTATGCGAACAGCGTCGGCGACAATCAGGGCGCGGTGAACGGGGTCGTGAACTCCGCGTCTGCCATGCTGAACGCACTGAACAACAACCCGCAGTGCGACGCCGATCCGGTGTGCACCGACGGCCGTGCCAAGCTGGAGCAACTCGCGTCAACGGGCTACAGCCAAACCGGGGCGTCCGCGCAGAGCATGCTGTCCACGGTGCAGCGCCTGAACTCGCTGATGCAGTCGGCAGGTGCCAGCGTGCGGTCCGCCGGGATCAGCAGTCCCCAAGGCGCACAGGCCAAGATTTCGCAGATGCAACAGGGTGCCAACGCGTTGGCCGATGGCAGCGCGCAGCTGGCCCAAGGCGTTCAGTTGCTCGTCGATCAAACCAAGAAGATGGGTGGTGGACTGAACCAGGCGGCCGGTCTGCTGCTGTCGATCAAGCACGACGCCTCGTCGCCGTCGATGGCGGGTATGTATGTTCCGCCGCAGGTCCTGACGACGAACGACTTCAAGAACGCCGCGAAGGTGTTCATCTCGCCGGACGGGCATTCCGCCCGCTACATGGTCGAGACGAAGTTCGACCCGTTCAGCACTGACGCCATGGACCAGGTGCAGACGATCCTCGATACAGCCCGAGGCGCACAGCCGAACACGACGCTGTCCGATGCGACGATATCGATGGTCGGTACCACCCCGATGTACAGCGCGATCCGCAGCTACTACGACCATGACCTTCGATTGATCATCGTCTTGACGCTGGTCGTTGTCTTCCTCATCCTGGTCGCCCTGCTCCGCGCGATCGTTGCACCGCTGTATCTGATTGCCTCCGTGGTGGTCTCGTACATGTCGGCGTTGGGACTGGGGGTTGCCTTCTTCCAGTTCATCTGCCATCAGCACATCTACTGGAATGTGCCGGCCACTGCCTTCATCGTGTTGGTCGCGGTCGGTGCGGACTACAACCTGTTGTTGATCAGCCGCATCCGGGAAGAGTCCCGCAATGGCATCCGCTCCGGGATCATTCGCGCCGTCCATTCGACGGGCGGTGTGATCACCTCGGCCGGCATCATCTTCGCGGCCTCGATGTTCGGCCTGATGTTCGGCAGTGTCTCCACGATGCTGCAGATCGGTTTCATCATCGGCGCAGGCCTGTTGATCGACACGTTCGTGGTGCGCACCATCACGGTGCCTGCACTGGCTGCGCTGATCGGGCGGGCGAACTGGTGGCCGACGAAGTCACGCAAAGCCGCGCCTGGCCGCAAGGCGGTGGATGCCGATGCCGGGTAGCCGATCTGCTGTTCCGCAGTAGTTACCGGAGGGCCGCCAATTGGCGGCCCTCCTTTCATGCGGTGATGTTGGACCGCGGCGAGCTCGAATCGCCGCACCAGCCGTGCGATTCGGTGGAGTAGTGGCGGCTTTTCCCGGCTTTGAATGGGATGTCGTGCGAACCCGCTACCGGGCGCTATCGCATCGACGTGTTTCGTGACCCGCACGTTCGGTGGTCTCTGGGCGTGCCGAACCTGACAAGTCATGCCTGGCGGAGGTCGCATGAACACCGCCGGGGGGAAGGACTTGACTGTGCGCCATCGCCAGATGAAGACTGGCGGGCCATGAGCATCGCTGTGCTGCGTCAGATGTTCGAGCAGATGGTGGAGAACAAAGACCCGACGGCCATCGACCGCTTCTACCATCCGTCATTCGTGATGTTCTCCAACGGCGTCACCCAGGACTTCGAGGCATTCGCTGCAAGCCACCGCACCATCTACGCCACGCCGATCTGCTACTCCGTGGAGTACGACGAACAGGCCTGGGTAGAGGCGACCGACAAGGTCGCCGGCCGGGTGTGGATCACGACCAGCCGCCCGGGCGAGAACCCCACTCGTATCGAGGTCGTGTTGATCGCCGCTTTCACCGACGGCCGGATCAGCCGCGTTTGGGAGACGACGTGGCCGAGCTGGAACACATTGCCAGCATTCGAGACCTATTGATTCAGCGGGTCTTGAGAATTCGTCGACACGGAGCGGACCATGCGCACCTGAGTATTCTCAGTGCCTAGGCAGCGCAGAGTGTGTCCTCTGCAGTTGTGGCAACGAAATCGTCGATCAGGCGTGCCACGGCCTCGGGACGTTCCGTCGGCGGATGGTGGTGGACACCAGACATGATGTGCAGCCGACTGTTCGGCAGTGTCTGGTGGGCTGCACGTGCGTGCTCGACGGGGATGACCCGATCCTGGTCACCGCTGATGATCAGTGCGGGCAGCACCCCATGAAAGCACAACCGATTCAGGGCGGACACCGCCTGACCGCGGAAGTCGACAACCGAGCGCAGTGTGCGGAGGAATGCCTGCCTGTTGTCCCGGTTCGACAGCGACGGACGTGCTTTGAAGCGGTCGGACGATCCCATCAGCGCCCGCAGCGCATTGCCGGCGAGAACGGCATGCCGCGACGCGATCAGCGGCAACACGAGCTCGGATCCGGGCAGGGACAGCAGGCGCAGCACGCGGCCGACATCACCGCCAAACCCGCCGCTACTGACTAGCACGATCCGCTCGCAGTACTGGCGGTGCTGATGTGCGAATTGCATGGCGATCCCGCCACCGAGAGAGTGACCGATGACGGTTACTCGGGTGACGTCTAGCGAGTCCAGTAGATCGCGAAGCAAGACGGCGAAGGCGCCCACCGAATAATCGCCGCGCGGCTTGTCGGATTCGCCGTGGCCGAGCAGGTCCGGTGCGATGACGCGATACTTCTTGGCGAGCAGCGGTATTACGCCGCTCCAGCTATTGGAACTGCCGCCCATGCCGTGCACCAACAACAGCACCTCCCCGGCGCCCTCATCGCGGTACGCGACGCGGTCACCGTGCAACGTAGTGGTCTTGAGGTTCGCGGTGGCTTCGCTGTTGGCGGAGTCCGGGTTCGCATCACGCCTGGGCAGTGAGGCGACGGCCGGGGCCGCGGCTACCGCTGCGCAGGCGGCTGCGCCGACCAACAGACTCTTCATGGCATTCATAGCGTTCGTTTGCTCCGGTGTGCTGTCCCCCGCTGGGGAGAACTATCTCTGATGATCACTCGATCACCACCAGATACGTTACTTTGTTGTGTGCCATCACTTCTCGCTTGTACGCACTACTCACACAAGCAGCGATCTCCGCGTTTTGCGCATAACGCTCAGCGACGTAGAGGATTGCTGCCGTGTCGAGAATCGCCGCGGCCGTGTTGACGGCAAGGAGATCGCGAAGGCAGAGCCAACCGAGATCAGGACACCACAACTGCGAGCTGCGCTGTGGAAGAAGGCTTCCGTGCCTTGCGTGCCTTCGCGGAACGGGGGGATCCGCGGCGCATGCCCATCGCACGACCGATTGCGTCGCTGACGCATTCTGCGGCGTCTTGGAGCAACATATGACTGGCAGTGGGATGGTGCAGATGAATAGCATCCGGGATGGCGGCGGCAAGATCACGTGAGTGGGATGCCGGGGTCAACACGTCGGCTCCGCCACTGACGACGAACGTCTTGGCAGAAATCGACTCAAGCGCGCCGTACACGTCGTAGCGCTTCAGGCTGGGCAGAAACCCGGCCGCCGTTGTCAGCGACGTTGTGCGCACGGCGGCGGCCGCGACCGCGGCGGCCGTGCTCCCGTCGTCGGCGTATCTGCCAAGTACGGCGCCAAGCGGCTGGATGAGCTTCTGGACCGCCTTATCCGTCGCGCGCTGCGGCATGCGGTTAACGAGTTCGAATAGCGCCCCCGTCGCGGGTGTCGCCAGCAGGCGACTGATGCCCCGCTCGGCGATGCTGCCTGCGGCAGTGCCAACCAGGACAAGACCTTGAGGTTCCACAGGACGCTTCGAGGCGGGACGACCGAAGTACGCCAGCGCCGTCATGCCGCCCATCGAATGACCTGCCAGCGTAAGCGGACCCGTGATCTCCAAGTCGCTGAGAACCTTCGCGAGATCGGCCGCGAGCTTGTCGATCCGGTAGGTGGGCATCGGAGCGCCGGTCGAGCGACCGTGGCCACGGTGGTCGTAGGTGATGATGCGAATCCTGCTGCCCCACCGACGCCGGAGTTGGCACAGCTGAGGTGCCCAGCTGTCTTGTGTGAGTAGAAGGCCATGCAGCAGAACGACTGTCGGGGCGTCGGCCCGGTCAGCACTGTAGTCACGCACTGCCAGGCGGACACCGTCACTCGTGGTCACCGTCCGCTCGATGCAGCCATCGCCCACGGTGGGCGTGGATGCCGTGGGACGAAACGCGGCGGGCGCCAGACCCGATTTGCGCGCAGCCGACATGGTGGACTCCTCGGTAGGTGTCGGTGTCGGGAAGCGTTCCCGACACCCTGATGCGCTCGAAGTTACGGAGCGACGGAAACGGTGGCTCGCTTGTGCGCACAAGCCGCGCAAGCAGCGATATTGAACTTTTGCGCATTGCGCTCAAGCGCAGTCTGGAACCAAAGCACATCTGCGGCAGCAACATTTGGCACGCCAGGGCCCGGCGTGAGGAGAACGCGCAAAAGGCAACAAAACGTTTGTTGTGCGGGTTGTGAGCACAAGCGGGCCAACACACGAGCAGCTCCATAGCGTCGTGAGCAGTGATGGCCAACGCATGGATGCAAGGAGTAAGAAAGTGACGACTTCGCCGTCAAATGAGACCCACGACGAGTGGTCGGACGCTCCGACCATGGCGGGCTCCATTCCAACGACGATGGCGTCGCGCACGGCAACCGGATTCGACGTCACACCACCAACAGCCGCACGTCCGTACGTGCCCGACCTGGCGTGGTCGGCCGAGTCGCCGGAAATCGCAGAACCGCGTTCACCTCAGCGGCCGCGACGCTGGTCCATGCGCTCAGGTGTGCTGACGTTTGTCGGCGGCGGCCTCATTGCCGCCGCAGCTGCCGGCATCTTCGGCGCGCTGCACGGGCTGCAGAGCACCCCAGCCGCCACGACCAGCCGCAGTACCCCTGCCCCTGCCCCCGCCCCCGCCCCTGCCCCCGCACCTGCCCCTGCTCCCGCCGCGGCACCGGCGAATCCCGTTTCGACGCCTGGAAATCAGACGAAGCAGGCGCCAACCCGTTCGGTGAGCCATGGCTCCTCCGACAAGTCCAGCCAGCAGTCGCCTCCTCAATACACGACGCCGCCGTCGCAGGGTCAGCACACCAATGATCAGTCCTGGCAGAACACCAATGGTCAACAGTGGCAGTCGAATAACGGCAGTGTCTCGACGCCCCCGACATGGAACCGCAACGACCTCTTCTACTGGTTCACGCACCGGCGCGACCACGACGGCAGCCGCTGGACAACTGACCGCGACAGCGACAACCGCTCGGGCGGCGATCACGGCGCCAACAGCCAGTCATCTCACGATCAGAGCAGCGACAACGGGCGATCGAATTAGCGAAATGGCCCCGACACTGCACACCGATCGAGAAGGTGGGCTGTCCCACATCGGGCGCCGCCTCGATGACCTTCCGGTCGGCCCCGTCCACCGCAGAGTGGTTATCGCGATCGGGCTCGGCCTGTTCTTCGAGGTGTACGAGATCTTCCTGTCCAGCACGATCGCCACCGCATTGCAGACGCAATACGGCCTCGGCGGGACCGCACTGCAGCTGCTGCTCGCTTCCTCATTCCTCGGAATGTTCGTCGGTGCAGTGGCATTCGGCCGGATCGCCGACCGCATCGGTCGGCGGCGGGCGTTTCTGATCAGCCTTGTGTGGTTTTCCGTGTGGAGCGCCATCGGTGCCGTCGCGCCGAATCCCTGGATCTTGGTGGGGTCGCGTTTCATGGCGGGGATAGGCGTCGGCGCCGAATGTCCCGTCGCCGATTCGTACCTGTCCGACGTGCTTCCGAAGGCTCATCGGGGGCGCCTGACCGCCTGGGCCTACACGTGCTCCTTCCTTGCTGTTCCGGCGCTGGGCTTTCTGTCGCTGTCGCTCAACGGTCGCAACCTTTTCGGCTTCGAGGGTTGGCGAGTCCTGTTGTTGGTCGGCGCAATCGGCGCAGTGCTCATCATCCTGCTGCGCCGTGGCCTGCCGGAGTCGCCGCGGTGGCTGGCGAGTGTGGGTCGGATCGACGACGCGCGGGCTGCATTGCGGGCGTTCGAATCCGGCGCGGCACCGGCATCCGCCGCTGACAGCGATGAAGACGATGACGTCGGGCCCACGTCGGAGCCGGTTCGGACCGCGTCAGCGCTTCAACGACTGCGGCTTTCGCCCTACCGGCAGCGGCTCATCATGCTCGGCGTGTTTCATCTCTTCCAGCCCTTCGGCTATTACGGATTCGGCACGATGGCGGTGCTGGTCTTGGTCAGTCGCGGCTACGACGTCACCTCGTCGCTGCTGTTCACGGCGGTGTCGTTCATCGGCTATCCGATCGGGTCACTCATTTCGATCCCACTGCTGAAGAGATTCGAACGCAAGTACCTGATCATCGTCATGGTCGTCGTCATGGCGGCTAGTGGCGTACTTTTCGCGGCCGCGACCGTCCACGCACTCATCGTCTTGTTCGGGCTGCTGATCACCGCGTCGAGCAACGTGTTCTCGAACATCTACCACGTCTACCAGGCGGAGATCTTCCCCAGCGACGTGCGGGCAACAGCCGTCGGCTGGACCTACTCGGTATCGCGGCTGTCGAGTGCAGCGCTTCCGTTCATTCTCGTCCCGCTGCTCGACAAGGACGGCGCGACAGCGATGTTCGCCGCCGTGCTCGTCGCGCTCGCCGCCACGATCGCCGTGATCGCACCGATCGGGCCGCGGACCACGGGACGGAGCCTCGACGCCATCAACCCGACATGATCGGCCCGCAGACCAGCGACATCCGGAATCCGAGTTTTGCGCATTATGCTCAGCAGGACGCGTACGCTTTGTCCATGGTGAGAAGGCTGCATGTGGACTTGCGGCTCGCGACCCAGGTGCTGGTGCTGCAGGTCGCCGTGGTGACGCTCACGCTGGGCATTGCAGGCGGGCTGATCGCCTTCATGAGTCACGAGCGCCTCGCCGCCCAATACGAAGACCGGTCGTTGGACATGGGGCGCGCCATCGCCTTCGCCCCTTTGGTCCGTACCGACGTCGCGCGTTACGACGCTGCCCCGTTGACACCGAGCCCGGCGCTCACCGACGAGTTGGCGAACGGACCGTTGCAGTCACTGGCCACCGAAATCCAGCAGCGCACCGGCGTGTTGTTCGTGGTGATCACCAACAATCAGGGCTTGAGGCTCTCCCATCCGAACCGGGACGAGCTCGGTAAGCATGTCAGCACCGATCCCACCGAGGCACTGGCGGGCCACGAGGTGGTGTCGCGGGAAACCGGCACGCTCGGACCGTCGGTTCGCGCGAAAGTACCGATTCTCGCGCCGAATTCGAATCGGGTGGTCGGTATGGTCAGCATCGGTATCTCGACGGCCGCCGTTCACCACCAGCTGTGGACGGACGTGCGGACAGCGGCGGTCCTTGTCGGCGTGGCGCTACTCATCGGCGTCGTCGGCTCAGTGTTCCTGGCCCGACGGTGGCGCGGCCTGACGATGGGGCTCCAGCCCTCCGAAATGGCGGAGTTGATACGGGGCCAAGCAGCAGTCCTGCACGGCATCGATGAGGGCGTGCTGGCCGTCGACACCGCTTGGAAGACAACATTCGTCAACGACGAAGCGTGCCACCTGCTCGAGGTCACCAACGAGACCGGCAGGCCGGTCGAGGACATCGGCCTGACGCCGCGCGTGCTCGAGGTGTTCAGGTCGGCGGATCCGACGCCCACGCTCGCCACCGTCGGCGATCGGATCGTGGTGGTTTCCGCGCGACACGTGACGCGTGAGGGCCGCGATCTGGGAACCGTGTTGGTCGTGCGCGATCGCACCGACGTCGAATCCCTGACCCGCCAACTCGACGCCGTCCAGCTGATGAGCACGGTGCTGCGCGCCCAGCGCCACGAGTTCGCCAACCGACTGCACCTGCTCAATGGCCTGCTACACAGTGGCCACGTCGACGAGGCCGCGCAGTACGTCGAGGAGTTGTTGGGGTCGGGCCCGCTCGGATCGGCCCTGCCTGGGATCGACACCATCCGCGACGCGTTCCTGCAGGCCTTCCTGGCCGCCAAGGCTGCCTCTGCGCGCGAAGCGGGGGTGACGCTGACGATCGGCGAGAACACCTGGGTGCCAGGTCGACTCGCGCTGCCCGTCGACGTGACGACCGTGCTGGGCAATTTGCTGGACAACGCCATCTACGCGGCCCGCACAGGCACGCACGAAACCAAGGTGGTGGAAGTCGAACTGCTGCAAGATGGTCCGACGCTGCACATCACGGTGGCCGATACCGGGGACGGGGTTTCGCCCGACTTCGTCGAGCACGTGTTCACCGAAGGCAAGTCGACGAAGCCGGACTCCGGGATACCGGGCGGCCGCGGCATCGGAATGGCCCTGTCTCGACAGATCACCCGGGCGTTGAACGGTGACGTCCGGCTGTCGAGTCCGGGCAATCCGGGCGCGGAGCTGTGCGGCGCAGAGTTCATCGCCCGACTGCCGGGCGTGATGGTGGAGGAGGAAGCCCAATGGGTGGCACAGAACTGACCGTGCTCGTGGTCGATGACGACTTCCGGGTCGCCAACATGCACTCGGGTATCGTCAACGCGCTACCGGGCTTCACGGTGACAACGACAGCCACGACGCTCGCCGCAGCGCGCAAGGCGGACCCCGTCGACCTGGCCCTGGTGGACGTCTATCTGCCCGATGGGTCGGGAATCGACTTTGTCCGCGAATTGCAGTGCGACAGCATGGTTTTGAGTGCAGCGACGGACGCACCGACGATCCGGGCCGCAGTGGCGGCGGGAGCCTTGAGCTACGTCGTGAAGCCGTTCGCCCCCGCAGATCTCGCGGCGCGGCTGTCAGGGTATGCGCGCTACCGCAAGATCCTGGCCGGAACCAATCTCGGCGGCAACGAGGTGGATGCGGCGCTGGACGCGCTCCGTCCCCGAATCGCCCCTGCGCAGTCCCCCACCGCCGTGGCCTCCCCCACGAAGCAGCTTGTGCTGCAGGCGCTTCGCGCGTCGGGCCAGCCGATGTCGTCGGCTGAGCTATCCGCGGAGGTCGGAGTGTCGCGGGCCACCGCGCAACGGTATCTGTCGACGCTGGCCAATTCCGGCGAGGTGAAGATCCAGCTTCGCTACGGCACGACCGGTCGGCCCGAACAGGAGTTCGTGGCCGTCGAAAAGCCCCCCAACCGCCCCCCGCGCTGAGCTTCAGCAATGCAGCGATGTCGACAAACTCGACGCTGTCGCGCCCTTCGAACGCGATCGGGATGCCGTGCTCCGCGAGGCAGCGCGCATCGAGCACGACCTCCGCGGCCCCGTCATTGCGCGGGTTCCCGCGCAAAACATCCCGCCGCAACGAAATTGAAGAGCCTTTAAAGACGCCTTCAATACACGGACGATCAAAGTTTTTGCACCATTTTTTCGGAGCGGATCCCGGCGGTTTGCTACGGTGCGCACAAAGGAAGGAAGTGTTGATGAACGCAGTGCCTATTCCGTCGCAGCGGCAGCGTTGGCGATTGGCTTAATCGCTTCGGCTTGCGGCAGTTCGCCCAGCTCCGGCAGCACGACCAGTGCGGCAACAAGCGCCGCCTCGAACACCACCGCAGCAGCGACCACGACCGCGCAGGCAACGGCGGCGACCACTCCCAGCGACAGTGCTCAACTGCCATCGCTGATACCGACACCTGCGAACAGTCAGACAACCAAGGGGCCTGACAACATCCCCGACAACGGCATCCACATGCACTTCCAGGTCAACGGGTCGCCGAACGATGTGATGGACGCCTACAAGACCGCGCTCGAAGGCAAGGGCTGGTCTGTGACCACCATCGTGACCTCGGGCGGTGGAGGAGGCGGCGGCGGCGCTACGTACACCGGAACGAACGGCGACGCCTACGGCGTGTTTGACGGAGGAGGGTTCAATACGACGACCTACATCGACGTCTGCACGTGGCCGTCAAAGCCGTCGAACCCCAATTGCAGCCGCGGCGATCGATGACCGCGAAGGCAAGAGCCATTGCTCTTGCCAATACCTGGCGTTCGATCGGGCGACATTTATGGACCAAGTTCGCTGACCAATTCCTCGGGGCCTAACCTACTATTTCCTGTGAACCAGGCGTCAGAAGTCTTAGCGCCAGTAACCCTCATGGGCCTGTGCAGCTTCCGCTTCTAGGAGTGGACCGATGACCGTGATCGGGCGCTGGCCGTTCAAGAGGATGTCGCGACAGGGCAGTGCAAACGAGGTGTGCTCCGGGTCGTCGCCGGTGAATTCGAAGAGTCGACGGTTCGACATGCCGTAGACGACCCTGCCGATTCCGGTCCAATAAGCAGCACCCGCGCACATCACACACGGCTCGGTACTCGCGTACAAAGTCGCGTCATTCATCTCGTCGGTCCCAAGCACGCGCCATGCACCGGCGCTGGCGACGAGCTCTGCATGCTGTGTCGGGTCACCATCGCCTTGGGCCGTCGTGTTGCCTCGTTCGACGATCACCTTGCCGTCGGCATCGGGCCAGGGCGCCATACGGAGCGCTTCCGCCGTGCCGCGCCTCATCGGCCAACACGAAGGTTCGCCGAAGCAGCGCGAGGTCGGGCACATCATTCGGTTGGCTCACCGCGAGCCGGTATGGCACCGACGAGGGGCGATCCGACCACTCCGACAAGAGCCCCAGCGGCGAGCAGAACCTGACGCCTCTGCAGCTCCTGGATGGTCGACCATGCTATCCGTCGCGGCCTCTGTAATGCGGTTCTTCAAGCCGCGACAGCCGAGAGCGACGGTCCGTGCTGGCACCGCACGTGGGTACAGACGGGTGCCTGCGACGACAGCAACGCTCGGCACTCGACGAAACTCCAATT
>Ga0070674_100000114_pt1 | contig 37732 bp, 29 predicted proteins | sample KBSM33metaG_FD_65344 | JGI IMG/M metagenome (GOLD analysis project Ga0070674, IMG submission 65344) | Miscanthus rhizosphere microbial communities from Kellogg Biological Station, Michigan, USA - KBS M3-3 metaG | ecosystem: Host-associated > Plants > Roots > Rhizosphere > Soil ... | reverse complement strand
TCGGGTGAGATATTGGCGAGGCCCGGCGCGCCGCCGCGGCGCACTGCGCCCGCTGGATCCTGGAACATCATCGAAACGAACTCGGGTGATGCGAGGAATTCATGGATGCTTGCGATACAGGCCGGCGAGTTACGGTCCAGGAATACGGCCGCATCGGGCGTGAGCGCGTAGCCGGCGGATGACTTGGCGAGAAAACCCATGACGACGAGGGAGTCGCAGAGCGCGGCGATCCCGCGCGGGGAGGCATCGCTCTTTGCGGCGAGCGCGGCCACATCGAGCGTGCCCGCGCCGATGGCAGTGAAAACATCGAGTTCGAGAGCGGCTTTTAGAACCGCCGCATTCTGGTGGCCAAAGAAAATGCGATTGACGATGTTTGCAGGTGAGGGCTCGGTCATTGCTGCTCCCGAATTGAGTTTCGACGACCTGCACCCTATCACCGTTCTGCCGCCGTTTACTATCAGCGGCTCACGTCTCCGTGAGCCAGGTCCTGAGGGCTTCCTGCACGCGCCTCTGTCCAAAGAGGTTGCAGTGATGGACGCCGAGCGCTTCCTCCGTGAGCACGCCTTCCGGAAGCGCGAATTCGATCGCCCCCGCTGCAGTCGGCGGACGATATACCAGCACCCTGTTCGTCGGGAGGAACTGCGGCAGGCTGGTGAGCTCGCTGGGGCCGAGACCGATGCCCCACGCGTACGGGGTGTTGACCACCAGATCGTTCGCGCCGGCAAACAACGCGTCCACGGCTTTATCGAGGCTCGCGTCGGCCGCGGCCTTCACGATCTTCTTGAGATTCGGGACGAGGGTCGCGGGCTCGAACTCCGAACACACGACGCCGTACCTGATCCGCTGGTGATCGAATTTCGCCTTCTGCAGCCGGTTGAGGAAGCTGCCGTCTGTTGATGCCGCCTCGGGGCTCTGTGCGAGGAGGCCGGGCACGTCGCTCATGACACCTGCGGCGGCCAGCTGCGCGAGCAGGCCCGCCATTCGCCCGAAGAGTTCGGCCGAATCGATGCCCGTCATGTTGACGAGAAGGTCCGCGAAGGACCCCCAGTTGTTCGGGTTCGCCAGATCGGTGCCGCAGTTCGGCGTCCCGAGGAAGATGAGATTGCGAACAGCGTCCGCGTGGTCCATACAGAACGCGCGGCCGACAAGCCCGCCGCGACTGTGCGTCACGAGATCGACGCGTCCGCCAGTCATCAGGCCGGAATCGAAGGCTCGCAGCTCGTTTGCCAGCTGCTCGGCGTTCTCGTCCGGCGACTTCGACAACGTCCAGTGATCGAAGCCAAGGACAACGCGATAGTTCTGACGCGCCCATTCGATGAACGACGGCCCGAAGCCCTCGACCGGGGACGCAGTCTTGCTGAAGGTACCGTGCACGAGAACGAGCGCGCGGTTCGAGTTGTTCGACGACGATCCAGCGACAGAACGACTGGCCGGAACGAGGTTCGCGGCGGCCGCACCGTTGACGACCAGGAGTCCCTCGTTCTTCACCTGCTCGCGGTCGTACTCCCTGACGAGACCGAGCGCGCCGTCCTTGAGTCCGCTGATGACCCAGCGTCCGACGACTCGCATGACGCCACGCTTGGACGGCAATACGGCCCGAACGCGCTCATCCGCCAGCAACTTCGCAATCTGTGAACCAGGCAGGCCGTCGTTGCCGTTCCCGGCGCCACGCGTGTTGCCGCCGGTGCCCTTCCTCACACGCCAGCGCCGCAGGCCGCCTTCTTCGATCAGATCGAGCGCGATCTCGCCGTCGGCTGACCCAGTGCCATTGCCGCGCTGATCGGACGACGACTCGCGCCAGTTCGGCCCGCGTACCCACTGCGAGACGATGTGATCCGGCGCGTGAAGGACCGGCATGGCCGCCAGCGACTTCGTGAGCCGCGACGGCGGTCCGCCGCCGAGACCTTTGATGTTGGGCGACTTGTCAGCGTTCGCTGATCGGGATGTCCCGGCGTACTGCGTGGCCGCGGCCTGATGCGATCCGCCGGCGAGCGCCTGAAACAACTCCTCTGTCGGATCGCCGTACAGGACCAGGCTCGCCCATCCGAGCGAGGCCCACGTTTGATCGCCGCTTCCGTTGCGATCGCTGACGTCCGGATATGCGAGATGACGTGCTGCCGCTTTCGCGCGGCGCAGCGCCTCGCCCAGCGTCGCGCGCTCGCACAGCAGTTCTCTGTAGAAACCGAGCGCGATGTACTGCGCCAGCAGATCGTCGATCGGCCAGAGTGGCGCGATGTACGCCGCCACCCCCTGATTGATGAACGCGGTGGCCAGCCCGAAGACGTTGTCGTGATATCGGCGATTCGGACGCGCGCCGTCCATGCCGGCCTCGCAGGCGTTTGCAAACACCAGCCACGGCGGCGAGGGGTGGTCCGCAAGCGTGTTCCGGATTTCGAGCGACCACAGCTCGCCGTCGCTGAGGATCCACGCGCTCGTCTGGGGATCGTCGGCGCGGAACAGCCCGTGACCTGCGAAATGCACGATGTCGTAGCGCCCCTCGCGCAGCAGCGCGCGCACGTCCGCGCGCGTCAGCCGGCAGTGAATGCGGGTGTCGCGCGCGCGATCGAAATCGATCACGCTGCCCGGACGCTCCGAGTTGCTCGCGAACCAGCCGGCCACCTGCTCGGCCTCGTCACGTGCGCCCGGGAGCTGTCGCCACGTCGGCGAATCGAGCAGCGGGTCGCCGATCACGAGCGGACGAACGCGACCCTGCCGCCGCCCCGGCACGCGGCGTGCGAGACCGGTTTCCATGAACACCTGGCGCCCCATCGCGTAACGCTCACCGAGCCATTCACCGTGGTGGTGCAGCAGCTCCCATGGATACTTCATCAGCTCGAGCGGAATCTGGAGTTGAAGATGGGGTGTGGCATCCGGCGACTCTTCGCGCACGGCGCGACGCTCGTCCTCGAGCCGGCTGCCAAGCGACTGGAAGATGTCTTCGCCAAGGAGACCGCCAATCGATCGCAGATCGCTCAACGACTGCGAGGTCATGACGTCGCGTTGCAGCAGGTGATTCAGCTCATTCAGCGCCTGCTCCATGGTGTCGGGCTGCACTCGGCTTTCCTGCTCGGTGATCACGGCGCCCCGGCTCACCGACTCGAGTCGAAGCAGGTAGTTCTCGCGCGTCGTGTCGACGCCGGCGCGCTGCCGGATCGTGCGCGTGCGCCGCTCCAGCGAGAGCGTCATCGTGGGCGCAGGCGCCATCACCTGGAACTGCTCTCGCAATCCCCACACGACTGAATCGTCTCCGGTCAGACGCCGCAACACGTCGCGTCTCGTTCCTGCGGATCCGGTGGCGAGCAGCGAGCTCACCAGGCGCCACAAGGCCCGCGGATGCTGATCGATCAGGTTCGCGGCGCCGAGCAGCGCGGCCCAGTGGACGCGGTGATGGAACGCGAATCGCGTGTAGCCTGCGTTCATCATGTCGTCGAGCCGGCTGGGTCGATACATCGACACACCCGACCAGCGCGGCCAGCCGCTTTCGATCGGCGGCGTCGAGCGACTGGTGATGACCAGGCCTTGCAGCTCAATCGAGGGATCGCCGAGCAGCGATCGGATCGCCGAATCGGCCTGGGCCGCGAGTCGCCTCGCCGTGTCCGCCGCTTCCTCCATACGCCGCAGATCGAACTGTCGCTCGCGTGGAAGCAGATGGAACGCGTACTGAATCGCCGCTTTGACCGCGGCTTCGCGCGTCGCGGCCGCCGACGCTTCGATCCTGGCCGCCTCTGCACCCGCCCCGGGCTCGAGCAACGTAATCTGACGGCTCACGGCAAAGCCGACCGCGTTCAGGAAATCTTTCGCTGGCGCTGTTCGCGGCGTCGCGCGCAGCGCGATGAGCAGCAGCTGCAAGCGGTCGCCAACGAGACGCCCCTCGCCAGTAAGACCGGTCCGATCCACGGTCACGAGCGTTGACTCGAGATGGCGTGCGACCGCTTCGCAAAACCGATCGAGCTTGGTTCCGTTCGCCCGTTCCAACGTCTTGCCCAGCCACCCCTGGTACGCCTCGGCGGACAGGGCCTTCAACGCAGCTGACCACATCGCGAAGAAGCTGCCGCAGTCGTAGACCGGGACGTCGCCGGTGTCTCTGGACGAATTGCTCGCGTAGGACCCGTCCGCGGGCGCCGGCTCCTTTGCGAAGCTGCGCGCGAGTGTCTCGAGGAGGAGCTTGCGCGTCTCCCAGATGAGCCCCTCACCGAGCGCCTGCATCGTCCCGATGCACATCGTGTCAAACGCATTGGCCACGTCGTCGAGCCGCTGCAGATCGAGCGCGGAGACGGAGCGAAGGCTCCCGCCGTCGCGATAGCACTCCGAGATGTCATCGAGCAGTGCGCTCGCGACGTCCCGCGTGGTCGCTTGCTCACGGAGCGCCGCCTGCTCCTTCCATCTCGTGAGGATGCGGATGTAGTCCCACCCTGCGGCAGGTATCTCCGTCTGCGGCGCGATCAGGATGCGGACGATGTCCTCGAGCTCATACGCGAGCTCGAGGAACTGCACACGGCAACTGTCGATCGCGAGCACGTCCAGTTGATCGCGACCGGAATCCTTCAACGCTTCGCGAACGGTACCCGCCATGTCGCACACGTCGAGGTAGTTGCCGGATCCGGCATCGTGCGTGAGCGAAAAGACGCTGACGCGATCGGGGTCGCGTTCGGCATCACCAGGCGAGACGACGAGCGGGCTGCCGAGTACCAGCGCGATCCGTTCCGAATCGCAAACAGAAATTCCCCACTGGAGAAAGTCGAGGAGTGCCGCCGTGCTGCCCGAGTCAACGCGCCCAAGCTGACGCACGGTCGGCTTGCAGGACGGACCCGACGAGACGATGTGACGGACCGCACCCTCGGCACCGTCGTACTGCACGACGATACGGAGATCGGATGAGCCTCCGGCTTTCAGGATCTCGCCGAGATCGTCCCGAAGGGCTTGACCCCATTCCTCGGTGTCGCCGGCGAGATAGACGAGAAGCCCCCAAGCGGGCTGGCGCGGAGGGTCCGTAACCATGATGACTACCTCTTTCGGGCAATTAGCCTCGAAGACGATAACGCGGATGAGCCCAGTCGCGAACGACCGGCCACAGTGCTAAGGAGAGTGTCGGTCGATTAAGCTCTTCTATCAGCCCATCGGCGCTCTTTGCCATGCGGCCGTAAACTGTGGTCCCGTTACGCTTGGCTGAGCTTGAATGTCCGGCACTCCAGATCCGCATGGTTTCGATGGATGGGCCCCATTCGCAATGGCCGCGTTCATCGACGCTCTGCGTGAGCACCCATAGGAAACACGAGCGATGAGCCTCAGTGGATGGTTGTTTGCCTGCGTCTACGACCGCATGACGGCGAGTGTCGAGGCAGCCGGTCTCCGAGCGCGTCGCGAGCGGCTTCTTGGTGGCGCCCGGGGGAGAGTGCTCGAGATCGGTGCTGGCACTGGTGCAAACCTCGCGTTCTATAGCGCAGGCGTCGAGGCGATCACAGTGGCAGAACCAGAAGCCCCAATGGCACGCAAGCTGGCGCGGCGCGTCCGCGAGCAGCGACGCGACGTCGAGGTCGTCCAGGCGCCAGCCGAGCAGCTCCCGTTCGACGACGCGCAATTCGACACGGTTGTGTCGACCCTTGTTCTATGTACCGTGAACGATTTGGCGCGGGCCCTCAGCGAGCTTCGGCGCGTTTTGAAGCCCGGCGGTCGCCTGCTCTTCATCGAACACGTACGGTCCGAGGAACCGCGGCTGGCGGCGTGGCAGGACCGGCTCAATCGCTTCAACCGGATCGTAGCCCATGGCTGCAATTGCAATCGGTCGACGCTCGACGCAATTCGTGCTGCCGGCTTCACCATCACGTCTCTCGAGCGAGGAACCCTTGCCAAAGCCCCGCCGTTTGTTCGGCCGCTGGCTGTTGGCACAGCGGAGCTGCAGGCGGCAACAGCCGCCGTTCCGGTTCCATAGGAGACGCTCGTGGCACTCGTGGTCCTTCTGAGAGGGGTGAACGTCGGCGGTCACAGAACCTTCCGGCCCAGCGTCCTCGCCGAACAACTGATACACCTCGATGCCGTCAACATCGGAGCAGCGGGAACCTTCGTGATCCGGCGGGCAGTCAGTCGCGCACAACTCCGCTCAGAATTCGCCCGCAGGCTACCCTTTGACGCCGAGATCATGATCTGCGACGGCCGCGAGATTGTGAGGCTGATGTCTCACGACCATTTTGCCGGCGAGCGTGCACGACCAGACATCGTTCGCTTCGTGACCGTCCTGTCCCAAAGTCCCCGCTCAGCGCCATCGCTGCCCATGTGCTTTCCTGCACGGGGCCAGTGGCTGCTGAAAATATTAGGTCGCGACAACCAATTCGTCTTCGGCGTCTATCGCCGCAACATGAAAGCGATCGGGTACCTCGGCGCGCTCGATCGGATTTTCGGTGGGCCGGCGACCACGCGCAACTGGAACACCGTCCTGGCGATCGCCAAATCGCTGGGCGAGAAAGGTCCTGAGCGAGGCTGAAGCGCCTCAACTCGTTACTGAACTCTAGGCGGGCGGCGTAACTGCCGCGACCATCGTCGGACTAGAGTTGTTTGCACGCTAGCTAGTTCACGCTCGTGAGCGGCTGCAGCACTTCAGGTAGGCGTTGATAATCGGGCCGCGATACCTGTACCCGCAGCAACGGCGACGGGCCGTTGGCGGTCAGCGCCGAGCGGCCGGCAGGTCCGATCAACCGCTCGACGAAGGCAATCGCATTGGCACGGTTGCGGCTATTACCCGCAATCGCGACGCCCCAGGCAACCTGGCTGGCGGGGATCATGATCGATGCCATGCTCCCCTGGATACCGAGACCAGGAATCGTGACGCCACTCGTGTAGAGACCCTTCTTCGCGCTCGAGAGATCGATCTCTACGGGCAGCGTCGCATATCGATACGACGGATCACGCCGCGCTGACGCTGCTGCGGTGTGCTCGTACGTGAATTGGAAGTTGAAGTCCTTCCCCAGCACCGGCGCCGGAGTCGCATTCGACGGATCGGCCACGTTGACCTGATAGTGCTGCAGCAGCGAGTTGTAGAGGGCCGGCACCCTGTAGTGCGACTGCGCCAGCTCGAAGATCATGTGGGCCCGGTAGCCACCCGGATCCATGAACGGGTGCGCACCGCTGATGCGCACGCCGGGCGCCGTGAGCACCTCATGCCAGCTCGGATCGACCTGGGGAATAGACGAGGGCGGATCGAATGAACCGCTCACCTTCATCGCGCTGGTCTTCGGATCACTGGCGACGTACGCCAGCACCATCCGACCCGTGGCAAACACGATCGTGTAGTCCACGAGCCGTGCAGGCTTCAGCATCGTGTCGATGACCAGGTGATCGGCCGGCGCAATCACGTCGCACTCGAGGCGTCCGGCCGCAAACCGTCTCACGAGGTCAACGCTGCCACCCGATGTGTCCACCACATTCACGCCGGGGCTCTGCTTCTTGAAGTCGTTCTCGATCTGCGTGAAAGCCGCGAGCAGACTTCCCGCGTGACAGACGTGCAACGTGTCCGACGATGCACCGTTGGGTGAGGATTGAGCGCCCAACGCGACGGTCACGCCGCACGCTGCAACGACGGCGCAGGCACGTGCAATCAGAATGCGAACTCCATCGACGCCGCCACAGTACGCGGCTGACCGAGGTGCGCGGTGTAACTGCCGACGTTTGTGCCAGTGATGTTGCCCGGGCCCAGCGTCGACCAATAGTGCGCGTTCCCGATGTTATTCATGTTGAGGCGCCATGTCGTCGCCACACCCTTCAAGGGATGAGCGTAACGTACGCCGGCATCGACAACGTTGTATCCAGGCGTGTAGGACGTGTTCTCATCATCGATGGGACGACGCCCAACAAGCTGCCAGTTCAGCATCACGAACGTCGCGGGCCCGGCAGGCACGCGGTACTCCGTCATGAGGTTCGACTTCCACGTCGGAATGCCGACGAAGTGCTTGTCATTCGCTTCCGGCGCAGGTGTATTCGTCAGCTTCGGATCGAGCACGGTGAAGCCACCATACGTGACGAGCCTCGTGCCGACGCGACCGGTGAGCGTCGCCTCGATGCCGTAGTTCAACTGATCGCCGGTGATCCTGAAGACATTGTCTGCGGGATCGAGCGTCGCGAACGGCCGATTCAGTCGGAACCATGCGGTCGAGAAGTCGAGCAACGGCCACGAGATCTTGTAGCCGATCTCCTGTTGATCCGAGCGGTACGGTGCGAGCGCCTGGCCGGAATTCACTGCGGTGCCGGGGGCGACGTCACCCTGTTGCAAGCTGCTGCCGACTGTCGCGTAGACGGTCATCCGCGGTTGCGGTTTGTACATCACGCTGACGAGCGGGCTGACACCATCGGCATCGTACCCGCCGGTCCTCACGCCGGTGTTGTTGAAGTTGTCGGTCCAGATCCAATCCTGGCTGAGCGCAGCACGCACAGACCAGCCGCCTCCCAGGACGACGTTGTCCGCAATGCTGAAACCCTGCTGATGAATCACGCTCGAGACAAACAGGGTGTCGTGGGTTGGAATGCCTGCGGGCGGCAATCCAAAGACAACCGGTGATGCAATGTTCGCCGTGCCCAGTCGCACGCTTGCCGCCGGCGGGTTCGTCACGTCGGAGTAGGTCTTGAACGTGTAGCCAGCGACGCCAATCGCGACGTCGTGTGTGACGCGTCCGGTCGTGACGCGTCCATTCACGTGAGACAGATTGCTGAACACGCGGAAGCGAGGCGCGAACCCGCTGGCAAGCGATGCGGTGTAGTTGCCGGCGTCGTCGGTCAGCGCGTTGACCTGGGTACTGATGTCGCGCTCGACAAGTTGATCGAGCACGCCGACGCTCAACTGCCAGTTGCCATTGAGGTCGTGTTTCACCCTCCCCTGCGCAATGCGCGACTCGAGGTCGAGGCCGGCATCAGGCTGTCCGTAGCCCTCACGCGCAGGATCTGGCGCATCTTCCGGCACCAGGATGAACGGGCTGGTTCGATTCGCACGTCCGTAGGTGAACCAGCCAGGAAACCCTCGCTGCTCGAGGTTGTAATGACTGTAGAACGCCTCGACGACAGTATGCTCGAAGGGACGCACGTCGCCCGCGAGACTGATCATCTTGCGCGTGAGATCGCCGTTACGGACGAACGTCTCGCCGTCCCCGCCGACCGCATTCACGCGATAGCCGAATTTCCGATCCGCTCCCAACCGTCCACCGAAATCAACCTGGCCTGTCGCGATGGAGTTGCCGTCGTAGCTGAGAGACACGCGGCGAACCGGAGCGTCTGTCGGACGCTTCGGGACGAAGTTGAACATCCCTGACGGGTTCGCGGGGCCGTACAAGGCGGCGCCGAGCCCGTTCAGCACTTCGATTTGTTGCAGCGACTCCATGCTGTTCGCACCGGTGACGACGATGCCCATGCCGTCCATGCGGGCGTTCTGCATGTTGCTGCCCTGCATGCCGCGGGTGGCCGGACGAAGGATCTCCGATCCCTGCATCTCCTGGAACTCGACGAGCGGCAAGTACTTCGATGCTTCCTTGAAGTTCTTCACCTGCCCGTTGACCATCAGCTCACTCGGCAGCACGTTCACCGTGTACGGCGTATCGAGGAGCGGCGCTGCGCCAAGGGGCCCAAGTGAGGTCACGGTGTCCGCGCGGTACCCGGCGCGGGCAACGCCTTCGACCGACACGAAGTCCGTGGCGCCTACGAGCGCGAGCGACACATCGCGCGTCGCGTTCTGCCCGCTCGCAGCGACAATGTCGGGGCTACTGGTTTGCTGAAAACCGGGCGAGCTGACGGAGACTGCATACGTCCCTGGCTGGACGCTTTCGAAGCGATAGCGTCCCTGGCCATCAGTGCGAGTCGATCGCACCTCAACCTGGCCGCTGAGCAGTGCGACACGCGCATCGGTGATCACGGCGGATTGCGGATCGGTCACAGTGCCGCTGATCAGTGACTGCGCGTGCGCCGAGGACGCACACAGGCACAGAACGAGAGCGATGCGAAAAGCCATGCCCATCAGGATGGATGGGACAGGTCCCCCGGGTCTAATCGGAACTTTCTATCGCGTCATCGGCACTGTCTATCGAGGCACTGATTCAGTCTCGGCTGGCAAACTCCATTTGAAAGGGCGATGGAAATGTGGTCCCGTTAGGCTTGGTTGAGTATGGATATCCGACAGCTTCAATACCTGGTCGCCCTTGCCCGTGAGAAGCATTTCACCCGGGCAGCACAGGCGTGCTACGTAAGCCAACCGACGCTCTCGGGACGCATCCGACAGCTCGAGCAGGAGCTCGGCGTCCCAATCGTCGAGCGCGGTCAGCGTTTCCACGGGTTGACCCCACATGGCGAACGTGTGCTGAGGTGGGCCAACGCAATCCTCGACAACTGGTCGTCGCTCCAGCAGGAGATCGCGACGCTGCGGAATTCGCCGGGCACGCTGACCGGGCATCTGTCGGTTGGCGTCATCCCGTCCGCGCTGCCGATGGCGGCGCTCATGACCAAAGAGATTCAGGCGCGGCATCCCGGCATCGAGCTGACGATCCTCTCGCAAAGCTCGATTGAGATCCTGCGTCATCTCGAGGACTTCTCGATCGACGTCGGACTCACATATCTCGACAACGAGCCGATCGAGGGGATGCGCGCCGAGGCGATTTACATGGAACGGTACTGCCTGCTCGTGCGCACCGATCACGAACTGGCACAGGCGCAGTCAGTGAGTTGGGCTGATGCGGCCAAGCAGCCGATCTGTCTGCTGACGTCTGACATGCAGAACCGGCGCATCATCGATCGGGCATTCCGCGCCGCAAACAGCGCGCCGATCCCGCGACTCGAAACCAACTCCGTCATCAACCTCTGCGCCAACGTGCGCCTGATGGGGTTGACCAGTATCATCCCTGAGTACTTCCTGGACGTTCTCGGTCCCATCTCGGATGTGCGCGCCGTTCCACTCGCCGACCCGCTGGTCGAGCACAACGTCGGCCTGGTCGCCGTGGACCGCGACCCGATTTCCCCTCTTGTCGTCGCGGCGTTCGAATGCGCGAAAGAGACCGAGCCGCCGGTGAAGTCGCGACGGAAATAGCGCGTCGCTCACGTCGGCACGCGTTCAGAATCCGTTTTATCGAACACCGCCTCGACGCTGAGCCCGAAGGCGTCGGCGATGCGGAACGCCAGCGGCAGCGACGGATCGAACCGGCCGTTCTCGATGGCGTTGATCGAATTGCGCGAGACGCGCACGCGGTCGGCCAGTTCGGCCTGGCTCCAGCCCTGCTCGGCGCGAAGCACGCGAATGCGGTTTTTCATCGCGCCGTCCGCCTGTGCGTCATGTCCGCTCTCGCATTCCTCCCATGCGCCGCCACCAGACAGCGGCCGCAACGAGACCGATCAGCGTCTGCATCGCCACGACCAGGCAGACGCCATAGACGAACGCCAGCCCCACCGCGCGGCGATCGGACATGTCCGGCGACCCGGTGCTCTGCATGTTCACGAGGTCGACCAGCCAGTTCGCGACCGGCGGCACCATCAGCAGCAACACGGTTACAGCGCGAGCGCTGTCAAATAGCCGGCATTGCCGTTCCTATCGAGGAACGCCTTCAGTTGACCTGAGGCGCGGCGCCAGTCTCGCGAATCAGAATCTCGCCACGTCCGATGGCGACGTGATCGCCGTGATAGACACCGTAGCTGGCGGCGTAGTACTCGGCCGGTACCGCAAAACCCAGCGACTCCAGGCGACGGAAGATCAGCCGCAGGAACGTGGGCTGATACACGCAGCTCTTTTTGAACGTCACGAGCACCGAGGGCGGGTTCTGACCAAGAAGAGCGACGGTCCCTCGACGCATCGATGCCGCAGGCCGATTGCCACACGCGCCGAATACGAGCACCGTACCGGCGATCATGTTGGCGCCGACAAAGTCACCGCAGGCCCCACCGATCGCCACCAGCCCTCGACGAAGCGTCAGGCCAACCTCGTTGCCCGCAGATCCGTCGATCAGGATCGCCCCGCCGGTCATTCCTGTCGTGCTTCCGCGGTACGCGCTTCCGATCAGGTGCCCGGCACTGCCGTGCACGTGGATCAAACCGCCGTACATCTCGCCGCCAACCCAATCACTCGCATTCCCGTGCACGTGAATCGCTCCGCCCGTCATCTCGCTGCCGACATGGCGACCCGCGTCACCGCGAACGTGGATCTCGCCCTCCGACATCTGCGCGCCGATCCAGTGGACCCCCGCCAGGTTGCCCTCGAGCTCGAGCCGCGCATCGGAGGGATCGCCGCTCACGTCGAAGAACTCCGCGAGAGGCAGCTTGCGGTTGCCGTGAAACAGCTCGAAGCGCTGGATCTCGGCGAGTGACAGGTTTCGCGTCGCAGTCGGGGTGAGCCCTTCGATCTCGACCGGGATAGACGTGTCAGCTTTGTAGCGCAGTGTGAGCATGGGCCTCGGTCACAAGTCCGGCTGAAGCCGGAGACTATCAGTCGCAGGCGATTTCCTCGGGGTCATGGAGATAGTCCAGTGGCACCCCGTAGTTGCGGAATCGAATCGAGTAGTACTTCTCGAACCACTCAGCGATGTCGGTCTCGATGCTCGTGTCGTATTCGGGCGCCACGTACAGCAGCTTGCCTGTAAGCGGCTCGCGAACCTCGCCGTGCTCGACGATCGCGACACCGCTCTTGATCACCATGCGCGGCAGCTCGAACATCTTCGTCTTGTCGTCATTCGGCGTGTAGATGGTGATGTCAGCGTCTGCGCCGGGACCCAGGTGCCCCTTGTTGGCGAGGCCCAGGATCCTTGCCGGGCCGCTTCGCGTGATGATGCAGATCTCAAACAACGTGTACTCGCGCGTGAGATCGGCAAGCGTCGAGCGCTCCAGAACAGCCGGGTGTACGAGCTTGAGCATGTCCTGGCGATACGTGCGATCCATCAACAACTGGATGATCTGCGGGTAGGCGAGGAACGACCCTCCATTGGGATGGTCGGTGCTCATGACGACCCGCCACGGGTCCTTGGCGAGCAGGTACCACTCGAGACCAATCGCCCACTGCAGCGAGTGCACCAGGCTCGTGTTCTTGTACTCGATGGGCGCGATGCCGCAGCCTGACTCCATTTCCGTGTCCGACGAGAACCACTTGCTCTTGAACGCGTTGCTCAAGTAGTAGCCAAGGGGTCCGTCGGCCGTCATGGTGGTCGTTTCGCCGAACAGCACCTGCCCGACATCCACAGTCAGATTGGGATGCGTATTCACGTACTCGACGAGCTCGACGACCTTGCTGTTGAAGGTGTTCTCGTCGCCTTCGCCGCCACCGTAACTGTGAAATTGGATGTGTGCGAGGTGGCCACGCGAATCGCCGAACGTCTTCATCGTCTCGAGCGTCGTGCGCCAGTTACCTGGCATGCCGAGATTGTTGCAGTGGAGGTGAACCGAGTGCGGAAGCTTCAGCGCGTCGACGGCGCGCGCGATCTGCTCGATGATCTGCCGCGCCGTCACATCGAAATGCGCCACGTTCTCATCCAGTCCGTGCACGTTGCCGCTCGGCAACTGCTTCCAGATCTCGACGCCGCCCGGGTTGACAACCTTCGGCGTGAAGCCTTTGGCCGCGCCGAGCAGCCAGGCGATGAACGATCGCAGCTTCTCCGGCTCCTTGCGATGGATCGACTCCATCACGAAGTGGTTGTTGCCCATGAGGACGAAGAAGCCCTTGTCGAGGCACGGAGTGTCTTCGAACTCTTCGTGGACATGCCGTGCGGCGAGCGGCGGGATCGCGGCGTCGAACGCCGTCGTGTAGCCAAGGCCGGCGTACTTGTAGCCGGTCGCGAACGTGCTCGGCACGCTGCCCATCGTGCCGCTGCGCGTGTTCGATGTGCGAACGATCTTTTCGGCTTTGCGCTTCTGTTCGGGCCGCATCTTGCGAGCGGCATTCACCTTGGGGCCGGCGATGTGGCAGTGCATGTCAACACCGCCTGGCATGACCACAAGACCTGAGGCGTCGAGCGTCCGGTCTGGCCTGACGCTCGCGTCCGACGGTGGTTCGACGATCCGTCCGTCCCGGATCCAGATATCGCGGACTTGTCCATCGACTCCGTGCCTCGGGTCGTAGACAGTGCCCCCTGCAATCTTGAAATAACCGCTGCTCATGACGCGCTGAAATAGGTTCCTATTTTTTCAGCTCCGTCACTCGTCGATGGATCGCCGTGAGAACCTCGAAGTCGGTGGGGTGCGTTGACGAAAGCGCCGGACGGAGAAAGATCGGGACATCGTCCATGCGGTAGACCGTACCGGGCGTGTTGATCCCGTAGGTCGCCGTCGTGAACGCCACCGCCGCCGACCTCGTCGTCGGTGTGTCCTTCGGATCGAGCGCGATATACGGAATGGACTTCAATCGCTCGCGCGCCGGCTGACTGAAATTGGCCATCGGATCGCAAGCCACGAGCAGCGCCGCATCGGCTTCTCCGCGCGCCAACGTATCCGACGTCGTGTATTCGCCGGGGTTGAATCGCGGATATCCGCGCGACATGTTCACGCCGAACGGATAGCCGGTCTGCCAGGTGACGACGTTGTCGGCGCCAGTGACGTTGCCGTGTCCGCGCATCGGCTTGACGACGAAGCGGGTGAAGGCATTCATGTCACGCGCCAGCGATAAGAGCGCCTCGCTGTTCAGATGCTTGCCGCGCGTCATCGTGAGCCCCATCCCAAAGAGGATCACGCCGAACTTCGCCGCCTTCATCCGCGCCATCAAATCCTGCCAGCGCGAGAGCTCGATACCGGTATCGCTCTTCACCTTTTCGGGATCGACTTCGATGCCCTTGGCGAGTGCACGCAGTGTCCACAGCGCTTCGAAGTCGCTGCGCGGCTTGATCTGAAAAAACAGATCCATCGCCTTGGCAGTCTTCGTCTTCCGGACGTCAACGCCGACAGCCGTGCGGTCCTTGCGGCCGTTGGGAACGAACATCCCCTTCGGCATCAGGCTGTACTTGGAGAAATGCCGCGGGTGACTCTCTGCCGGGTTGCCGCCCCAGAAGATGATCAGGTCACCGCGATTGGCAACTTCGCCGAGGGTGCACGTGACCTCACCGACTCCCTGAAACGCCATGCCCGACGGTCCGTGACACACGCTCGTCGTCGTATCGACGGTCCCCGCGATCGCGTCGCCAATGGCCACGGCCACGCGCTGCGCCTCGGAGGTTGTGTCGCTGAGACCGTAGACGATCGGATATTTCGCGTCGGTGAGAATACGGGCCGCACGCTCAACGCCTTCAGCGACCAATGCCGGCTTCCCATCGACGAGGCAATCCGGGCGATCGTCGGCGCCGTGACTGTAAAACCACGACTTGCCGAGCACACACGCGCGCTTGGCGTCGGTGATGTGGTTGTCCTTGACGGTGATGTCGATGTCGTCACACACGCACCCGCAGAACGTGCAGGTGGCGTCGGTGATCACGGTGGACGGCAACTCGATTGGCTTTGTGACGGGCGGAGTAGCCATGTCGCTAAGCCAACTTTTCCATAGTCACGTCGAATCCTTTGCTCGTCGGCATGCCCGATCCGTGCGTTTCGCCGTCCATCAGCCGGCTCGAGAGATCCCCATAAGCGATGAACAAGAGCCCGGCGGGCAGCTCGTCGCCCGTGGCCGCTGTCACGGCAACGTCAATCTGCCGGCCGCTCTCGGTGGTCACGCGCACACGGTCACCGTTGGCGAGCCCCATTCGTTTCATGTCAGCGGGTGCGACCTGCAGGGTGGTGATCTCCTGCTGGTAGACCTGATCGAATTTGCCTTCGCTGACACCGCAGCCCTGCTTGCTGGTCCGGCCAGGGATGAGGATAAACCTTTCAGTCATATGGACTTTTCGCCGAGTTCGATGGTACTTGAAATCGGCGGGTCAGACCAGAGCCGACAGCCCTCGAGTTTCGCTCGTGGTCAATGCGCCTGAACACCATCGGATAACTCGCTCCAACGCTCAGCGTGAACGATCACGCACTGACCGAGCACTGGCCGCGACTGGCTTGACTCGAACGGCACACGAACGCGGACATCGCCGATTTCGCCGACGATCTCATGGCTTTCGATCAGATCAACCACGTCCCTTACAACCATCGAGAATTCAAGCGCGCTGCCTGGACCCAATCTCAACGCATGGGGAGGCACCGCCACCCGGCGGCCACCAGCGACCAGAACCGCGTAGCCCAGCACGTCCGCGACGCGACTCGTGCCGGGATGCAACGCGACCTGCCGCGTGCTTCCTGCTGCATGCACCTTCCCGTCGACGAGGACAACGAGGTCGTCCGCAAGTCGCAGCGCTTCGTGCCGGTTGTGAGTCACGAGCAGCGTCGTCGCGTTGAAGGCCGCGAGCAGTTGCGGCAATTCGTCGAGCAGACGGGAGTAGGTGTGCTCGTCCAAACCTTCAAGTGGTTCGTCCATCAGGACGAGCGGCGCCCGCAGGCACAGCGCGCGAGCGAGGCTGACTCGTCGGCCCTCGCCGCCAGACAGACGATCTGCGCGGCGGTCGAGGAGGTGCGGCACGCCCAGCAGGCCGGCGGCCTCCTCAACACGCATGCGGGCCTCGTCCTCATCCACATGTCGGAGGCGCAGTCCCAGCGAAAGATTCTCGCGAACCGAGCGTCTGAGAAACACCTGCTCCTGGAAAACGACCGCCACGTGAGGTGGGGACGCAACCCGGGCGCCGCCGATTGAAATGTGTCCGCTGGCCGGCCGTTCGAGACCGGCGATTGCGCGCAGCAGAGTAGTCTTGCCCGATCCGTTCGGCCCGAGGATCGCCGTCGTCCGCCCACCGGACAAATGCAGCGACGGGACATCGAGGACCAGCCGGCGATCGCGTTCGACGCGAACGTTGTCGAACGTGACGTTCATCGAGTGCGGGCGTGCTGTTGAACAACGGTCAGCGAAAGGTTCACGACAAAGGACAGCGCCAATAGCACAAGCCCCAATGCCAGCGCGCGTTCGACCTCCCCGCGGCTGGTTTCGGTGACGATGGCTGTCGTCAGCACGCGTGTACTGCGCTCGAGATTGCCGCCGACGATCATCGAAGCACCGACCTCGGACACGATTGCACCAAACGCGGCCATGACGGCGACGAGCAATCCAAGGCGTGCTTCGGTCGCGAGGATCCAGAGCCGGCGCAATCGTCCGGCGCCGAGCACCACGAGCAGATCGAAGAGCCGAGGCGGGAGTGCCTGAAACGACGCCGTCGTGAATCCGACGACAATCGGCGTGGCGATCAGGAATTGAGCGAGCACCATCGCCTGAGGCGTGTAGACGAGATCCAGGCCACCGAACGGTCCGCTCCTGACGAGCAGGAGCCACACGATGAGACCGACGACGACCGGTGGCATCCCCATTCCCGTGTTGATGAGACCGAGCACGATCGTGCGTCCGCGAAAGCTCCGTCGCGCGATCGTGTAGCCGATCGGCACGCCAATGATCACCGCGAGCGCCGTCGCGGCGCCCGACACAAGGAGTGTCCGCAGGGCAACGATCGGTGCATGTGCATCTGCCAGGAGTTCAGCCGCCATCGCGCCTGCTAGCGACTGAGCGCGTCCGGAAAGAACAGCGACTCGCCCAGCTCATCGCGCCGGAACGCAGGAATCGCCTGTTGAATCGGGCCCGACACGAGGAAGCCGATCAGCGCGCGAGCTTCTTTTGCCTTCGCATGCGGGTGTTTCGCCGGATTCACGAGATACGCGTGATACACGTTTCGAAGGCCGGCATCTCCCTGGAACAGCACCACGAGACTGAGCCTCCGGCGCAACGCGAGGAACGTGCCGCGATCGGTGAGCGTGTAGGCGCGTTTCTGATCGGCGACGTTCAAGGTGGCACCCATTCCTTGCCCGGTCTCTTCGCGTCGTGCGAGCGATCGCGCATCGATACCCGCTGCCGCCCACAACGTCAGTTCCTGCGCATGTGTCCCTGAATCGTCACCTCGGGACACGAAGATGCCGCGCGCCGCGATCGCTCGCATCACCTCAGCGAGCGACGTCACCCTCCGGATGCCGGCCGGATCATCAGCCGGGCCTACGAGTACGAAGTCGTTGTGCATGACGAGGCGCCCGTCGACCAGGTCACCAGCCTTCACGTAAGCCTGCTCCGCGGCGGGCGAATGGACCAGGATGGCGTCCGCGTCTCCTCGCGCAGCCATCCGGAGGGCGGCCCCGGTACCGACGGCGATGACTTTCACGTCGATCCCGTGCTCACGCTCGAAGCGCGGGATCAAGACGTCGAGGAGCCCGCTGTCCTGCGTGCTCGTCGTCGTCGCCAGAATCAGCGATGGCTTTGCCTGCGCCTTGCCTGGCGCCGGCGCAAGCAGGCAGACCGTCAAGGCCGCCAGCAAAGAAATCAAGAGAGTCTCCGGCCGCGACAAGACATCCGATTCTATCCGCCGGACGCCGCCAGCCCGATAAACGCCATAGCCCGAGCCGAACCGATCCGGCAGCGGGATTGAAACAACTTCACATCATTGCGCTCGACATCGTCCATTCGATCCGAAAAACCGTCATCGATGCACCAAAGTCGTCAGCGCACCGGGGCTCATTTCGCGAGGGACCTCTTTACTACGCCCGCAAGATCAGCCCAAGTCGCGGGCTTACAAGACTCGCGCGCCGCCTGCAGTCGTGGCACATCAATTGCGATTCTGTCGATCTTGCCAAAGGGTGAACTCTGACAATGGGCCGGGTCTTAGCCATCGAACCGGAAGCGTCTAAAGCGGAAGCTCTGCGCCAACTCGTTCGCAACGATGTGGGTGCGGAATTCGTGCTGGTTACGTCCGCCTACGCGGCTGTCGTTGCGATCAACCGGCAACTCCCCGACGTCGTCCTCTTCTCCGAATCGATTTCCGATCGTCACCGTGAGCGAGTGGTGGACCATCTCAAGTCCGTCAGTCGCAACGGGACCCCGCCGACGCTATCCATCCCTGCGCTCCGCAATGGAGATCGTGCCGCGTTCGCCACGCAAATCGGCAACTCGCTTGGAAGCAAGAAAGGCAAGCCCGAAGCGCCCGCTGCCGTGGCTTCGCCGGCTGCACCGGCTGCTGCGAAAGCGCCCGCACCTGCGGCCACACCGGCTCCGGCTGCCAGGCCAAGCCCCGCTCCGTCCGTTGCAGCAAGACCGGCACCCGCGGCCAAAACCGACGACATCGATCCCGTCGAGCTCGAACTGCTCTCGCAGGCGTCAGCGCTCGAGACCAGCACGACCGACGATGACGATGACGATGTGAAGGAGGTCGCCGCGCAAGCGACGGACGTGCCGCCTGCAGTCGCCTCGATGATCGAAGAACTCACCGTCGACCCGATGTCGATCGAAGTCTCGACCTACCCGGGACTCGTAGACACACCGGCCGACGACGGGGACGAGCACGAGCCGGAAGTAGACGTCTCGATCGACGACTACCAGTCCACGCGCAGGTCAGGTGAAAAGTTCGCGGCAGAAGACGCTGTCGATCCAGAGGTGCATGCCGCGGAGATCGCGCTCGTGCAGGCGCAAGCCGCTGAGAAGATGGCGGCTGAAGTCGAGCGCGTGCGCGCCGAAGCCGCCGAACAACGCGCCGCTGAAATGGCGCGCGTCGAGGCCGACGCCGCGGCACAGCGCGAAGCGGCCGCAAAGATGGCCGCTGAAATCGAGCGCGTTCGCGCCGAAGCTGCTCAACAGCGCGCTGCCGACATGGCGCGCGTCGAGGCAGAGGCGGCGGCGCAGCGTGAAGCGGCTGCGAAGATGGCCGCCGAGCTCGAGCGCGTCCGCGCCGAGGCCGCCGAGCAGCGCGCCACGGAAATGGCGCGAATTGAAGCCGAATCGGCGGCACTGCGCGAGGCAGCAGTTGCGCAGGCGCGTGCCGCGGCGACGGCCGACGCAAAGGAGGCCCTGACCGCCGAGCTCCAGCAGGTCCGCGACGAGGCCGAGAAAAAGCTCGCCGATGAATTGGCTCGCGTTCGCGCAGGCGCGGATGAAGCGCTCGCCGAACAACTCCAGCGCACGCAGGAAGCGGCCGAACGGGCCAAGGCCGAACACGTAGCCCGCATCCAGGCGGAAGCCGCGGCCATGCGCGAAAGCGAAGTGCAGGAGGCCAGGGCCGCGGCAGAAGAGGCCGCGGCGCGCAGTGCCGCCGAGGAAGTCGCTCGCGTCAAGGCCGAGACCGAAGTCCGCCTCGCCGCTGAACTCGCGCGTGTACGGCAGGACGCCGACACGCAACTGCAGGGCGAGATCGATCGCGTTCGTGAAGAGGCCGAGCGTGGCCGGCGCGAGCACGAGGAACGAACGGCCGAAGAGGCTCGCCGCGCCGCAGAAGAAGCGGCGGCGATGGCGCTCGCCGGCGAAGTCGCGCGCGCCCGAGCGGAGGCCGAAGCGCAGATCCAATTGGAGATCGACCGTCTGCGCGTGGAAGCCGACGCGGCTCGTGCCGCGCAGGAGAAATCACAGCGCGAGGCCGAGCAGGCTCGCGAGGCGGAAGTCCTCGAGGTACGCAAGCAGGCGGAGCGGGCCACCGCGCGGGCACTCGAAGAGGAAGTCGCTCGCCTTCGTGCCGAGGCAGACGCGAAGCTCAAGGCCGAACTCGAGGCCTCACGCCAGGAGACTGAAAAGAGTCGACTCGCGCAGGAACAGGCGCAACGCGAAGCCGAAGAGCGTCGCGAGGCCTCCGCTCGCGCCGCGCGCAAGGCTGCCGAAGACGCCGCCGCACTGGCGATGCAGGCCGAGGTCGCCCGGGTGAAAGCCGAGGCGGAGAGCCGTCTGCGCAAGGAACTGGAGCAGCTGCGCGAAGAGGCGGCCCAGGCGCAGGCACAAACCGAGATCGAGACCAACGCGATTCGAGTCCAGGCCGCGCTCGACGCGCAGCGAGCGGCACAGGAAGCCGCCGCGCGTGCCGTCGAAGCGGAAGTTGCGCGCGTGCAGGCCGAGGCCGATTCGCGGCTGACGACCGAGCTCGAGCGCCTGCGCGATGAAGCCGAGCAGGCACGCCGCGCGCAGGACGAAGCGCAGCGCGAAGCCGACAAGCGCCGGGACGAAGCGGCGCTGGCGGCCAGAAAGGCTGCCCACGAAGCCACGGCCCGCGCGCTCGAAACCGAGGTGTCCCGCGTCCGCGCCGAAGCGGAAGCCGGACTCAAGGCCGATCTCGAGCGATTCCGCAAGGAAGCCGCGGAGGCGCGACTCGCACAGGCGCAGTCGCAGCTCGAGTCGGAAACGTTGCGAGAGCTCGCGGCGCAGGAAGCTCGAATGGCCGCCCAGGCAGCAGCCGCGCGCGAGCTCGAAGCCGAAGTCGCGCGCGTACGTGCCGACGCCGACGCGAAGCTCAACGCGGAAGTGGCACGTGTCCGCGCTGAAGCCGAAGCCGTGCGGCAGCGGAACGAAGAAACGGCGCGCGACATCTCGCGTGACGCCGAGTCGCGACGGGCCGCTGATGAATCTGCCGCACGTGCGCTCGAGACCGAAGTGGCTCGCGTCAAGGCGGACGTCGACGCCAATCTGATCGCCGAACTCGAGCGCCTGCGAAGCGAAGCGACCGAAGCGCGGCTCGCGCAGGAGAAGACGCAACAGGAAGTCGAGTGGCTGCGCGAAGTCGCCGCGGAAGAAGCCAGGCTCACGGCAGAAGAAGCGGCCGCTCACGCACTCGAAGCCGAAGTGGCGCGCGTCAAGGCGGAAGCGGACGCGCGGCTCCAGTCAGAGGTCGAGCGCGTTCGAATGGAGGCCGAGGAGGCACGCCGTCTCCTCGAGCAGTCGCAGCTCGATAACGCTGCGCAACGCGACGCCGCCGCACAGCAGGCACGAAAAGCCGCCGAGGAATCGGCGGCGAAAGCGCTCGAGAACGAACTCGGGCGACTGCGCGCCGACGCCGACGCGCGTGTCGAGGCAGAATTGGCCCGCGTCCGCCACGAGGCAGAGGCCGCCAAGCGCGCGCTCGAGCAGGCGCAACGCGAGGCAGCGGAGCGGCGCGAACTGGAAACGCGCGAGCTGCGCGAGGCCGCCGAAGAAGAGGCCTCACGAGCCATCGAGGCGGAAGCGACACTCATCCGCGACGCGGCGGAAGCCAAATTGCGCGAGGAGACCGAGCGCGCGCGCGAAGAGGCCAATGCGCGACTCGCGATGGAGGTCGCCTCGATCAAGGCCGAGGCCGAGCAGCGTCGTACGGCCGAACTCGAGGAAGTCCGCTCACAGATGATGCGGCTGCGACAGGCGTCGGCCGAGCAGGCGCGGGTCGCGGCCGAAGAGGCCGTCGCCAAGGAAGTCGCGCGCGCAAGAACGATCGCACCACCGCCGATGGCGCAGCCGCAGCAGACACAACTCGCCGTGCGCGAATGGCAGAACGACACCTTCATCGCCGATCGCCGCGACCTTCCGGTCGTCACCAGGCACACCAGCGGGAACAAGACCTGGATGATCGCGGCAGCCGCGGTCGTCGTGGCCTTGATTGCCGGCGGCGCGTTCTACCTGTTGAAGGGCAAGAGCAAGCCCGCCCCCGCGCCGGCGACCGAGGCAACCGCGGCGCCAGTCGCAGTTCCGCAGCCCGTGGAAGGCCTCGGCGGAGAGGCCGGGGCCGGAGAGCTGCGAATCGAATCAGTTCCCGACGGCGCGCGCGTTGTTCTCGACGGCAAAGAAGTCGGATTCACGCCGTTGACGATCAAGGGTGTTCCGGCCGGACGTCACGCGCTCGTGCTCGAGGGCGACGCGGGCACGTTGAAGCGCACGGTGCGGGTGCAGGCCGACGAGCGCACGGTCGCGCGCTACGAGATCACGGCAGGATTCCTGTCCGTCACCTCGCGGATCCCGGTCGAGATCTTTGATGGCACCAAGAAACTCGGCTCGAGCGACGAAGGTCACATTCTCCTCGCGCCAGGACAGTACAAGGTTCGTCTCGTGAACACGCACTACGGGTTCCGCGAGGATGCGGAGTTCGCGATCAAGGCGGGCGAGATCTCTACGCACGCCGTCACGCTGCCAGAGGGTTTGCTGCACATCACGACTGAGGCAGGAGCCGAGATCCTCGTCGATGGCGAGATGATGGGGGTCGCACCGCTCGCACCATTCCGCGTCCCGATCGGATCGCGCGAAGTGCTCGTGCGCCATGCGGACCTGGGCGAGCGGCGTCAGTCGGTCGAAGTCGTGTCCGGTCAGCCTACCGAATTGAGCGTGGTCTTCCGCGACAACGTCGCGCCAACCCCGCAGGCGCCGCCGAAACTGGCACCGCTCAGCATGCCACCCGAGCGGCGATCGCTGGGAGGCAGGTAGCGTTGGGTTGCTGGGTTGTTGGGTTGCTGGGCGCTAACAGGCGGGCCTGAAGGCCCGCCTCTACGTAGCGGCCGGTCCACGTAGCGGCGGGTCTTTAGACCCGCCGACGTAGCTACCCAGCTACCCAGCTACCCAACTACCTAGCCACCTAATAACTCATAAACTCCAGCAGATTCCCGTCAGGATCCCGCGTGTAGATGCTCGACGCCACCACCTTGCGCGCACCGCGGCGCTCGACCGGACCCTCTTCAACCGATGCCCCGACTGTGGCGAGCAGCGATCGCAGCTCTGCCTCGGTTCCTTCCCACACCACGCAGAAGTCACCTGACGGAGGCTTCGTGCCCGGAGCGCGCAGCGTGTAGTTCGGGTTCTGCCAGGTCTCGGGCTGATGAAAGTTGATCATCTGCGAGCCGATGTGCACGGAGCAGGCGCGTGGAGTCTCGGTGACATCGAGCCCCAGCCCACGATAGAACGCCAACATCGCCGCGACGTTCTGCATCGGAACTGCCACGTGGTCGAGCCCGCGAATCTTGCTGTCCGGCACGCCTACTTCCCGCTCGTCAACGCGCGATACGTGCCAGCCACATTCCCCGGGCGCTGCTGCGCGTAAAACTCCCAATCCTTGTACGCATCCATGGTCACGCTCGCCTGCGCCTGCTCGAGCGTCTGCCCGGCGGCTATCGACTTCGCCACCGCCTGACGAAGCTCCTCGCGATAGCGGATGTTGGCGAGCACATCAGCCTTCTTGCCGAGCATGCCATGGCTGCAGATGAAGTGATCGAAGTCGAGCGACTCGACGGCTTTCACCAGCGCGAGCTCGTCCTTCGTCGCAACATCGCCGCCAAACGGCACGCGCTTCACCGTGATCCAATCGGACGCGAAGAGCACGCCGGTTCCGTCCACGAAACGGACGATCGTGTTGTCGTCTGCGTGTGCTATGGGTCTCGGAAGAATCTCGACTCGTTTGCCGCCGAGCAGGATCGTGATCGGATCGCGATACGTCAGGTCCGGAGGGCGTACAAACGCGAGCGGACCGCGCGTCACCTCGGCGCCGCTGAGCGCGCCGTCGCGATCCTGGTCGTAGAGGGCAAACTGTGCCTGCAGATTTCCCTGCGCTTCACTCTGCTCAATGCGACCGTTGCTGTTGCTGTCCTGCTTCCTGGCGTTTTCCGGCAGCGGCGTGTTTGCCGGAGGCATGGAAAGCCGCGGAATCATCGCCTCATGTCCGACGATTCGCGCCGTGTCCGCGTACACCGCGGCGCCCGATCCGTGATCCCAATGATGGTGGCTGTAGATCACGTACTTCACCGGCACCTTGAACCGGCTCGCCAGTTCTCCCTTGAGCCACGTCGCAAACTCCGTCCCGATCGGCTCCACGAGGACGATACCGTCCGGCGTCACCATGAAGACGGAGACGTAGTCGTCCATCCGCGCGTAGTAGACCTCGCCGGTCAGCTTGCCGATCTCCTGCCCCTTGTACTGCGTCTGCTGGTAGATCGCGCGCGGCTGTGCGCCGGCGATCGAGACAAGTGCCGTGATCGAGAACACGACGGACAGCGTCGCGAGCCGGAACGGGTGCATTACAGCTTTACCTCACTGATCTGAACCGTCGGTGCCGCGTTGGTGTAGTTGGGGATGTCGGCGAGGATGACGGGGCTGTGCTGGTCGAATGCGGCCTGAAACGCACCGACCGACTCGAAGAACAAGTGACACATCGCAACGTACGGCGCAGGCGCGCCCGGCGCTCCACCGGCAAGCCCTGCGTCGACATTCATGCTCTTGAGTGCGCCACCCAGCAGTTTGCCCACCATCGGCATATGACGATCGAGGTAGTACGTCATGTCGAATTTCACACCAGCGCTGTTCGGATACATCACACTGACTCGGACCATGTGGCCTCCTCGCCGCTGAATGCTAGCACGCGGCCACGACTAGGCTTTCCACACACGAGCGCCTTCGGATCGAAACGGTCCCTCGAACACCTGGCCGGACGATCCCAGTACGGTCTTGACACGCTCGACCAATCGCGCCGCCGCGTCGGCGCCATCGACGATGCCGTAGACGGTTGGGCCCCATGAACTTTGACCCACTCCGACGGCACCCAACTCGGCGAGATGCCGCACAAACTCGCGGCTCGGACCTGACGCGAACGTCCCGCCCTGCGCCGGCGCGAACCAGCGCCCGGTGACTTCCTGAATCTCGGTCAGCGCGCGCCCGAACGGCTCGAGATCGCCATCGGCAAGCGCGGGAAGGAGCGCCATGAGCACCAGGTGCGACACGTGCTCGACGTCGCGCTCGGATGGCTGTGGCAGCTTCGCGAAAGCCTCGGCTTCATCTGCCCCGCTGATGCCGGGAGGACCATCGGGTACGACCACCACGCATCGCCATGATGCGGGAAAGGGCAGACGGGCGATGAGCGGACCGCAATCGTCGCTCCTGGAGCGCCGTCCTCCTTCGACAACCAGTCCCCCGCCGGCGAACGTCCACGTGCCGATCGCCGATCGCCGCGCGCGCCCCATCGCCCGTGCGAGCGCACGAGGATCTGCATCAACGGCGTAGAGCTCGGCTAACGCTCTCGCGATCGACAGCGCGAGCTGGGTTCCCGACCCCAGCCCCGCGTGAGACGGCAGCCCACGCTGCACGCGGATGGCGGCCCCGCAGGTGAGATGGTGATGGTCGAGAAACTGTCGCGCGAATGCGGTTGCGCGATTGGCATCGTCGCCTTCGACGGTCAGTGTGTCCGCCCGAGAAGCGGACAACAGAAGCGAGGGGGCCGACGCCGACGCACCGATCCCGCCGAACCAGCGTCCACGAGAGCCTCGCAGATCGAGCACACCAAAATGCAGGCGCGCGTACGCCTCGATAGAGACAGCTCTTGCCTCAGGCATGGATCCGGTGCGACTCAGGCAGGTCTCCTCACCAGTTTGCCGGAGACGACTGTCGCGTGCGCGAACAGCTTCGTCGTCCCCTTGCGTGGCGTGTTGGCGTTGTCGATGAACTCGTAGTCGCCGTTGCGCAGTTCGAGAATTGAGATGTCGGCCGGAGCGCCAACGCGCAGCGTTCCAAGGTCGCCAAATGCCGGGAATGTGTGCGCCGCCTGAATCGTGGCGCGCTCGATGACCTGATCGAGCGGCATCCCGAGCGTCAGGAACTTCGAGAGCACGTTCGGAAAGTCGAAGACTTGATCCGTGCGTGCGGCGTCCGTCCAATCCGACGAGATCGTGTCGGGGAGGAACTTCTGTCGCAGTGCCTGCTCCGCCACGTCCCACGTGATGTGACCGGCACGGCCATTGCCGATATCGAAGCGAATGCCTCGACGGCGGGCCGCGGCCACTTCAGGCAGCACCTTCCCGCTCTCGTCGAAGATGCCGTGCGGCGGCGGTGAATAGACGTGCGTGACGATGTCGCCGGTCTTGAGGAGCGCCAGAATCTCGGGCAACGGCGACGCGGTATCGCCCACGTGCACCATCACACGCAGGCGGGACGGCTCGACGATCGCCTGCGCGCGACGCAGGGCCTCGAGATCGTTCGTGCCGGCAACTGATCGCGAGAGCCTGGCTTTGACCCCGACGATGAAGTCGCGGTGCCGGTCGATCGCCTTGCGTGCCGCGGTCACGTCCACGCGGCTGATGTCCTTGAGCTCGCCGTCGGGCAGAATGCCAGTGCGCGCGATGTTCAGCAGGATGCGAACACGGTTCGGCGCGGACTTCGCGACCGACACGACGTCTTCAATGCGATCGGCACCCTGCGACCCTGCGTCGATGAGTGAAGTGACGCCGTCGGCGAGGCAGATCGACGGCATCTCCTTCGAGCGCGCATGCGTGTGGATATCGATCAGCCCAGGCACGACGAGCTTGCCGGTGGCATCGAACGTGTTCACCGCATCCGTGGCCGAACCCGCTGGCAGGACGTCTGCGATCTTGCCGCCCGCGATCGCGACATCCATGACGCTGTCGAGCCGGCGCGTCGGGTCGATGACGCGGCCCCCGCGAATCACCAGATCGTACTGAGCCGCCGGCCGGCGGGCCGCCGCTACATGTAGAGGCGAGTCTTTAGACTCGCCTAGCCGCACGCTTGCTTCGGCAAGTGCAGTCGCGGCAGTCGCGCGCAGGAAGGTACGGCGCGTCACCATGCGCGAATTATAACGAACGGCCCAGGCGGGGAGGGTCACGACACGCGAATCGGGATCTCCTGGATCGCGTTGTTGCCGTACCCCAATCGGTTCCACTCCGCACTCTCGGGCTGGGCACGACCGGCCAGATCGGTCGCGCGCGCACGGAGGATGAGACGATCTGATTTCTCGACGCGCGTGATCAACTCCCACCACTGCCAGCTGTAGCGATTGCGCTCGCTCACGAGTCGCGCGTCCTGCCAGTCGCCGCCGTTCACGCTCACCTCGACACGCGCAATCGGCGCCGCGCCGGACCATGCAACGCCGCGGATGGCCAGTTCGCCCGACTGCACCACTGTCTGTGCTGATGGCTCGGTGATCAGGGCGCGGACCCGCTGCAGCGTGACCGGCTCGCTGACGCTTCCACCGTCGCGCTCCCATTCGTACCTGTACTTGTGGCCCTGGTAGTAGCCGGTGAACGTCCGGTCGATCACGTCGATCTCAGTCAGCCATTTGACCGACGCAACCGCGTACCAGCGCGGAACGATGAGACGCAATGGATATCCGTGTTCGACGGGCAACGGCTCGCCGTTCATGGCATAGGCGAGCAGCACGTCGCCGTCGCGTGCATCGTCGATCCGAAGACTGCGCTCGAAGCGCATCGATTCAGATCGACCGTCCACGGTACCGCCGTCAGCGCCGCGAAACAGCACATCCTTCGCAACCGGCCGCACGCCGGCACGGTCCAGGATTTCGACGAGCGGCACGCCGGTCCATTCCGCCGTGCTGACTGCACCCAGTCCCCATTTCTCCCCCTCGGTAGGGCGATCGAACATCGACCGGCCGTTACCGGCACACTCCAGCGTGACGACCTGCGTCTTCGAGCGCATGTTCTGGAGATCGCGGACGGTAAAACTCTGCGACCGCTCGACGAGGCCGCCGATCGCGAGCCGAAAGGCTGCCGCGTCGAGATCGGGAATGCCGAAGTTGTTGCGCATGTAAAAGCGCGCATTCGGCATGACGACGCCGCCAACGAGCTCGGAGAGAGCGGTCTCGCAGTTGAGGGGATGCGCCCGGTGCATGACCATCCCGGCGTCGATCGCCTGCTGGCAGGCATCTTCGGGATCGAGTGTGGGCACGCCTGTATTCGCGGGCATCGGGGCCCCGCAGCCACCGCTCGCGACCGTACCCACGCACGTCGACGCGGGATAGATGTCGAGACTGCCGGCCATCTGAAACGGATGCATGAACTCGCGCAGTCGGCCCTCGTCATCGGCTTCCACGATCATGTACATCGTGTGCTCGCCCTGCGCGACGGCTTCGCCCTGGATTCGCAGTCCGAACTTCCTGACGTTCGGGCGGCTCAGGTGGTTGAGCAGGCTGGCGCCCATGAACGGGTCCTGCGCAGGACATCCGTCTGCCGGATGCTGATGCCGCACGATGAAAAGAGGCATGGTGAACTCCTCGAGAGATTGTCCTACGGTCTCAATCCGTGAACACTCACGATGTCCGCAAGGGCCGACGTGTGGCGGATCACCACACGCGCATCGTTGATGGTTCGGCACGATCTTCGCTGGGCGTGGCTCGAACATGGGTCGCCGCAATCGACTCGCGGATAATCGACCTCTCCCATCCTCTCATTCGCTGAGCTGGCAAGGCGGCCTCGCATGCCAGTTACTGGTGATAACGGCTCTTCTCGCCGCTGGATGCAGCGCCACCGCCACCAGCTCGACCCTGAGCGAGCCAACTCCCCTGAAGTGTGTTGTCACCACAACGTTGTCACCGGTCACCATTGGCGCCGAGGGCGGACCGGGGCGCGCGAGTGTGGTGGCTTCCCGCGAGTGCGCGTGGGCCGCATCGTCGGAGGCGGCCTGGATCATCATCACCGACGGTCAGAGCGGACAAGGTGACGGCTCCCTCTCGTTCGAAGTTGCCGCGAATCCGTCTGGGGCGGCAAGGACCGCGAGCATCGTCGTCAACGATCAGCGAATCGCGCTGACACAGGCGGCCGCGCCATGCCGGTTTACGCTCGATCACTCGACGGATGCGTTTGGGTCGCCGGGGGGATCGGGCGGCGTTGTCGTCATAACGGCGTCCGGGTGCGAGTGGACGGCAATGAGTCTGGCCTCCTGGATTTCGATCACTGCCGGCGCCGCTGGCGCTGGCAGCGGGACGGTTGCGTTCACCGTGGCGAGTTCATCCGGCGGCGCACGTCGCGGCGAGATGGAGATCGCGGGACGCACGTTCACGGTCGATCAGGATGCGGCGGGTTCGGCACCGGCCCCGATTGAGTGCACGGCATCGATCAGTCCAACGACGCTCACGGCATCTGCGGCGGGAGGCCTGATGTCCGTCAACATCAGTACACCAGCGGCATGCCGATGGACGGCCACGAGTACCACGCCGTGGCTGACCCTGAGAAGTGGCTCGGGGACCGGCGCCTCTGCTGTTCAGATCGACGTCGGCGCCAATTCCACGACGACGGCACGCACCGGGAGCGCGATGATTGGGGGCCGGTCCCTCACCGTCCAGCAGGCCGCCGCGGTCACACCCGCACCACCACCGCCAGCGCCACCGCAACCGCCAGCGCCACCTCCACCGCAACCGCCGCCACCGCCGCCAAGCTGCAGCTACTCGGTCTCGCCACGGCAGCTATCAGTGCCCGCAGCCGGCGGATCGGTCTCAACGACCGTCGACACCCAGGCCACTTGCGCATGGACAGCCGTCAGCAACGTATCGTGGTTTGCGGTCAAACCTGGCGGCAGGACCGGAGACGGGACAATAGAACTCACCGCCACTGCAAACGCCGGGACCAGCACGCGGACGGGCACGGCAACCGTCGCCGGCGTGACTGTGAGCCTGGAACAGGCCGGAAGCCCACCACCCTGCAAGTTCCGAATCAGCCCGACCGAGGCGCAAATCTCTCGCCAGGACCAGACGCTCTCCGTCTCCGTCGACACGGTGGGCGGTTGCGCATGGCACGCGACCTCGCACAACAACTGGATTGATGTCACCGGCGCGTCGAGCGGCATGGGGCCAGGCATCGTCCGCCTCCGCGTCGATGAGAACAAAAGCCAGAACGACCGCAAGGGCAGCGTGACGATCGCCGGGGAAACGTTCTCCATTACTCAGGCGGGCCGACGCTCAGATCTCGAGGAGCTCATCGTGCCGTTTGCCGTCCCCTTGCAACCTCGATGATCCTGCTTGTGTGTCTCGCAACGGCGGCACTCGCGCAAACCGGTGTCATCGTGTCTGGCATCGTGATCGACGATCGCACGGAAGCACCGATCAGAGGCGTGGCGATTTACGTCGAGGGAGCGTCGAACACCACGGAAACCGACGCAGACGGTCGATTCAGCGTGATGGTGACGCGCGGGCGACAGACCATTGCGGCATCGGTCATCGGGTACGCCCTGCTTCGAACCGATGTCGAAGTCGGAGACGCGCCGCTCGACATGACGATCCGGTTATCGGAGGGCGCCGGAGCCTACACCGAACGCGTCAACGTGTCGGGATCGCTGAGAGCGGAATCCGATTCGGTTCCGGGAAGCACCTCGCTCCACGGCCGCGAGCTCGAAAACCTGCGCGGCGCCGTGCTCGACGATCCGTTGCGGGCGATCCAGGCGCTGCCATCGGCAACCGCGACCGACGACTTCTATAGCGAGTTCGCAGTCCGCGGCAATCCTTTCCACTATGTCGGCATGGTCGTGGACGGCGTGCCGACCCAGTATCTGTTGCACTCGGTCAACGGCATCAGCGACGGCGGGTCCATCGCGATGATCAACAGCGAGACGCTCGGGAGTGTCTCTCTGCTTCCCGGCAGCTATCCTCAACGCACGGGGCGACGCATGGGCGCCGAAGTGGATTTGTCGACGCGCGAGGGAAGTCGGGATGGGTTCCACGGACGCGCGGGCCTGAGTGGTACGAGCGCGACCTTCCTCGGCGAGGGACCAATTGCGAGCGGCAAAGGATCGTGGCTGGCTTCAGTTCGGCGCAGTTACCTCGACTACGTCATCAAGCGCATCGATCCCGAAGCGGGATTCGCGTTTGGATTCACCGATGCGCAGGGCCGGCTCGCCTACGACCTCAATCCCCGCCACCAAGTTTCGGCAACCATGCTCGTGGGGCGCGCCGTCTTCGACGAAGGCGACCCCGACATCGGCGTCAACGAGATTCAAAAAGGGATCAGCCGGGCGTGGCTGGCATCGGTGTCGTGGCGATATCTTCCGAGCGACCGTTTCGCGATCACGCAGCGTGTGTACTCGACCGGTCTCGATTACGACAACGACAATCGTACCGGCGCGACGCTCGACTCGGCGCGGTTCAGCGAGCTCGGGTGGCGCGCGGATGCGTCGTATTCGCCGGCGCCGCGCGCGGTGGTCGAGTTCGGCGGCGACGTCGAGCGGCTGGAGGGCAGCAATCGCATCGCACGGCAACTCTTTACCGTCGGCACGATGGACACGCTGAGCGACTACGACGAACGCTCGTCTGCGGGCTCCGCCTACGCGCAGGTTCGCCTCGGCCTGGGATCGCGAGTGACGATCACGCCCGGGAGCCGGGTCGATCACTGGTCGCCGACCGGTACGACGACGGCGTCACCCTGGATCAACGGCGAGTGGCGCCTCGCCGAGCGTACGCGCGTGCGCGCCGGCAGCGGCGTGTATCGTCAGTTTCCGAGCCTCGACCAGGTTCACGGGCTCCAACATGGAGGGGCCGGCTTGCGTCCCGAGCGCGCGCTCCACCTCGATGCCGGGATCGAGCAGACGCTTCCCCACCAGACCCGCGTTCTCTTCAACGTGTATGCGCGCCAGGAGCGCGACGTGCTGTGGACACCGGGCTCCGAGCCGCGGCGGTCATCGAGCGGCGCAATCCAGCCGGGCTCGTTCGACGCGCCCTGGGTCAACGCTTTGGAAGGCGAGGCGCGCGGCGTCGAAGTCGTCGTACGACGTGATGCCACCGCCGGCTTCTCCGGATGGGCGGGCTACGCCTTCGGCCGTCTGAAGTACACGCAGACGTCGACGGGCGAGGAGTTCTGGGCCGACGCCGATCAGCGCCACACGCTGTCGTTGTACGGGAACTATCGCCTCTCGAGCCGGTCGAGCCTCAGCGCGAGGTATCGCTACGGGTCCAACTACCCGATCATTGGATACATCGGAGAGCCGGCGCCGGCCCTGGGCAACAACCCCGTGATCGATGGCCAGCCGCTGTTCTACACACTCTCCGATCAGCGGAACACGGTACGCCTGCCGGAGTACTCCCGCCTGGACCTCCGCGCCGATCGTACGTTCAACTGGTCGGGTCGACGCTTCGTCGTGTTCGTCGACGTGGCGAACATCTTCAACCGGACCAACCTGCGCAACCAGGAATACGCCGTCGATCGCGCCGGACGGGTATTCGGCACGACCGAGTCGCTGATGCCGATCGTGCCATCCGGCGGCTTCGTCATCGAGTTCTGACGGACGGCTACTGCCCGGACGGCGGCAGCAGATAGAGCGTCATCGCGAAAACCAGATACACCATCAGCACGAGCGTTCCGACAAACCACGTCGATCGACCGCCGTTGGTAACGAGCGAGGCGGTGAGCGTCGCGATGAGCATCATGACCACCGCCCCCGGCCAGAAGCGCAGGTCCATTGGCGTCGGGCCCAGCACGTAGCTGAGGAGCACGAGCACCGGGGCGACAAAGAGGGCGATCTGGGACGCGCTCCCGAGCGCGATCCCGACGCTCAGATCCAGCCGGTTCTTGCGCGCGCCCGAGAACGCCGACGCCATTTCGGCCGCGCCACCAACCAGCGCGACGACGATGAATCCCACGAACGCCGGGGTCATCCCAAAGGACACCGCGGCGTCCTGCACGGACTCGACGAAGACCTCGCTGACAAGCGCCACGAGCACCGTCACACCTGCCAGCGTGCCAAGCGCAACGCCGATCGGCATGGGCACGCCCTCGTCGCCCCCGTGCTCAGCGCTGGCAAAGATCTCGGGATGTGTCTTGAGCGAAAACAGCGTGCTGAGTGCGTAAGCGGTGATGAGCAGAAGCGACAAGCCCACGCTCAATTGACCCGTGAACGCCGCGGCGCCGTCGCCGCCGACGTCCTTGATCGCCGACGGCACGAGCAACGCCACCGTGGCAAGGAACAGCAGGCTGGCCTGCAGTCGCGCGCTGACGCGGTTGTACTCCTGCACGTGGTACGTCAATCCGCCGAGAAGGAACGAGGCGCCAAGCATGAACAGCGTGTTGGTCACGATCGCCCCGGCGATGGATGCTTTGACCAGTGTGTATTGGCCGGCGCGCAACGCAGTCAGAGCGATGACGAGCTCTGTCAGGTTGCCGAGCGTGGCGTTGAGCAATCCACCGACGGTGTCACCGGTCTTCGCCGCAACCGATTCGGTCGCATGGCTGAGCAACGCCGCCAGCGGAACGATCGCCAGTACAGACAAGACGAACAGCAGCGTCGGCGAATCCGCGGCGGCCCCCTCCGCGGCGAAGAGCGCAGGCACGAACACGAGCAGCCAGAGGAGACGGTTGTGACGGATCTCGTCGAACAGCGTCTTCACGTGGTGCGCCCTCCTGTGTGAGCCGGGATGAACATGCGGCTGACGATCGCGAAAAAGAAGCCGGTCGACCACCCGCACATCAGGATGCCCGTCAATGCCTCGACGCCGCCCGCCAGCCGAAATTCGGTCGGCAGCACCAGGTCCCCGTAGCCCGTCGTCGTGTAAGTGACCGCGCTGAAATAGACCGCAGACTGCAGGTCGGGCATGGCGCCCTGCCAGACGTAGAACGACCCCCACACTGCGATCTCGACGAGGTGGAGCAGGATGATCCAGGCGGCCACGCGGGTAAATAGCCACGTCATGGGCAGGAACTTCTGCGACGGCTGTCGCAGTCGGGACAGCCAGGCCATTGCGGCCGAGACTCCGCCTGCATGGACGCCAACGCAGACGCCCATCAGCGTCCAGGCGACCAGAAGCTTCGAAATCATGGCCTTCGCGAACGGAGCGCGTTGTGCCGGTGGGTCAGGGCCTCATCATCGGCGAGCCACACGACCTGATCAAGCTGGAAGTAGACTGACGCGCGATAAACTCCGGGCGCGTCAACAATCCACTCAAGGCCTTAGCCATGACCATTCACGTTCGCAACCGGGATCGGCGTCGCTTCCTGCGCGATTCCGCGCTCGCGGCGGCAGGGCTCGCGGGAGTCATGGGACCACGCACCGTGAGCGCATCGGTCGCTCCACAGGAGCGCGGTGCACGCCAGACTCCCGGGTCGAAGTCGCTCAGCCGCCAGTTCGCCGAGTGGGTGGTGAGGCTGCGCTACGAAGATCTGCCTGCGGATGTCGTCGACCGTGCGAAGGGCCTCACGCTGCAAAACATTTCGTCGGCGCTCATCGGAGCGCAGCTCCCGGCCGGTCAGCGCGCGATCACCTTCATCACTGATGAAGAAGCCGGCGTGCCGAGCGGCGCCACCGTCATGGTGGCCGGCACCAGGGTGACGACAGGCGGTGCCGCGTTCGCAAACTCCGAGCTGATGCTGGCCGGCGGAAAGTGGGACACGTTCCGGATGCTCACGCATCCGGGGACCGCCATCATCCCCGCGGCTCTCGTCGCTGCGGAAAGCCAGCGCGCATCGGGGCGTGACTTCATCACGGCGATTGTCGCGGGTTACGAAGTGATGGAGCGCATGGCCGCCGACTGGATCCCGACCGTGATGGCACGCGGCTTTCACGCCGGGCCGGTGTTCAGCATCTTCGGCGCGGCCATCGCGGCTGCGAAGATCATGCGCTTCGACGAGGACCAGGTGCACGCAGTGATCTCGCTGTGCACCAACCTGGCCGGAAGCAATCTTGAAAGCCGTGCGCTGCGCGAGGGTGCCGCAGTGCGGAACGCGATGCTGGCCGTCGCACTGGCGAAGCAGGGGCAGGTCAGCGGCGGCGAGGCTGTACTCGAAGGCCCCGCGGGCTTCTATTACGCCTACGCGGGCAACAACACCGGCGAGTTGACGTACAGCTTCGCCGGTGACACTCACACGAGTTTCGACAAGCTCACCGCCAATATTGGGAAGTCGTGGATGTTCCTCGAGACTCTGTACCGGATCTATTCGATTTCCGGCTACAACATCGCGCACGTCGATGTCACCGCCCGGTTGTGCGAGGAACACAACATCCGCTATCAGGACGTCGATCGGGTCGAGGCGGTGGTGAACTGGCTCGAGACGCAGTACCCCAGTCCGGCATTTCCAACGCGGCGCGAGGACAACGTGGGCGACGCGGGGCCCGGCAGCACACGCTATTACAGCGCGTACGGCGTGGTGAAGCGCGGGTTTCCAATGCTCCCGGGCACACCTGACCCGCCGGAAGTCCTCGAACTGATGAAGCGCGTCACGATCATTCCGTCACACCAGATGACGCTCTTCGGTCCGAGAATCACCATCTTCACCAGGGACGGCAAGAGCTACACGAGGCAAGCCACCGGACGCGAGTTCATCTGGGATTTCGAGGAGGAAGCGCGCCGGATTCGCGGCATCGTCCCCGGATTGCCGATCGCGGCGGCGCAATTCGACCGGTTGATTGCCAGTTGCCGGGACCTGGAGCGAGAGCCGGCGGCAGCCGCGTTGATTCAGCTGACCCTCAAGAGGTCGTAGCCTTTCGCCTTGCGGCAGGCCCGGCTACACTCGTCGGGATGTCTGTTGCGCGCCCGTTCTTACTCGCGCTCCTGCTCCTCGTCCTCGCTGCCGTGATCCGCGCGCAGGAACCGCCGCGCAGCCCGCTCCTCGCGCGCATCGACCACCTTGTCTATGCAACGCCCGATCTGATGCTCGGCATCGACACGATCGAGAAAGCACTCGGCGTGCGAGCCACGCCCGGTGGTCAGCATCCTGGTCTGGGCACGCGCAATGCGCTGGTCGCGCTCGGACCCTCGAGCTACCTCGAGATCATCGGACCCGATCCCGATCAGCCCAGGCCTGCCGGCCGCCGCCGATTCGGTATCGACGAACTGAAAGCGCCGCGCATCGTGCGATGGGTCGCCAAGAGCAACGATCTCGAGACAGTTGCCGCAACCGCCGCGCAGAAAGGCGTGAAGCTTGGCCCGGTGATTCCCGGCAGCCGTCGTCGACCGGACGGCGTCGTGCTCGCATGGCGTTACACCGATCCAGCCACCGAGGTGGCCGATGGACTCGTGCCGTTCTTCATCGACTGGGGTACTTCGCCCCATCCATCCGCCACTGCTGCACGAGGGGCGACGCTCGTCGCCGTGCGCGCGGAACACCCCGATGCCGAGCGGACGCAGAAGATGCTCGACGCGCTCGGGCTCGATCTTCGCGTTCAGCAGGGATCGGCACCGGCCATCGTTGCGACGATCGACAGCCCGCGAGGACGGGTGGAGTTGAGGTGATTTTCGCGGGATCCGGGGCCCGGGATTCGGGATTCGGATTCGGGATTCGTCGCGGCGAGATTCGGGATTCGTAGCGGCGGGTCTTTAGACCCGCCGGGATTTGATGAAGTCCGTCAGAAGCGCCATCGCTTCCTGCTCACTGGGTCCCGCCGTTTTGTCAACGATCACCTGCAGCCGCGCCATCTCGCTCTCGATGAACTCAGGCGCGAGCAGATGCAACCGCGTCGCGTAGATCGCCGCTTCCAGCACGGCATGGCGAGCACGGTTGAAGCCGATGAACTCGCGACTGAAGCCGCGATGCACGACGCCCATCTCGATCCGCGAGCGCGGCGGAGTACTGTCGATCGAGCGAACGGATAACTCCCTCCACGAACAGCCGTCCATCAACACCACACCACGAACGACAGACGCTGACTTCGTCGGGTACTCAGGATTGGAGATCGCCGCCCGCGCGAACACCCGCGCATCGTCGATCAGGTTGACGACGGCCGCCTGTGTGGCGACGACATTGCGATAGGTCGCGGTATCCAGGAAGGGCTTGAGGACGATCACCTCGTCACCCCACTCGACACCCATCGGCGCACAGTTGACGCGTCCGTCCGCGTCCACCGTCGTCACGATGCTCTCGATGATCACTGACGCTTCAACACCTCGCCGCGTCGCATGCGGCGATAGAGCTCGAGCGCCTCGGTGATGACGGTGACGGCTTCGGCGGGGCCGAGCATGTCTTCGACGACGACCTGCTTGTTCTCGAGCGCCTTGTAGTCCTCGAAGAAGCGCTTTAGCTCGCGCAACACGTGGACGGGCAACTGCTGCTTGTCCGTGATGTGGTGGTAGGCGGGATCGAACACGCTCACGGCCACGATCTTGTCGTCGATGCCCTTCTCGTCGCGCATCCGCATCACGCCAATTGCGCGCGCCTCCACGATCGTCAGCGGATAGACCGGCTCCTGGCCGAGCACCAGCGCATCGAGCGGGTCGCCATCGTCGCAGAACGTGCGCGGGATGAAGCCGTAGTCGGCCGGGTAGTGCACGGCGCT
>Ga0070674_100000113_pt1 | contig 37734 bp, 55 predicted proteins | sample KBSM33metaG_FD_65344 | JGI IMG/M metagenome (GOLD analysis project Ga0070674, IMG submission 65344) | Miscanthus rhizosphere microbial communities from Kellogg Biological Station, Michigan, USA - KBS M3-3 metaG | ecosystem: Host-associated > Plants > Roots > Rhizosphere > Soil ... | reverse complement strand
TCTGTTTCATTTGGATCTAGTGGTGCGACAGTAGCGAGCTTGTCTACATTCACTGTTCCAACTGGGGTAACAAAAATAAGGCTGACATTTTCATGTGACTCCGTATATTTCTCATCGGGCACAGGGTTCATCACACTATCAATTCTTGATGGTTCAACTATTGTCGCCGCAAAAAACGTAGGTAGCTTAGCAACAAATGTGCAGGTAAATGCTGATCGAACATTTGTTATAGGTGTCACGCCTGGGGCAAGCAAGACATTTTCTATAAAGGGTAGCGTTGGCTCTGGGACAGGGAATGTTCTAGCAAGTTCAAGCTCACCAATTACCTTTATGGCAGAGACGGTAGGCTAGATTGCCTCGACTAATATAAACGCAGGAGTTGTAGAGCTCGCTGGGACGTTTAGGGTGCCCGATGAGGTAAAGCCAGCCACATTGTAGGTCTTTGAGCCAGCGGCTGGGGCTGAATTACTTACCCAGACCATAGTGACAGGAACGGTCAGGTTCTGCTGTGTAGAGCTGCCTAATGAGTTGTTGAGCTGGGCTGCCTGGAGCTGAGTGCCGCTACCGACAGTGCCATCCCATAGGCTCAAGCCATAATTACTGGCTGCGGTGCTATTGAACATGCCGTATACGTACACCGTTATCTTTATCCTTCTGCTACCGGGTGTAGTAACAGTAGTGGTAAGACCAGAAATTTGCGTTCCAGATGAAGATGTACTTGTCTTATTGCTCGTTATCTGCGCATATCCTAGTGTGATGGCGTCAGTAGCAAGCTTACTGGCCGTTACAGCACTCCCAGCCAGAGTGTCGAACTAAAAGGAGGGGTACAAATTGTACCCCTCCTTTTCTAAGTGGTGCCGACAATCAGCGTAAGCCCCACTCACGTAATCGCTTACCGCCCTTTCCGAATATACGATGCCGGCGGGTAGCGCGGTTCTTTGGTCGCGGATCGAGTGTGGCTACGGGAAGGCTAATAACAATATTCCTGGTAGGTGGCAACATCATTAATTAAGATCACTCAATTAAAGCGTGCTAGCTCGATTTTTAACCCATGTAACGATGGCATTCTTTGCAGCCGATAGTCCGGCAGTATATGCCGTGAATAGACCACCTTGCACATCAAGAGTGCTGTGGGGGGCTGTTACGGCCGTCAGGACTGCGCCACCTACTGCTTGCCAAACGGCATGCACAACCCGCTTCACGCCGTCAGGGAGGCTGTTCCATTGGTCTTTAGCTGTATCTATGATCGGCTGCAGTTTGCCACCCATTCTTTTAAAGGTGGCTACGAGTAATTGCCAAACCGTGTAGTACTCATGTGGCGGAGGCACAATGACTTTTGTCTTTGTCGGCGTAGTCGGTGCCGGCTGATCAGGCTGAACTACGGTGCCAGGTTCGGGCAATGTCGGCTCATTCGGTTCTGGAGCTGTCGGCTCCGTGGGCTCTTCTGGGGCTGCTGGTGGTGTCACAGGTTCGGTGGGCTGAGTTGGTTCAGGTTCTTCCGGTTCCGGCGCAGGAACAGGATCGGGTGCAGGTGGCGTGTAGTCGTCACAATCCAGAACATTAAACCCATCTACCTGTCCATCACGCCGGTAGTAGTCGTAACCATCCGCATGATGAACCTTATTCGTTACGACCCATATTTCGCCCTGGTTGTGTACTTCGACCGGATGTTCCGCCATGTAGTCAAAGTCATAATTCATGCCCCACAGGTTGGTCGGCTGCTTGTTCAGCTGAATCTGTTTGCCATTGGGGTAGGTTTCAACGACTTCATATTTTTGGGCTGGCGGAGTAGCTGGAGCAGCCGCTGCAGGTTGGATGACAAGCGTACCATTCACATCTTCAGTCCATCCGGCGAATGTAACGCCATATTTGCGCTCTACCTCTTCAATAGAGCTCCATTTGTCAGCAAATGGCTTGTGCGAGATAGGAGCAGACCAAATCTCCATTGAGCCGTCATCATGCACTAGACAGATGACTACATGGCCCCAGTTTTTAACGCCGGTGCCGTCGAGGTTAGCAAAATACGAAAAGTAGACGGCAAAATACACATTTTTAGGGAAATTCCTGTCGGCATGCTGAGTGCTCGAGGCGGCCCATGACTGCCAGGCACTAGGAATCTTCCTCGCTACACCAAAGGCTGTACGAACGTAGTTCATACACCAACCAAGCCAGTCTCTAAGTAATGTCCCGTTATCGTCATACATATACGGATCAAGGTTCGGGGTTACTGGTTGTTCAAACATAATTTCTCCTATGTCTTTATCGTTACGTTCTTAGCTGCGATATGCGCATCTTTATAAATCTCAAGCTGAGTGGTCAGTAATTCGACCTTGCCGCGTAACTCCGTTACTTCAATGTCTTTGGCGTGCGAAGCCTTATCCTGGGTTCTGATAATTTCCTGCAGTTTGTCGATTTTTTCGTTAAAGGACTGGCGCTCATTAGACCATTGTTTGCGCTCTTCGATCTGTTCTTCGCGTATGCGGCCAATCTCCTTACGTAGCTCGACGTAAAGTGTCTGGTAGTTGTCTACCATGGATATATTCTTTGAGCGGGCCGAGAGTCTACGCTGGCGGAACCATGCGCCTATGAAAGTAACGACTGCCCCACCTGTGGCACCAATAATTGCTGCTATTCCGTGCCCATCAGTCACTTCAAGCTCACAATCTTGCTTACTACCAAATCCATATTTTTAATTATGGCTAGGCTGAAACAGCTATAGCTTGCTTATTTAAGTGTTTTGTGGTATATATATGAACATGAAATTGAGCTTAAGAAAAGGACTTGTCATCGGTGCGGCAGCAGCAATTGTTATTGTTGGAAGCGGCATAACCGTACATGCCCTTACAAGCAATACACCTGCGCCAAAAAAGAGTGTGGCAAGTGTGCAGTCAACGACAGAAACAGAGACACCCGCGACAACGGCTCCAGTAGATACAACTGCGACACAAGCTCCCCAGCAAGCAGAAACTACTCCCGTAACACCTGCAGCACCAACGCCCGATGAGAACAAAGCAAAAATTATGGGAGTTATTACAGATTACGTTAACTCAACATATGGCCAAGGTGCCGTCTATCAGTCAACGACATGCTTCGATAGGGCGTTCACCAGCGCCAACTTGTATGGCGACTACGATTCATTGGTAAACTTCCCACTGCTCAAGCAATTCCTAGCCGGTCAGGTCGTTTTTGGCGCACCCGGCCTATGTGGGATCAACGTCAGGTCTAGCCAACCCTAGTTGGCGTCTGATAAAGACAAGCCAGACAGTCCATAGTAAACGCCGGAACAGTCACCGTACTGCCTGTCTGACTTTGGTTCGATATATAAGCATCCACGTACAGTAGACCGCCTTTGTAGTAGCTGAATAGCTCTACTTGGTACGATGGGGACGCAGAATTAGGGAAGTTTTTATAAAATGTTCCCTCCAGCATCCTATAGAATGATTCAAGACCTGTAAGTTTGACCTTTATCGAACTAATATCATCCGAATTATCAAGCGCAACCGTTGCCCTGACAGGACCGGCATAATGTCCAGCCGTCAAGCTACCTCCTGCATATGATGCGGAAAATGGCACATCTATGTCTTTGTTTGCGAATCCTGAATATTGGCCTGCGTACTGGCTCTTATTAGTGTCAATCATAGTAAATCCTATACTCAATTGTTCCTACGGTGGCTGGGGCACCGCCGAAAGTCGAACCGGCATCAACAAAAAACTGGACAGAAGATGTAGTAATTTGCGGAGTAATCTGACTGTAATTTACTAGGGTGTCATCTGGAGTTAATGGCCTGCAGACCCCCGGTGATGTGCCTTGGAAAAACCAAGCCCGCACTGTTGGTACTTTCTTAAGATCATAGTTTATGGTTGGGCCGCCAGTAGAACCGCTGGCTACGGATATCGCTACGCTATTCGCAAGTGCTATTTTTTGGTAGTTATTCTTGGTGAATAAGGACAGTTTTTGCGCTGTCTCGATTGGCGCAATTGGCTTTGCCATAACATTCTTTGCAATGGCAAAGACTTCATATTGAAAGGTATATGCATGGCTTGTTGAGTTGGAGAAGTCATACCAGCTAGTAGCCTTTATGTAGATCGCACTCGCATCTGAAGTGGCGTTACAATCTGCCGTCTGAAAAGTAGGGAAAGTGCCGGTGAGTATAGGTGTTTGCGCCCCAAAATCATTCCAGGTTGCGCCTCCATCGACCGTAAATCTTCCCCTGAAATAAACGCTATCGCCGAATGGGTGCGTCTTAGGGTCTGTTACGGATAATTTTCCTTGCGCCAGAGTCGGGGCGCCAACACTAATAGTGCCCGTAAAGTAACCAATAATCTGGTCCATCCTGTCGCCGCCGAAATATTTTAGCTTCGTTCTATCGATCATGGGGTTATCGCATCATCAATGGTGTGCCCGGGATTAGCTACCGCATGAGTGATTGAACCGTCCGGCAAGTGTCCACTCCTAGCTATTTCGCTGCCGTCATCAAGGGTTTTAATGCCTTGGCCGTCTATTACATTGAGCTCTTTGCTAGTCTCTGAATCGGTTGATACAAGTCGGTTTCGCCCCGTCTCGAGCCGTACCCTGCCGTCGAGGGTAGATATTGTGCTATTTCCAGGTTGAGTAATCTTCTTGATAATTGCCATATTTCCCCCTACGGTGCTAAAACATCCGTTCCATTTAGAGCTGATTGATCCAGAGTAAACCAATGGCGCGGTGTATATTTTCTGCAGGTCAATATCTGAGTGAACTTAGAATCTTGAGTTTTATTTGATGTGCCTATAACTCTATATTCACCCGAGTATTCTTCGTAGTCCACTTCTACAATGTCCGAGAGCTGCAGCGCTGGATTCCCCTTAACTTCCATGGTTATTATGTCGTTGTGCTCCGCGTACTCATCCAGGATGGTCAGCGCGAGGGAATCGGCCTGCGATACGGATTGAATGAAATTATTGTCTATCGAAAGCAACTGCTCTTCGTATTTCAGTACTGAATCGTCATCGTACGAATCGTAAACGACGGGCTCAACACCTATTTGTTTCGCTGGCTGCCCCCATAGATTGAGCTGGTTTATATCCACAGAGAAGCCGTTTGAGTTGCTGAATGTGATATCAAACGAGTTTGTTTTTAGCTCTGTAGACACTACGGATACCCCGGTCGAGACTTCCGTGCCATCCGGAAGCGCGGCCGTAAACCATGAAACGCTTGAATCCTGGCCGAACGTAGGGTCTTCAATAGTTAGACAGGGGTCTGAAAGCTCTGCGGAAAATACATAGGTGTCACCGGCCGGCACGACATGCAGAGTCGTATCCGAAGTAGTCTTTGAGTAAACCACCTGGAACTCCTGTACTTCGCGGACATCGGTATTTATTCGGACATGGTTAATTAGCTGTTGGTCTTCGGAAGTCTCGATATCGACAATGTTATCATGGTCAAAAATGTATATAGATTCGCTCGGCTGCTGCAGGCGCGGGCGGAACTTTATAACCCCTTGCTCGTCGAGCCATAATAGCCCCATTTCGGCCTGCATAAGCGGCCGTATGATGTCACCGGCCGTCGTTTGATCTCGCTCAAAGAATAGGAATGGTATGCGGTTTCTGCCTTTAGCCAGATCATATTGGCTTGAAGATAGCCCAAACTGGGTAAATACATTTGCCAAAACCTCATCGGTTGTGACGTTTTGCATGGCAATCGTATTCCGGATTGGCATGTCATAAATCCATGTCAGGAAATCATTGGCTGTAAACGTCGCTGTACCGTCTGTACGGCTTATTTCGGGCATTCCCTCGGTAAGACCTACGAATTGCGGCAAAACCGTGTTGGAGAAGCCCTGAAACAGCCTGACAGGGCGTTTCGGCAATATATAGCTTGCTATTGGCGAACTTGAGTTGGGCGTAAAGTACCTATCGTAGTTATTGAGCTGGAAATCAGCTATTGCAGACACTACTGAGTATGGGAAGTCCAGGCTACGCTCTATCGACACATAAATCAGGCGGTCAGTGAAATCAGTATATTTGTAAAAATCCCATGCCTGGATGGGGTTGTCATCAGCCTGTGCGAGCAAATCAGAGCCGTCCAACGTCGATTGGTCGAGGGTAAAGAATGTGGTGTCATCATCAAACTCTTTGGTAAACGCCATCATAGCGCCCCATGATATGGGACGTATGTCACCCTCTGCTAATTCATTGAATCTATCGCTGACCGTCTGCATTGCTATGAACCTAACTGCCTCGTTTCCTGGAATGAAACGGTTACGCCTGACACATTGCCGCAGTCATCGATGATGTCTTTCGGGCCCAAAGTGAACTTCACCACCAAGTCCGTGACATCTTCGCCGTCAATCGTTAGCTGCGGGTAGGTAAACTCCGATTTCATGCGCTCATAGATTGCATCCAGCAGATCGTATTCATCCTTCGATAGAAAAGCCCAGGTATGTGACCAAACGCGCTTGGTAGCCAAAAAATCATCATACACGTTACCGCTCAGCGGAGTAACGGTAGTCGTGATTTCGTTCTTTACGCGCGTCAGAGGCACTTCTAAAGGTGGAAGCTCATGTGTTCCTGCTGAATCGGTGAGATATATTGTGTAATCCATGTTAGACCCCTACTATTGCCGGTTTGCCGGTTTTTGATTTAACAGCTTCATTTATCAGTTTTGCCATTCTCTTTGCGATAGCCCGCTCATCTGATTTTGTTGATGTCATGATACCCGCAAGAGAGAGATTCACGACAACGCTCTGGCTACCGCCACCAATCTTGCTCCAGTCAGGTTGGCCGGTTGCCTGGTTGACTTGCTCCTGCGGCAAGACGTACTCACCAGCATGGACAACACCTGCAACATCATATTTGCCGCCACTGCCAGTAAAGCCACCGGTTGCAAACTCCGGCGTAACAATGGTCTGGCCTTTAACCTTTTGCACTTTGTAGTTAGTTGCGGTATCGAAGTAGATACCCTCGGCGCCAAACGCCTTATTGAATGCGTCTGCAGCATTAGTCCCGGCCGTTGAACCGGCATCCGTAAGGGTGTCGATTATATCCTGCCTCTGCTCCTGCAAAGATTGCAATTGAGCGTCGCGCTGTTTTTTGAGCGAGTCAATTTCGTCGAGCACCATAACGTTTTGGACATCTAGAACGTCCTGTCGGTGCTGTTGGAGCAAAGCTAGATCGGCGTCCAGCTCTTTCTGGTGCTCTTGGCGCTGTTCTTCGTATTGGTCCTTAGCCGATTGCGTCTGGGTATCAAACTCATCCTGGGCATCCTGGGTGCTTTGCTGGTATTGAGCGTTTTCCTGCGCCAATGCGAACTTGAGGTCGGCAACCTGCTTATTATTGGCTGCGGAGTTGTACTTGGTCAGAAAGTCGATCTGACTCTGCAAAGCCCTAACTTTTTCCTGGTGCGAGACAAGCTCATCGTTTTGGGATTTATTGAAAGAGGCGAGCCGTTCATTGTAGGAATCGTCGTACTCTTTCTTCTCATCGGCAAGGGTTTTTGTGAGCGATGCTATATCCTCGTTCTTCTGTTGGATTAGCTGAGCCAGTGAATACCGGTAATCGTCATTCGCCTGCTGCGCCTCTTCGCTAATTTTTTTCAGTTGCTTTGCGACATCTTTTGCATTGTCGGATGCGGTTGAAAGCCCAGCATCCATTTGGTTTATGCTGCCAGCGGCCGAGTCGGCAGATGTGTCGGCATCATCTAACCCTTGCGTAAGCTGATCAATGTAGCTTGAAGCGGCCACACCGGCGAGCACGCCCAGCAAGACCGTCAAACCACCGCTTGATAGTGCGCTAGCAATCGTCAGCGTCTTCATGGTAGCTATGATTGCTTTAATGCCGGAAATAATCTTCGGCACAAGAAATACGAATGCCGAGAATGTAACGAGTCCTGCGCCCCAGGATATGATTGAATCCTGCGTGCCCTTGCTCATACCACCGAGAGCGCCAATAAGGCCACCAGAGATTTCATTGATAAGGCCACCGATTGTCTGCTGTACCTCTTTCAAAACAGCATTGAGCTCGGCCTGCTTTCCGGCGTTAGTCTCGGCATATACGGCGGCATCTCCCTGAACTACGTTATTGAGCTTCTGCTGACCGATTAGTTTTGCCTGCACTCTTTCACTTGCAGATAGTTGGTCAACGTTTTTACCCATCACACTGGCGCCGTATTCAAGAATTTGGTTCCAGTTTTCAGTCTGACCAGATAAGTTGCCTATGGTAGAGTTTTCCGTGTAGAACGATTCCGCTAGGTTGCCGACTGCAGTATCGAAATCTATAGTGCTTGACCGGCCGAATGCTGCCTGGTCTTTGTACCCTTTCATCAGCTGTATGGCTTGAGGCAGACCAACGCCCGCATTAAGGAGCGTCTGTAATCCCTGTGCGGCAGTTGCTACAGTAATAAGACCGTCACTCGCCAAGTCTTGTGCAGCCTGCGTCGCAAGATTCTGGTCGTAACCGAATCTTTCAGACAGACGCGAAAGCCCCGTAAGTGAAGCCTGGTATTGATTGGCAGCCTGCACGGCGCTCCCGAATACAGAGAGAGCCTGACGTACCGTATAAATTGCTGCCGTTACAGTGCCGAATACTGCTAGAGATTTATATAAACCGCCCGAAAAATTAGAAGTCTTCTCATTGCTCCCATCAAGCATTGCATTCAGCTTATTTTGCTGCTGAGACTGGTTTTGTATAGCAACGCCGAGTGATCGTGACGCTGCCGACGCCTGCACAGACCCTTCACCATATTTTTGTATAGCTGCGGTGCTTCTATCGGTCGCGCTGGCAACTTGGTTGTTGGCCCGCTGAACGGTTAAGAACTGTTTCTGAACCTGTGGAGCATATTTTGACAATGCGGTTACAGTGTCCTGAGCCTCTTTTTTTATGGCAGCAACACGGGCTTCGGCATCAGAAGTGGCCGTGCCACCAGACGTAGAACCAGGACTACTTGAGGCTTTAGCGGCGCTCTTAGCGGCCTTTGCCTGGTTATCGTATGATTTCTGTACTAATTTGTCTGCTTCGGCGAGGGAACTCTTAAGCTGCGGCAAATCTATGATTGCATCATATTTTACAACCCCAACTGTAGTTGTTCCCGACGACATACTAGCCCTTTACTTCCGACTTTTCTGCAAAAGGTTTAATGGCATTGTCAAATGACCCTGAAGCAGAACGGAAACTATTGCCCACAACCGAACTGTGAGCTTGCTCTATAAGCTTTGCGTACCAGACTTTGCGAGCACCTTCCAACAGAACCAGCGCCTCATCCAAGGTTAGCGGCTCTTTTTTATTGGTCCCAGGCTCTACGGTATACCCCCGGCGTATTGCCATCATGGCATCCCACCCGAAGTAGTAGCCGAACTCAGCAACCATATATATCTCAGGAGAAATATCTACGCTTTTTTTTGCACGTTGTCGCGCCATACGTTCTTGCCCGCGCTTGATTGCCTTTTCAGCTTCGGCTTTGGGCATAAGGTCGAGCAATGACTTACTGCTCATTGGTAGTCACCTCTCCAGACTTATCGACTTCTTGAGCCGGAGTAACGGCAGCAGGCGCATCAACCTGTTTCTTGCGGCCGAATACCTGCTTGAACAGCTCTCCTCGCTCTTCGTTAGTAAGGGTATTCATGATAGCGTCAACAACCTTGCCGTTCTCATCATCAGAGAAGCACCGCTTAAAGGTGTCAAACTCAAATCTCTGAATATCCTCAATCTCGTCAGCGATAGCCTCAGCCCTTTTGGAAAGCTCTGCAAGCTTCCCCACGTCCCCCGGCTTGTTTGCATCAAACTTCGTAAAGTCCATGTCGCTTAGCTCGGCTACGAGTTTGCCGAGCTGCCTCGTTTTGGCCGATAGGTCTAATTCCTCACCGGCGCCAAGTTTCCTAACCCTAACAACACCGATTCCAACGATGTTAACCGTCTTAATATTCTGAATATTATTTAGTGAGATGCTTACTTCGCTCTCCATACAATCCTCCTGGATCGTCAATGCTTTCGCACAATTATTAAGGTGTTACCTATCCATAATTATGGATAGGCTGAAAGCGGTGCTATACTCGCACCATGAAGCGCGAACCACACGTTAAACCTACAAATAAGAGACTGGAAGAGTGGCAAAATAAAGTAGCTGAGCTGGAAGACTTCAAGAAGAGCGGGCAGATCGACTACAAAACGTACCAAAAAGAGAAAAGGAAGTTAGAGAAACAAAAGCCGTTATCCGGTGCTGGGCAGGTAGTCTTTGCCCTCGTAGTGCTGGCAATCATAGGTTTTATATGTTTTCGGGTATTCGGTGGCCCATCACAAAGCACTGCCAAGATTGAGGCCCACCTAGGAAGCTACCGAGTCACGAACCCAGCATCGATAACCCAGGAGTACACCGTCACAAATACTACTGACCATGCCGGCAAATCATCGTGCGATATAGAGGTATACGATTCCTCCCGAACCTACCACGGCAATGATTTTGGGTTCAAGTCACCAAATGAAATACAGCCAGGCGAATCATACGATGGTCTAGCAATGCTCACCGTGACCAATAAGGGTGCCTCATACATTACGGGCGGGGCAATAAGTTGTAAGATTGAATAAAGAAAAAGCCCCAAGATAGGGGCTTTTTAAATGCACGATCCGCGCGACTTAGCTCGTAGGCATCGGGCCGTAAACGACTTGGCCGAGCTCGTTCGGCTGCGGGTAGATGTGAATCAGTACCGAAAGGTCATCAGTAGCGTTGCGCTCACTCTTGTCCTCGAATGAAACGCGGGCAACTGGGATATTCACGTCACGGTTTTCATCATCCTCGCACTCATAGTGCAAAACTACTGGCACCGTGGCTGGCAGCGTGCAGTCGGCACCCCCAAGCACGAATGAATCACCGTCCATGTTGTCAGGCATGAAATATCGCAAGTCTGACCAGTTGTTCGGGTAGAACGCGATGTCAAACGATGGGTTGTCGAGCTGGTTGCTGGGCGTAGTGGTAGAACCGGACAGGCGGTCGCTAGTACGTAACAGCTGCGCCACATTCGCCGATACCGAGCCAAGCATAAAGCTAGGAATGACTACACTATTAATTTCGACACTAAGTTTGCCGCCCATAGGGTCGGAGCTAGTTGGAACTGACATATTATTTCTCCTTAAAGATTATTGTTCCCGTCATGCTATAGATGATTCTGTTTTGGGCATCTAAGCCGACATTGGTTATTGTTGATGGTTTGGATAACTCGACATTGGTGTAAGCCTCATCGGTTATCGGTGGAACAGCGGGCAATTCGCAGATTGTTGAGTAGTTTCGTACCAGATACTTGCGTATAGCAGTTAATTTCTGGTAGCCGTCAACATCGCTAGTGCCCCTAGCTAATAGCTCATACGACTGCGTATCTCGGCTTCCTTTGGCGACTGGGTTGCCTATATCTGCGATATAAACACCCTTTTTATCCAAAGTTAGCTTTTGAAAGAACAGATCAGTGTCTATCGTGCCAAAGCCCTCAGTCTCAAGGAGTTTCAAAAAACTTAGCGTAATCATGGTCAACGACCCATATCCACATACTTTTTAACGTTTTCTTTTGCGACGCTATCACCGGCCTTTTGCAAGTAGTTAAGCGTCTGCGGGTTCTTTTTGTTTTCAAAGTGCCGGCGCCGTGCATATGGCACAGATGCGTCACCAAACACTGCCGAATGGTGCCCGTCAGAGCCCGTTTCAACGCGCCCATCATCGCCTAGTGCGCCGCTTTCTTTTGGTGCGAGTATTGTTGCTCTCGTGACGATAACGCCAGCCATGGCCTCCTCTGCGCGTTTCAAAACGCGAGTTTCCTCGGCAAACCAAGCGCGTGAGTTTGATGTAAAGCCCCCCATTACGATTCCTCCTCGTAATCTGAATAGTCAGCATTTTGCAGAGTAAGTGTGTAATGTTCACGCTCGCCATCATCATAGTTGTCACCACCAGTGTTACCGATGATCTCGTAGTCGACTCCCGCAACCCGTACACCATTGCCTACGAACTGTATTTTGCCGGCAGTGGTGATGTCGGCAATAAAAGATTCGTCTGGATGGATGTGAAGGGCGGCGGCAGATTGACGTAGCTCCTGGTTTTGCTGCTGCACCATAGAATTGCGAAGCTTAAATACTCCCATCGCATCGTGCGTTGCAGTAATCCGGTTGCCGTACACACCACCCCTAGATACTTCTAGGAATTGGTACGAAACCTGCTCGAATACATCAAATACAGTATCCACAGTCGTGTACTCCATGCCTGGCGCATGTTTTGCCATGCCTTACGTATCCTATATTGCACATGCTGTACTTCTGAATGGTGCGAGCATTGGCATTCAGGAACGTCTGATCATCAGTCAGATCACCATAGGTAATGCGGAAGTCCTCAACTTGCTTGCTTTTGACATTATCGCCTCCGGCTACATATTTTTTGCTAGTGTTAGCAAATAATTGCGCCAGAAGCAGCTTCAGATCGCTCGGCAGCTCGTCAAAGCCCCAATATCCGGTAATGGATATGGTTTTTCCGCTGCAGCCATCCAGCACGATTGAGTTATAGTACGGGCTATTTCGCTTATCCCAGAATGCCGGGTAATAATCGGTGGTTGTAACACCATCCACGCTTACCTCGGATATTCCTGCGAATATATCGGTAAATACCGTACCATAACCCTCTCGTATGTCGAACGTCCTCGTTTCTTCCGCCGGGTCTGTACTATCATCCGGTGCGGAATCTAGCGAGATGCAAAGCAGCTCCTCAAGGCTTTCCTGTGCTATTTCAAGGTACAATTCGAGGTTACTAGCCTCCATAGAGGTTAGGGGTCGCCCTAACAGCGCTTCAAGTTGTGCTTGGTCCATCAGTTTGACCCCTTTACACCTCTATTAAGATTCACTCGCGAATTCAAGCAACTGGAAGCTTGTGTTTCGCTCAGGACGGCCATCGTACTCGATAGAAGCACGTACAGCTGAACCGTTCTGCGTGAACAGATTAAGCGCACCTTCACCGCTACCGATGGTAGCTTCGCGGCTGAATAGGTAGTCCACATCACCACGAGTTGCCAACGTGTAGTCGGGGAGGGCACCGATGACCACATCGCCATCTTCAAGCACACTCGACTGAACGACCTTGAACGTGCCCAAGGCACCGGCAGAAACTTGGTCGCCAACTACCGTAAAGACTGGGTGGTCATTTGCATCCATGGAAGTAGCAAGCAGACCCCAAGTGGTGCGGTTGGCTACGATGGTCAGAGGCAAATCACTCTTAACCTTTCCGTAAGCCTCGCCAAGTGCCCGAATTACATCACCAGAGTCATAGCTTGCAACAGACGTTACGCGGCCAGCAGTTATCAAAATTGGAACAAGGCCAGTGGCGGGGAACACTTCGCCGTCAACAGTTTCACCTTCGTAGGTCAGGATGATAGTGTCTTCGGTCAAAGCGAGTGAACGAGCGATGTAGTTAACAATGAGCGAGTACATTGCGAGCGGTGAGCGGCGCTGTACACCATCCAGCCAAGGCACAATCTTCGACCATTCGTGTGGAGCCCAGGTAACAGGAACCCATGATGGGGTGTCCACGTCCTTTTCGCCACCAAGCGAAGTTGGGGCAAATGCGGTTACGGCTTCCTCAACGAGAATCTTGAATGAGCCTGCGCCCTCAAGATCAATGCGGTTAACCAATTGACCAACGCGGCCGACGTTTAGATATGCGTTACGAATGTCGGTATCAAAGATTTGCGAACCGAACAGTTCCGTATTGGTTCCGTCGATCACCATCTTTGCATTCAACTCTTCGGTGATGCGGTTGAATTCTTTAGTGTCTTTCTTGTATGCAGCAGCGAATGCTAGTGCAACCATTTTCTTGGCTTCACGAGTCGTGACGCCCTCTTTGTTTACAGTTGCAACAGCAGGATCGGCTAGGGCCGGTGCTTCTACAACAGTATCTGCGGCAATATTTTTAGTCATATCATTTACCTTTGCGACTGGCTTATTGGTTTCAGCGGCGGTAGGTTCAGTCACTTCCTCTTCCACTGGCGTCTCTGCAACGCTTTCGACTTCCTCAGTCTCGGCAACTTCCTCGGTTGCAACAGCAGTTTCTTCTGCGGGTTTTGGAGTCTCAGGCTCCGTGGTTTCCTCGGTCTGTACTTCGGTTTCCACTTCGGATGCTTCGGCTTTAGCCACATAATCCTCTAGGGATTTGTGGACGGCTGACATAGAAAAGGCGAACTGCTCATTGGTGAGCATGGCCTTAATCTTGTCAAAGGCATTGGTGCTTGGCGCCGGTTCTTCGTCCAACTTATCCGCAAATCCGAGCTCAATAGCTTTCTCGGGCGACATCCATGTTTCTGCATCGAGCAGTGCAAAGATTTCATCCTTCGATAAACCAGTGCGTTTCTCGTAAATGGGGATGATTGTCTCTTCGAGCGCTAAAAGCATCTCGATAGCTTTCTGTAGGTCATTTGCATTCCCCGCAGCTAGCACAGACGGACGATGAATCATCATGGTAGAGCCGGGAGACATGTGAATCTCGTCACCTACCATAGCAATCACACTTGCCATTGAAGCCGCTACGCCGTCAACCCGTACAGTCTTGCGTCCTTGGTATTGCAACAGAGCATTGTAGATAGCTGCGCCCGCAAAACATTCGCCGCCAGGACTATTGATGATAATCCTGATCGGGTTTCCGCCTGCGATTGCAAGTTCCTGGCGAACCATGTCTGGAGTAAATTCATCACCCCACCAATATTCGCTAGAAATTATGCCCTCTATAATGACTTCGTAAACACCATCAGAAGCAACCTGCATAAATGGTTTCTTCATAGCACTTCCTTAATTGTTAAGTTTTAGAACACTCCCTAGCGCTCTTTATGAACTTTGCTCGTTCGGTTCTATTTACTATTGTGAAGAGGCTGAACTAACACCCTAAGCACAGGCACAGCGAGCGCACGGCATTTAGAGTTTGGGCATTTGATCTGGTCGTTAGTTTCCGTTCTGTCCGTAATGCCTAAAAATCGATCACATGATGCACAGTGCATCTCTAGCTTGCCGGTAGCGTCTTCTTTGACCACTGAGTAGGTGAGCATGCACCGGCATGTGACGTGAGCTGGTGGCCCATCTATGCCGCCGAAAAACTGCTGTTTTACCTTTACTGATATTCCCGCGTAATCCAGGCAAATAGGGCAGGCGCTTGCCTGTACAGTCCACGTCTTATACATGCCAGCACTCGGAAGCTCACCATCTAGCTGAGTCATAGCCCGTAGGCCACCAATCTCACTGATACGCCATGCTTCATTCTTGGCGAACCGTTCAACGCGGTCGGCTTGCTGGGCCGTAAAGCTTTCTAGCTCTTTCCTAGTTTCATCTGGGGTCTTACCGGCCGCTTTAGCGTCTGCGAGTAGCTTCTGAATACCCTTGTCGGTATCGCTGTTGAATCCCTGCACGACTTCGAGCATACGAGTCTGATCGTCATCGGTCATTGAACCAACAAACTTGCTTGTGCCGGATATATCTACCCCTGCAGCCAAGGCTAGGCCAATACCGTTGTTGTACTGCGTAGAGCCGCGCATAAGTAGAGCCAGCAGTAGAGTAGCCAGAATAGCCTCAGATAAATCGTTATCCTCCTGATCGGTTGAGGCTTCATCGGTTACGTTGTCAGTGGCTCGTGCAACCTGTCGGTCAATCTGAGCGTTTAGCTTCGCTTCAATGTCTTGCTCGTAAGGGACAAGTTCAGCATCAACGGATGGGTCGGGGCTTACTTCGCTTTTGGGTTTGTGCTTTTCGCTGCCTCTTTGTTTTGCGCTTTGATTGGCGCATTAGGGTCGGGTGATTTCGACACCTCATTACCCTCATCAACGTCTGGATCATCTTCGGTAACTTCGGTAACTTCTGCTACCTCCAAGTCCTCTAAATCGCCGCTGTCCATGTATGCCTTGATGGAGGTTATGGAATAGCCTTTATCGAGCCACGCTTGCACCCGCTCATCACGAATCTGGTCGCGCTGTTCTATGACATATTCTTCATCTGCAAGCTGTGGAATTACGATGTCGTAAGAGATAGCCACACCCAGGCCGCCGGTAATGCGGTTTAGCTCATGAGTGAAGCCGGTCCATATCTTTAGTGCGATAGGGTCAACAACATTCTCCATGAAGTTCTGCTGGTCGGTTCGGGCTGTAGCGTAGTTATTGTTTTCGCCAACGCCACGGATAGAAGCTGGTACGCCGTATGATGAGTCGATCTTCTTGTTGGCCTGGTCGAACAGGTCTTTAAGCGACAGTTCACGGTTTGAAACAGAATAAGGCACCCACTCGACTTGAGCCTGGGCTGGCTTGTTTGTGGCCTTGTCGATAGGGCGATGGGTGTAGATGATGTTATTGTTATTGTCTGCGCCGCGATGCTTTTCCTGCATCTTATCGACCATATCGTTGAACTCTTTTGCCGTGGCGGCCGTGATGATAAACTCACCGGATGGAACTGCGCCATTCCTGAAGAATCCTTTTTGGTACTGAGCAATGTAATCATCAATCGTAGTCCACTTACACGCCGCCTGTGTTGGCGAGAAGCCACCCGTGTTGATGCGGTATGGGTTTAATCCCCTGAGCGTAATGACCTCATCATCAGTGTATGTGGCGCTGCCTCTCTGAGTGGTGATTGTGTATGTGGTCTTACCGTCAACAGTGACGCACGCCACACCTTCCATGAAAGAAAAGCCAGCAATATTGTTTGCCGTAATCTTACCGCCAGGAACGATCTTGCCGCCCTCTTTACGCCATACGAGAATGTGCGTCTTTGGATGCACGAGGTACATAAGCGATAGAGCCTCACGGAACTCCACTGAACTGTTCAGTTTGTTTGGGTGGTAGAGTGCATTGATGACAGCGGGGGTCGTACTGACTTTCTCGCCATCCGCATTAACAGCGTATGGCCGAATCTTCATGAACTTGTTGGTTATCTTCGTTATGGAGGGGTAGGCGTTTTCGTAATCGTTTGACTTGAACTCGCCATACGTAGAACCCATCGCTATCTTATTCCAGCCTAAATCAGCCACTGTAATCATGGCTGGTTTGCCTTTTATGGCACTGACTATACCCGCTGTGTATGATTTGAGGCTCATTTCTACTAATTAGTATGTAGGGGCTGAATTAACGCACGCCGCCATACTCAAGAGGCTGCACGTTAACCGCACGCTCGTAAATAGTAGCCAGTACATCAACGCCATCATCATGCAGGTTCTTGCCACCGGCCACATACCCAAGCACCTCTGCAGCAAACTCTGGATATTTGCTAGTCCAGTTCGGCGGCATGTAGACGTTTTTGCCAACCCATGCGCTTGAAGCCAAGATGCGAGCCTCTTTGTTTGATGTTTGCGGTGTCCACGTAACGACAGTCTTGTAGTTCTGCAGCTTGTGTAGCTCACGCTCGATGTTCCGGGCGTACCCTTTACCGCCATTGTTGCTTTCAAATTCTGCTTCGGTGATGTCACCAGCGTTAATCATCTTAGCTACTTCCGGTTCAGTGATCTCAGCTTTGTCCGGTGAGTAATAAATGTCAGTGACGTAGACTTTGACCTCATCATCAGTTTTAACTTCCAGCCAGTTGATAGAACAGACATTGTCCGTACCCTCATCTGCAACGTCAGTGTTGTTGCGTTTAATAGGAACGTCAGGCAATTTGCTCCACTCATTGAACCCTTCGTAAAGCCTACCCTCGATGTCCACGGGCTGCTGGTAGTAGTTGGCTTTGAATACTTCGGGCGCCAGCGTTCTTTGAGCCTCGGCAAGCTTATCCCGACTCACAATGGTTTCATCCAGCAGCACGCCATCCTTTTCTACGGGGAAGTCGATTACATCTACATCATCGCCATAGAATTTGATGATTCTACCCGACAAGTCATTAGTGGCCCACCGCTGCATAACGAATATGAATTTATAGTTATCACCATCGGCGCGGGAAAACAGCGTGTTCCTGTACCAGCTAAAGTGATCTTCAAGTGCCTTGGCATTAAGAGCCTCGGTAGCGTTCTTGATAATGTCATCGATGATAAAGTAATCCGCCCTAGAGCCTGTCAGAGCTGATGTAGGCGACGTTGCACGATAAGACGGCTCTGCGCTTCCCTCAAGCTCCCATTTGCTCTTGGTTGCGAATCCCTGCTTGATTTTAGTGCCCGGGAATATTTCAGGGTATGGCGTGCCGCCTTTGCCGTAGTTGGTGCCTAAGATAGTGTCTCTGACCTGCGTAGAAAACATGCTTGATAAGTCGCCCGAGTTAGCGGCGCCAATGACACGGTTCCTTGGATTGCGGCCCATTAACCACATGGCTAGATTCTTGGCTGTGAATGACTTATAGAAGCCTGGCGGCAACGATAGTACTAGGTAATGCTTAGGGGAGTTATCAATGAAGTCCTGTAGCGTGTCGGCAACGAGCTTTAATATCTTGCGTTCGTCGCAATACAGGTCAGGATACAGCATTTGCTCGAAGTCCCAAAAGAAGCGGCGGGCGAGCTCCTTTCTGGCTTCTAGCTTAACCTCGTCAGGGATCATTATTTACCCGCTAGTTTTCGTAGGTCATCTACAGACAGTTGGGAGTATGGATTAATGCTCTCGCCCTTAGTCGTAACATCTAGAGTAGCGTCTGCCTTGCCAAAGGCGCGGTCGAGCATGTCGGATATTGTGCGGCTGTCGGGAAGCTTCGTAGTGATGAAGAAATAATCGTCACACGCAGACCCCTCGGCATAGTCGGCAACTTTCATGCTGCCGTCCACACCCTCATTCTCATCAAGGAAGCGCGAGATTAAATCTACGTCAGTAACAAGCTCTGGCTTGCCCCTGCGGCCCTTTGAATCGGTATGGATGACAAATAGCATCTGAGTGCCTTGTGCAAGACTAAACTGTGCATTGAATAGTCGGTCGGCATTCTTGCGGATTCTGTCTTGGTATTTTTTCTTGACCGCCATAGCATCAATGGTTGATTGGTTTAGCTTGCCCTTTGGGCGCCCGCTGCCGGGTTGGGCGCCACCTTTTTTACGACGGACAACTTCACCTACTGATTCCAGTGGCTCATCTCTGTTATTGACGATTTCAATATTATCTGTCATAAGGTTTAAAAATCTAAATACCTATCTACCTACATTTTAGGCTCGGCTGGGTATTCTCTGCCGCTGCGCCCGCATCAACTGCCGCCTACGCTTCACGACCATCAGGGGGTCTTGTGTGCCATCGTTCTCTTTGTCGTATGGTTGCAATAGGTCCACTAGAATATCTTTCTTTATCCTCGCCAAAGCTATCTTAGAGTCTCTGACCCCTAGAGAGATTATGAAATCGTCCCCGTGTTCGACCATTCCGCTAGCGAATTCTATGTTTTCGTACGTTCCGAACCGGAAGGGCTTCGAGAGCTCGGTAATAAGCCCATTTTCATCATGCCGAGCGAGATAGGTAATGTACACGAACCTGTCGTATACCATGCCGTGCTGGGGATCACGCACTTTGTTATGGACAATGCTCAAATAGCTACCGTCCTTTTGTTTGATAAGCTGCGAGCCGCCGTGTATCTCACTATCGTATGCTTCGCCGATTACTTCTCCGTCCATCCATACTTGCGTAGGGGAATAGGTGAAATCAAAGCTATCGCTCGGAACATTTGCCGGCATCCAGTTCTTCTCTACGATATTTTCGTTGGGTTTTTTGAGAGTCCTAAGATAGATTAGCTTTTTGCCTTTGATGAGATACTCAGCCATACCAGACTTCTGATATTCGACTGGCGTTACCCGGTCCACTTCAAAGCCTATAGCGTGCATACCGTCCTTGCGGGGAAACAGTCTCACGTCCTCAAGCCCTGCTATCTGTGTTTTGACCGGGGCGTTTTCCAGCTCCAGCTTGTGCAGATTCGTAATTCCCAGGGTGTCGGGGTCTACATCACCATAAACAACATCGGTCTTGGAATATACGCCATCGTCAAGGAACTTCCAATCGCTATGCCTCACGGTCGTAAAATTACAACTCCGGATTGCTATCTTTAGGTCATTCCCAATAAACTCAATGGACGGATTAAAATAATTCATCACAGGGTCGTTTATGTCCCCGTAAATGATCAACCGGCCGCCAAGCGACTGAATATCAGCTAAACCCTCACCCACACCTGATCTTGAATATGTTCGCCCCATTCGTTTTCTAGCGCTGTACATTTGTAGCCCCTCTCTTCCATAAGTTTAAAAATATCTAGGTTGGTTTTATCTTTAGCTTCGCCCTCAACCTCAGTTTCAAGATGGTAGACTTTTACGTTTCTGAGGTATTTGCCCATTCCCTGCAAGGCTTCCCACGTATAGTGTTCGATGTCTATTTTCATGATATCTATCTCTTTGTTTTGGTGGCCGAGTGATTCTATGACATCATCCAGGCGCCGGGTTTTGACCTTAATTGTCGTGTAGTCTTTTATCCATGGCTCTTTGACCCTGGAGAGATCAAGGCTGCTCGATCCGGCTATGTCCTTGGCGCCGGACACCTGCAGGAACTCTGCTTCGCCTTTTTTGTCAGATATTGCATCAGTGATTAAAGTGATGTTAGGGTAATTTTTTTTAATAGCCTCTGCGTGCGGCGGGTTGCACTCAAATAGCACGATATTCTTGTCGTTTATGCGGTCAGATATACGCTGTGCAAGCTCGTAGCCATCATTACCGTCTCTACTACCCACTTCGTAGATTAGAGGCTCTGAAACAGCCCCAAAATGCGTTGTGTACGCTTCTACTGCTGATGTAAGCCAACGGTTCATAGACCGGCCTCTTTTATCATCTGCTGTGCAATCTCGTGTGCGTATTGCGACTCTCTAAACTCCCTATATTCTTTAGCCTTACCTTTCATCCTGCGATACCTCCGATTAACCCTTAATCTTTCTAACCTTTCCCGCAGCGGGAACGTGCTACCCACTTCCTTAAACTCGTCCATGGAGTAAATAAGCTTGTTTGAATCCACCACGTCCATGACGCGGTAAGCGGTAAGCCCAGCATTATGAATACGGTTCGTCCAGTCGGCATGCTCTCCATATCCAAGCCCGAAATTAGTATCGAATCCGCCCACAACATCAAGCACGCGGCGCTCTACGTACAACATGCAGCCTCGGACGTGGTTGTACGCCACCGTTTTATCATCGCGGTAGATTTCCCTCACAATGCGCCTTTGGTTGCCTTTGTCGGTGAATATGTAAGAAAGATGGGGCGCTGGGTGCTCTACGTAGGGCTTCCACCAGTCAGGAGTAATAGGGTAAGTATCATCGTCAAATAGAAATATGTGGTCTGCTCCGGCGTTGTATGCGAGCTCCAGGCACTTATTCTTTGCCCTCGGAATACCTGCCCGCTCCTCGAATCTATAGAAATTGCCACCGATCCGAACGGGCTTGTCACTTGCGTCATCTACTACGAATAGTATCGAACCTTCCGGACGGTTCTTACCATGAAAGACTAAGCTATTGCAAAAAGCGTCATACCGATTGCGCGTAGTTATGCATACGGCAATTTTATTTTGGGGTTTAGGTAAGATATAAGTGCATCCGCCTTCGCCAACAATGGGCATGCCAGTCGATTTTATATGCCCGCCCTTAGCTAGAAGTTCTACGGTAGGAATCATATTTTGCTCCGTATATAATCACCAATGCCCAGCCGGAACGAACCCTCAGAAGTGCTTAAATATGTTTTGCCGACATAGTCTCTGATATTCTTCACATCTTCCATTCGCTCGCCGCCAACCTTGTAAATATTTCCGTAGGCAGAACGGATAAGCGGGCATTTACCACTCGCAATATTCGGCCTCAGCACTTCGATTAGATTCGCTAGTTTCTCTTTATCGAATAGGAATGGTATGTGCAGCTCATATGATAATGACAGTGGACCTAAATATTCTTGGGTTGTACGGAGCGCCCTGATATATGTGCCGCCGCCACGTCTATTTGTGATGTGATCTGCGAGTGTGCCCTTATGGAAGTATGGGGTGCCCATGATTGGTTCCATAACAAAGAAGTCATCGTTAAACAGATAAAACTCATCGCTCAAAGCCAGGTTGTTTATCGCCCATTCCAGCTTCAATATCTGGTTTATGTGCGACACTTCCGAGTAGCGCGATTTATCATATTGCTCAACAACGTGGACATTCCGATGCGGCACGTTTCTCTCTATGAGCTTTAGGCAGGCTTCGAGCTCGCCGGAATTGTTTCGCTTGTATGGAATAACTACATCGCGCATTTTAGTATGTGTAGTAAATCCCTAGTTCACTTGGCGAAGCCTTTGCATGACTGAACATATCAAATAGCTTGGCATCGGCTTCAATTGCTTTAATCTGCTCGGTGAAAAACTTCTGTACCTCACGGACTTTTGAATTTTTTGTGACCATAGTCAGCCCTTTAGAAATACCTTTGATGGTTGCTGTACGATGGTAGATGTGTATTTCGTCTTCGCCGGCGGTTATGATTGCCTTGTGATTGGTGTACTTGTAGCCCATGCCTAACTGGTGACGATGCGTGAACTTGGCGCGGTGCCTGGTCGCATATACATACAAAGAGTCAATTTCGGGCGTCTTTTTACTTGTTGTGTTGCGATTCGATAGGTCTATTACTGTCATAGTTCCTCCAGCAGCTCCAATGCCTTGCTTAAACTTAATGCTTGCTTGCCGTTTACGATGAATGGCAAATTAATTCCGTACTTTTCAGCCTGCGACATCCACTCAGGGTTATGGGTTACACGGCGCTGTTCAATTTGTATGCCGCGTTCTCGAGCAAACTTTCGTAGGGCATGCCATTGCTGCTTATGGGTGCAGGGTAGGCACGTTCTCGTATAGACGATCATGCTAACCTCTCAAGCAAGATTACGGTTCCAACGATTGCTAGATACCCAACAACGCCGACACCAGTAAGTAAAGCAATCGGAATCCCTAACCATACAGATAGACAGACGCAGCACCTTGCCGCCGCTACATGAGCCCGGAGCAGCACAAGAACGCCCTGTGGACCGTCATAGTTCGATATGAGTGCCGACACACCGAAAGTAGCCAGTACAGCATATACAAACTCAGCCATGGATGTACTCCGGCATCTTGGTTGGTACAAGCTCAAGGCCGCACATTTGGTCCCTGTAGTTACCCGGTCTGAACTTACAGTAGTCAATCAAATCAACTATAGATTTTATCTTGCCGTTTCTGACCATATCCCGTAGCCTATCGAGTTGCTTTTGATAGTTTCGGTGGTCGTACTTTATGAAAAAGGCATTTAATCGAGTTGCGACAATGGTCTTATCGGGGGTGAGGATAAAAGTAAGGGTATGCGTAGGACGGTATATTTCATCAGATATAGGAGGCAGTATGCATGGGTCAGCGACATTACTTATTAAAGGCTTACCTATACGTCGAGCTACATCAAGCCCAATAGTTTGCTGTGAGGCTAGCATATACCACCCTATCGATTAGGTTTATAGCCTCACAGAGAAGAGAGAATCAATGAATGTAAGCGCATCGTAACATATTGCATCCACGATGTAAATGCTTATGTTGGCCAGGCATGGTATTATGGACGCATGACGCAAGAAGATGCTCAACTACTAGTCGCTGAATATCAAAGAAGCGGCACATTGCCCCCAGGCTTTACTGTCGACCACGCAGCGCCCCATACTACTGTTCAAGGAGATACATACGAAGTAGTGCAAATTCTGCAGGATAATGCCGTGAAGATTAGCTATACTGTCAAAAACGGGCGCCTAGAAGACATTACTGTTATATAGCCATCCAGACAAACAAAAAGAGCTACAAATGTAGCTCTTTTCTGCGCTTGAGCTCAAGTTATCTACTTCTCTGCTAGCAGCATAGAAACCTTATCAGCTCGGTCAAAGCCGAACCACCCGGCTATGGTTTCATCATCGGCACCCAATGCACGGGCGCGGCGCATAAAGTAGCGCTCGTCATTCTCTGTATTGAGATCAGGGTATGCCTCACGCCAAGCTCTAACGGTCTTTTCGGTTAGGCCGAAAACTCTCGTGGCGTCCCGAACGCTCATGTTGTTATTCAGGCAGCCTATTACGAGTGCCTGAAAGTCGTTCGGCCGGTCCTTTGGGTCGGACAGAAGCGGTAGTTTTTCTTTCCAGTCTTTTAGTCTGTTTCTCACTTGCATACCTCAATTATAGTTTATTTTCGCTAATCACCTCCATTCCAAATTGCCACCTACATCATGGAACCACCTGCCAACGCTCGTGGCTTTCGCCCACGGGCTTGTAGGGTCTGGCCTATGCTCCAGTGCGTCCATAATGGCCGTGTGGTCGGCTAAGGCGTGCAGAACCACTGCAACCTGCATTGCGGTAGGCTTTGGGCACTTATATAGCCCCGTGTTGTGTTGAATATCCACTGACTTCATTAGCCGGTCTGCGGCTTTCTGTATGTCGCTCATTTCTCCCTCACTACAATCACTTTGTCTGCGCCATCAAAACGCTGCTGATCGTCGTAAGCAATGTCCGGCCAAAAATCGCCGGGTACCCAGTCCCGCAGCCACACCTTTTTATGGCAGTGTGATACTTTAACGTATTTCTGCAGGCCAAACAGCGCGCGCATTTCCCTGCAGTATTCGGCGTCCCGATTGCTCCAAAGGTGTATCTCCACATTTTTGCTATGCGCATCAGCCCTTAACTGCTCTAAGATTCGTGGGTTTGCTTCGACTTCGGTTCGGTGCCGTTCTTCGCGGTTTGCACGAAGCGTACCGTCAATATCGAATGCTATGGTTACTTTTTTCACTAGTGGCTACTCCCGGATTCCCATTACAGTCTTAATGACAAACAAGATGAGCTTGATTGCGAGCATGATCAGCACAGCAACTACAACTGCGGCCGCAACCACGAGCAGCATTTCAACCATCTGTTTTTGCCTCCTTTGTTAATCTTTTTTCACGGTCCACATACTCTTGTTTGTATTCGATCAGCTCGGCTTCGGTCGCAAAGGTAGAGCGCTTTTCAAACTTGCGGCCGGACTTTTTAGTAACTTCTGGTGGCAGAGGCACACTGCACACGAGCTCGTAGTTTATATGCTCTCCGTCCGTCGTGGATCGTATTACTACAGCCACAACAACGGCACCACAAAAGCCACCGTCTATCTTGCTAATTACCTTTTCGCCTAGAGCAAACTTCGTTTCAAATTTCATTTTTCGTCTCGCTCGTTAAGCCTATCTATGTGGGCCAGCACCTCGCCTTGTGAGTATTCGTGCTGGTCCGTGGCGTGTTTGCGTGGCCTAAGCGCTTTGGCTTGCTCTTTGCGCCTAGTACGCTGTCTATGAGCGGTGTAGAGGCCATTTAGAACCTCGCCATAGCTCGGCGGACGTTCGGGTACTTTTGTCATATGTCACCTAAGTCTGGCTCGGCCACAAACGGCTTCTTGCTTTTTGCCAGGTAGTCGCCGTTGATGCCATGCAAATAGTTGTCCGACAGTACATCTAGGAAGCACACAACGTCTTTCGCGTCCATGATTATGATTTTGCCGGCGTCGTCTTGCATCAGCGGTATGCCGTACTCCTCAATTGCCTCAACCACCTGTTGCTGGTTCATGGCATTTGGATCAGCCTCAGACAGCTTTTTCATAGCTGTGGGGCTGTTTTGTGCCAATATAGCGATTTCCTGCACCACAAGCGGCATAGAGAGGTTAAAACGCTCATCAATGATGCTGCCGTTACGATTCGCCACGGCCGTCATGTGCGGCTTAGTATCGAAAATCTGCTCGAACTTGGTTTGCCGAAACACAAATATGTCGTCATCGACAACTACTACCTGGCTACTGTCGTCAATCTTAAAAGCGGTATCTTTGTAGAAAGCCGCCACCTCATCACCACGCAGCACAAAGTCTGTTTTGGGTGAGACGGCCTGCTTGCCGGCAAATTGCTTGAACGAGTAGAACGTCTTGGCGTCCGGCTTCGTGAACCGGGCAAAAATGGCTTTCATGCGCCTAATGTCGTGCTCTTCATCTTTGAAGCGTTGGATCTCCGATGCGTGCTCCTCAATCCATAGCAGCACCTCTTTTACGCGATGCGTGTCGGCTACGCTCAGCCAGGCTATATTTTTGTCGCCCTTAAGCGTCTCTTCGTATGGACGCACCAGGCCACCGCTATCGACCAGGCTCAGTACGTCCTCCATGATGTTGTCTAGGAATGATGCCCGTAAGCGATCCTTGATGGCGCTGTGGGTGTTTAGGGAATACACTACGTTGTTTCTGCTCAGGAAAAAGAGCTGTATATCGTACTCTTCTCGGTCGCTTACAAGGTTGTTGGCCCAGGTGAACACATCGACGGCTGGGCCACTAAACTGTTTGGCCGCCTTTGAGAGTGCGCCAACGGTTGTTTTCACCTCTGTTTTCCCGTCACTTATAGTTACTTCGGCGTCTTTGCTCATAATCCCTCCAATAGATTCGTTTGCCTAGCGGCAATACGTGCCGCTTCACGCGCTTTTGCGTCTTTAATTTTTTCGTTGATGATGCGTTTGCAGACACGAGTTTCGGTGTAATTTGGCAGCTTCATCACCATATCGCGGTAAATGATTGCGTTTTCCTCCGGCCGCAGCTCTATGCCGTATTTTTCCAGGTCGGTTCTCATACTGGCCTGCAGGCGCTGTAGTGCGTAAATCATCCGTCGTACCCCCGGTATTCGAGGATTGTTCTGTGGACACCGGCAAAATTCGCACGCCGCGCATAGTAGTAGAGTAGATAGAACTCACCGCCAAAGTCGTGTTGGTGCATCGTTGACTCCTTCACTTGCCGCACCTGCCCATTCGGGTATACATATAGCAATCCCCACCCATCGGGTACTTCGTCTTTGCTGATGAGTCCTTTGGGGCAACAGTAGTAACGAAAATCGCCCATGCCTTTTTCTGGCCGCATCCTAAACGACTTCCTTTTGTCTGCTAAGAAGTCGCTTCTAGATACCTTGACCTCAATGAGCCGCGAATATACGCCACTATTCCACCTGCCGTCACGTATGATGCCTGTATCGAACCCAATCACGTCTGGCAACTCGTCGTTATGGGTGTAGAACTCCGGCAATACAACGTTGCAGCGCTTGCTAAGATACCTTGCAGCGACTTCCACGCATTCGGTGTGCGTCATTTTCTTTGGCTCTAGCTGACTTTGCAGCGTAAATTCCACTGGGCTGTCGTGTGCATGGTTTACCTGGGACATCATTCCATCTCCTCGATAACACTTCGGCGCACATCGTTGTAGAGCTCATCCTCAGTGCAAATCCACTCTTTTAATTCGTCACCCTTGTCAATCTCATACTTACCGGTTTTTGGGTTCCAGTACTTTTTATATTCGGCAATGCGGCGGCTAACCTCTTGATCGACAGCGCCACCAATTTCATCGCTAAGCCGTTTCGCAGCGGCCGCCGGAGACTCATCTAGCATTTCTGGGTACGTTACGGCTTGATAGAAGAGTTGTAACAGTTTGCCGCCATGTGTTTTAACGCCGACATTAAAATCTGGCACCCATACAGCAGCAGTGGCGACGCCTCCTGCAAGTGTCGCACCCATTGCAAGCCGGACCTGTACCGTTTTTTCCAGCTCCTGAATGGTGTCTGCTTCTAGCACTTCGTAAATGATTTTGCTCACGACCTCGCATTCCTAATCTGATTCCTTGCCGAATCAATCACCGGCTGAACCATAAGCGCAAGATCCTCTACGGGCACACCAGTTTGGGCCTCTACATTTGCCCCAAACTTTTTACTTATCGACTCCCACCCCTGCGGGCTAGTCTGCAAACCTTCGCTAGCAAGCTTGGCGGCCACATAAATACCCAAATCCATGCCCACGCCCAGCATATCTATGTCTCTCATATTCACTACCGATGCCTCCGCGATTTCATGCCGTGCCGGCCGAGTTGCATGCGGCTTGGCTTCATAAACTCGCTGTTGTGGCTGCTAGAAGCTAGTGGGCGCGGCTGTGGCAGGTTGTATGTCTGCCTGCGTGGAATATCGTGGTTAAGCGGTCTAGTTGCCCCCGCAACGGCTGACACCCCTTCTGATTCGTGCGCCGTTTCACTGGCGATCTCGGATAGCTCCGAAAGCGCCTCGGCCGTCTTAACGTTTGCGTCTCGGACCAACCCCATAAGGCGCATAACGTCTTTATGTGTTAATGATGCGTACATGGTTCCTCCTTAAACATTTAGATTTGTTACCCTTAGCGTCAGATGGTGCCGACAGACTGCTTCCCTCCGTTTGTCGGCAGCACCTAACGCCATATGCCGCAGCAGCATCGGCCCTAATCACACCTCCCGGCAAAGGCCGATGCGATCTGCTGCGGTTGCGTGGCCTGCACGTTTACTCGCAAACGCCGTACAGGTTAATCACGCGCACAAAGTGGTTTGCTGGCGACGGGCATTCCCCCTTACGAGTACCCTGACATTACCCGGCTTGGCGCCGACTTAACTACCACTAGTTGCCGCCAGAGATTCTATAGACCGTTTCGCTCTTCAAACTCGCGCGCTTCTTGCAAAATATCCAGCCTTTTGCCGAGTAGTTTTGCCTTGAGCGTTAGCAGGTTAAAGATTGTCTGTGAGGACATGCGTGGCCGGTTAATGTGCAGCGACCGTTGGCCGATAATGCTGATATTTGTGTCTCGCTCTCGCTCTGACCAATGAAGGCTCGCCACTAGTCGTCTACCTCCGCCCTACTTACGCCATCATCGATCAACAGGCGGTATCGATGGCCGTTTTTCAACCCAAGAGCCCGAAGCAATTGGCGCATAGATTTCGCTGTAGCGCCCCGCTTACCGATGACGCGACCAGCATTTTGCTGTGAGACATTCAGGGTAAGTAGCCCGCCATTCTCATCGATAGATGTATCAACGGAAAAGCAATTTGGATCACCAGTAATGCTACTGACCATAAATTCAACAAATTCTTTTGCTTCGTTCACGATATTTTCATCTCCTTTACCTGCACGCCTTCCTCAAATATTTGCTCCCAAATCTCTGCCTCGAGCTTCATGCGGCTGGTTTTTAGTAGTCGTTTGTATTGGCGTGCATCCTCGCGCACATCGAAATTCATATCGAACTGCTTGTGATCTTTTACTGTGACGTGATAGCTGTGGTCGTTTGTAACAAGTGGCTTCGCCTTACGGACTACGCCCGTAATGAAGCTACTTACCTTGGCTCTCACATCCATAAGGTTGTATTTTTCCGTCACACGATAGAAAGGCCGCACTATGCTGTCTAGACCTGTTTTGCTATATACGACTTCAATCCAGCCTTTGCTAACAAGCCTTTGCAGACATTCGTCGATGTCAGTTGCCCCAAGCTGTGATAGTCGGTGTATGGAATTACCGCTTAGTGGTATTGTGCTTTTGTCTATCAGATCAAAAATAACCTGTTGCACCTCTTCATCTTGCTCAAGACTGACTGTTTGTTTTTTCCTAAATATCCCTAGTCCGAACATGGTTTACCCTCCTGTTGGCCCTGTTTATAGGTGTTTTGCTGCGTTTAATATTCTTTCGCTTAAGCTAGCCAGCTCTTTATCGACCAGACTCAAGACATCCTGCGCCTGTTTAGTTTTAACGGCCGGGATTTTCTGAGTTCTGACAAGTGTTAAGGCATTTGCGAAAGCAATAATCTTCTCCTTGTCAGGCGCTAGTAGTGCCTGGCGCTCGGCCTCTTCAGCTTCACGCTTTTTGCGAGCCTCTTCCTCGTCCTTGGCGCGTTGCTCAGCTTCAAGGGCCTCGCGTTTTTCCCGCTCCTCTTCGGCTTTCTGGCGCTCTGCAGCAAGTTCTGCCTGGCGTTTTTCCTCAGCTTTTGCGTCAGCGGCCTTTTGGTCTTTATCCATCTGGATACGGCGCTTTGCTTCAGCAAGTAAGTTATTCCAGTACTCATCATCCTCGCCCGCTAGGTCAAGACCACTAATGCGGAAGCCAAATACGACTTCGTTGACCGGCATGCCAATCTCTTTAAGCTGCTCCGAACGTTCATGAATACGCTTGCGCTCTAGCTCTTCCTTCGCCTTGGCCTCAGCCTTGAGTCGGGTATTTTCAGCTTCAATCTCTTCCTGGCGTTTACGTTCTGCCTCTTCGGTAGCCTTACGGTCTTCCTCGGCCTTTTTGGCTGCGGCAGCTTCGGCTTCCTTTTGGGCTTTGAGTGTCGCTAGCAAGCTGTCAAACTGCTCGTCGCTCATTGCCTCAAAGTTGTACAGGGAAGTGTCGTCAGTGTATTGGGACAGCTTCTCTAGGCGGTCGGCCTTAAGCTTGGCGGCACGTTCGGCTGCCTTAATTTCTGCGAACTTTTCCTGCAGTTCCAGGTATTGTTCTGCGGGCTCTATCGTTTCCTTGATGTAGTGGGCTACACCATCGATGGCCTGCGCCTGAGCGTTGATGTTTTCTTTAAGCTCTTTGCGCTTATTTTCGACACCCGTGCGAATCTTTTTGAGCGCAAGGCGCTTCTCTCTCGCCTCTTGCATGAGGTCAGTTTGTGATTCGTCCGTAACTTTGATTTTGTCGTAGGTGGCGAGAATTTTACCCGCCTCAGTGAACGGCGCACCGTATGCTTCAAGCAACAGTGCGGCGTTCTCTTTAGCTATTCTCTTTTCGTCGATTACGACTTGTAGGCTACTTTCCATCATTCCCCCTTGATTGGTTACGGTCTTCTTCTGATGAGCCGATTGTTGCCTGCGTCATTTGTACGCGGGAGTTTGGAATCTCAGGGTGAGCTGCAGATGCTATCTGATCTTTGTTCACCTCTGGCTTGGCTCCTTGAATCCACGAGTAGCTTTTATCACCACGCACACCGTCAACGATCTTGGTGAAGTCAGGCTCGATATATTTGCCAAGCCTGCCAGTGCGGTCTTTAGCAACAAACTTGTCGCTCGCCGGGTCAACGATGATAACGCGCTTGGTGTCGCCGCTCTCATCGTTTACGGTGGTCATATAGCCCACGATATCGACCATGTTCACAAGCTCCTCTGATAACTTGGTTGCTACCATTGGGCGCTTGACGATACGGCCTTCGTCCTCTTTCTCTTGTACGTGGGCGATAACAACGACGTTCTTGCCGCTGTCACGCATCGTCTTCAAGAAAGTACGCATTGTTTGCTTGAGCCAACCCCAGCCAGCCATAGTAGGGTTTCCGTCCTTCATGACTAGCTTGCTATCGGCCTTGGCAACCATATAGCGGGTTAGCTTCTCCATGAGCTCGCCGATTGGGTCAATGATTACCGTGTCGTAGTTGTCGGTAAGCGATATTTCTAGAAATTCTTGCATATCGTCCCAGCTCTCGATCAAAGCAACATCTGCTTCGATACCGCGTAAGCCAAAATACTTGCTACCGTTCTCGCAGTCGGCGATGATTGGTCGTGGTGCCGTTGCTGCGAATGTAGTCTTACCAACGCCGCCCTCTCCGTAAACAACCATTAAGATTGAGGGCTTTGCGGTCGGTTCTAAACTGTTAAATACCTTCATGCTATATGCTCCAGTCCCCGAGCTCACCAATCTCAGTTAAGAGGAATGATGGCTCTTTATCGCCAAAGGCAACGATGGCATCAATACAGGTGCGTAGCTTTCGCTCGCCAGCCTCAAGAAATTCAAGGCTAGAGTGGAAGTACTGCACGCGGTACGGTGCGACTGTCTCCACAACACAGAAGTAGAAGTTACACATCCCTGGGTCTATGCCCTGGCTGGACGCTCCAATGAGGTTGTAGTTTGCCGCCTGCAGGTCGTAGTGGTTCCACGATGATTTCTTCTTAAAATCATCAAATTTTGCAGTTGTTTTGATGTCGGTTGTTATCAGGCTCTTGCCTGGAACAACCTTTAGCGCGTCGGCCTTCCCCCGTAGCGCTACACCCTCAGCGGTGTTTGCGTACATCTCAACTTCGTGCTTCCATCCCTCACCAAGCAGAAGCTCTGGCGTTAGTGGATGGTTCTCGATGTTCTTAACCATGTCATCCACGGCTTTGAACTGACTGTCGGTAATGATGTTCTTGCCGGCCGCGATTTGCTCATCACGCCACTCACGAGCCGCCTTGGTGCGGAAATCTGGGTAGGGGCTGATTGCAAACGTGTCTTCGCCGCCGAGCACTAGCATGTGTGCCAGCTGCCCCAGGTCGATAGCGCTGCTTGATGGTTCGCCTAGGTTGCCGCGCTTTGCGGCAACTGCGTAGTCGATACCCGAATCTATAATTTTCTTCATCGAAGAATATGACCACTCGGGTCGTTTGTGATAATTAACTTCTTCTGCCATTAGAGTCTCCTCTGAATTAGAACGCAGCGCCGATAACGACATAGAAAGCCCATGCCACTGCAGCAACTGCGAAAACTGTTATTGTCTCTCTGAAAAGTGAAGGCGCAGCCACCGGCTGCTGCCTTTTGATCTGTACTACTCTCATTTGTTCTTGCCTTTTTGTTTTTAAAAGTTATCTAGTCGTCCGGACCGTCACCGCCGTTTGGATCGTCATCGGCGTGTCCGTTGAATCGTTCCCGATCTTCGTCTGTCATTTGTCTCCTGTGGTTAACGACGTTCATGCGCTCCTTGCCAGCGGTAAAGACCGCCAGCCCATGACCAGTGATGCGATTAAGAGTAGGGCGATTTTAAGGCCGCCCCATAAGCTACCCTCCCTTTATTACCGGCAAGGAGCGCATGAACGTTTGATTTTCTGAAATTTCTGAATTGTTAAGAGGCTAAACGCTGACGAAGCGTCGGGGCTGTAAAGGTTCGATGCTGTGACAAAGAAAACCCAATAAAAAAGACCCGATTATTGTTCTAATCGGGTCTTCTGTTACTAGGTTTAGCGCATCAACGCTAAAGTATTATTCCGCTGGGCTACCCCTGTATTGTTAGCACTACTGTCAAGAGTGCTAACAAAAATGTCTGCTAAGGCGCGTTTTGGCTTAGAATTCTTGGCGCTTGGTCAAGAGTGCTAACGGGTTTATCAGTTTTATTTACAGCCACATCCGTAATCTATGTCTTTATTGCATACCGTCGATTGCGCACGAACCCAAGCACCGCCCAGTCGACTGCCGTAGAGCACAAACAAGCGCCGGGTGATTATTACGATGCCCTCTATCCAAGCTCTCATACACCAACCCATATAGCCCATTAGGCTCAGCCTTCGCCAACTCCGCGACCTGCTCACGAACATCGTCCACCCCATCCCAATCAACCACGCCAGTATCCGGATCAACAACGCTGTATGCGCCACCCAAACGCCCCGCTACGTTGATTGCCGCCCTATCATCAGGGGATATACCACAATCTTGGCAGGGTTGTTCTGACGAGTAAATAAATTCCATCATTCAAGACATACTAGATGCTCACCCCACAAAAACCATAAGAAAACTTACAGTTCTCTTGTAGGAACCTCCCCTTTGTTACTCCGCGACGTTGTTCAGAGCCTAGATCGCACATCGCCTTGCGGTTCCGTAATTTTGTCCTTACCCTTACAATCGTCATAAGCTGTCCCGCTTAAGCAAGCGGCAACAGTCCGATACAGAGCGACAGTTGACGCTATCGCACGACTCAATTGCAGTACTTACTGCATGCGGACGCGAACCATGGCGTGCCGGATAACTTCGTCGCCAATGGTGTAACCAGCCTGGAGCTCTTCGCTCACTACTTCTTGGGTGCCATCACCCTCTTCCATGCTTACTGCTTCGTGGTACCGAGGATCGAACAGCTCGCCGACTGTTTTGATGCGTTCTACACCCAGGTCTGCCAGTGTCTTTTCGAATTGCCTTACGACACCCTGCACACCCTTGATAAAATCGACATACTTCTGTAGCTCGTCATTCTGAGGCGCAGCCGAAGCATCTGGATCCTTCGCTTCATTCAGGATGACGACAGGTGAGTGTTTAAGCGCACGCTCAAAGTTGTCGATAACCGGCAGTAGGTCGCGCACCACGCTAGCCTTTACTATGCTTTTTAGGCTAGTAATCTGCTCGTCGTGACGGCGGCGGAGGTTAGTAGCATCCGCTCGTTCGCGCTGCAGCGCTTCGGTGAGTTCAGCTATCTGCTGCTGTAAGGCTTCTGCGTCTAGTTTTGGTTGCTTGGGTTTTTTATCAGGCATATAGTACTTCCTCTAATGTTTTACCGGTGTGAGCTACGAGTGCCATAACATCCCGATAGCTTTGGCGGGTCGGACCAAGTGTCCCTACGTAGCTGTGATCGCTAAATGGACTGCGGAACCGACTGATGATAAGTGTAACGCCCGCGCTGCGGCCGATGGGGTTTTCGGCACCGATGAACACACTTAGTGGTTCATTGGGCGCAGCCTCCCGCAACCATGGCTCAAGGTTATCGAGCAAACGCGCTACTTGCTGCACTTGGTTGCCGCCGGTGAATTCGGGCTGACCAAACAGGTTGCTGAGACCGCTGATATACAGCTGATTGCCGATGGTGGCTAAACCCAGGTTGTGAGTGAGCTCTACCAGCGTATCTACCGCATTGCGGATGGTACGTTCTGGCATGCCGCCGTGCGTTACCCGAGCGGTTAGAGCACGTTCGGCGCGCTTTTCGGGCATCGTAGCTTCGTTGGTAAGATTATTTACGTAAAAGCGATAGCCACCATCAGTGGGAATGCGGCCAGCAGAGGTATGCGGCTGGCGAATGTAACCCAGACGCTCCAGCTCGGCCATCTCGGCACGGATAGTCGCGCTAGATACATTGAACACCTTGGCGAGCAAGCTGCTGCCCACGGGCACCGCTACTTCGGCATATTGCTCGATGATTGCGGAGAGGATTTGCTTTTGCCGCTCTGTCATGGTCTAAAGTATAACCTTTTAGCACTCCAGATTCAAGAGTGCCAGATGGTTTGCTGGCAAATTTACACCCCAGCCTGCAGGTCTTCGAGCAATCGCTCAGCCCACACCCGGAAGCTAGTGTCGATAACAGTGAATTCGTCGTGATGTCGCGCAATACTATCGGCCGCCCGCACCGCTTCCTCCAGTTTCTCGTTCACCACAAAGTGGTAATATGGTCGCGCCAAGGCCTCCTTGAGCTCAGCAATAGCCGTCTGCATGCGACGGGCAATATCAGCCGGATCAGCCTCTTTTGTACCATATCGCGCGTGCAAGCGACGCTGCCACTCCTGGTAGTTTGGCGGTAAGATGAACTCCGCAATTACCGACGACGAGATAGCTTTATACTCGGCAACACCCTGCACCTCAAGGTCGGTGATAGCCACCTTTCCCTCATCATGCGCCTTCTGAATCTCGGCAACGCTCGTGCCATAAACGTTATCACTATACTTCTTGGCCTCAATAAATTCGCCATTGCGGAGCATCTCGGCTGCCCGCTCTTTGGTGATAAAGTGATACTCCACACCATCCTGCTCCATAACACCGCCATTCTCGCGTGGTGCACGAGTGGTATGCGAAACAATGTGGTGGTATTTCCCCGTTTCGAGCAGTTTATGTTTAATACTGTCCTTGCCCGCCCCGCTCACACCCACCAGCAGTACAATCGGCGTGCTTTTTACTAGCTCAACAGCAACAGGAGACAAAGTGTATGCGTCAACCAATTTCTGTAAGATTGCGTCCATAGGCGCTAAGTATACCCGATAGGCTCGTATGGAGCTATACTTTGTGTATGCAGCAAGCACCCGATTTCTCACTCCAAGACCAAGATGGCAACACTAAAACACTGGCAACCTACGCCGGCAAGTGGCTAGTACTATATTTTTACCCCAAGGACGATACACCGGGCTGCACCACCGAAGCCTGCAATTTTCGCGACGAACGCGATGCGATTGCTGAGTTTGGCAACGCCGAAGTGGTTGGCATCAGCAAAGACACTGTGCGCTCACACAAGAAATTCGCCGAGAAATATGGCCTGAACTTTACGCTTCTAAGCGACCCAGACCATATAACCGCAGAGGCCTACGACAGCTGGAAGCCCAAGAAATTCATGGGCCGCGAGTATTTGGGCGTGGAACGTAATACGTTCATCATTTCACCGTCCGGCGAGATTGCCAAAGCGTACCGTGGTGTCGACCCCAAGTCCCACGCCGCCGAAATCATCGCCGACCTGAAACAGTTCCAGACCGTGTAGATGTCATCTCAACCGGAGGCATAGCCGGAGCGGAGAGATCTCCCAAACCCCCTGCCATGAGGGAAGACCTCTCCACTTCGGTCGAGATGACAGCGGAATAGCGCCGGGCTTATCTGACCTAATCGCGCTTGAGCATTACAGTAAACGCCTCTGCCGGTATATCAACCTTCCCAAATCTCTTCATTCTTTCTTTGCCCTTCTTTTGCTTGGCGAGCACCTTCTTTTTGCGGGAAACGTCGCCACCGTACAGGCCAGTTGTGACATCTTTGCGGTAAGCACTCAGGTCTTCGCGGGCAATGAACCGGCCGCCGATAGCCGCCTGCAGCGCCACCTGGAAGTTTTGGCGCGGGATTACCTCTTTGAGCTTCGTGACGGTTTCGCGGCCAAGGCGATCTGCTTCGCTACGGTGAACCATGACGCTCAGGGCATCCACACGTTCGCCCGCTACATAAAAATCTACCTTCACTAGGTCTTCGGCACGGTAATCATCCAGCTCGTAGTTGAAGCTACCGTAACCACTGGTGATACTTTTGAGTTGGTCGTAAAAATCGGTTAACAAGTTAGCAAGTGGCGCCTCAAAACCAACAATAGCACGGTCTTCGACATAGCTCAGATTTTTCTGCAAGCCACGCTTACCAGAGATAAGCTGGATGACCGGACCCACGTACGGTTTTGGCACGATGATCTCACCCTTGATCCACGGTTCACGAATCTCCCTGATGCGCGATGGATCAGGCAAGTCGGCGGCAGATTTTATATCTATCTCTTCATCGTTGAGTAGGCTAATTTGGTAGTCAGTGGATGGGTTTGTAACAACCAAATCTAGGTTGTATTCGCGCTCCAAACGCTCCCGCACGATATCCATGTGGAGCAGACCCAAGAAGCCGATACGCACACCAAACCCCAGCACCGGCGAGTTTTCGGGCTCGAACTGCAATGCGCTGTCGCTGAGGCTTAGTTTTTCGATAGCTTCTTTCAGGTCATTGTAGAACTCATTGCTTTCCGGGAAAAAGCCAGCGTACACGAATGGCTGGACGTCTTTGTAGCCGGGCAATGGGCTTGTGGAGGGGTTGGCGGCAAGTGTAATGGTGTCGCCCACTTTGGCATCGCGCGTGGTTTTGAGGTTGGTGACAATGTAGCCGATTTCGCCAGCCTTCAGGCTCTGGCCGGGCGTCATATCTGGCTTGAGCGCGCCGACTTCCAGTGCAATTCCCTGCGCACTAGTGTTCAGCATTTTTATCTGGGCATTCTTGGCGATTTCGCCGTCAATAACGCGCACATACAGAATAACGCCACGGTAATCATCATAATAGCTATCGAAAATAAGGGCTCGCGTAGACCTAGAGGACGGACCTATAGACTCGTTTTTAGCTGCTTTTGGAGCAGGCACATCAGATACGATTCGCTCCAGAACAGCCTCTACGCCTATGCCGGTTTTGGCGGAGATTTGCAAAATGTCTTCGAACTTGCAGCCGAGCAGACTGACGATTTCGGCACCCACGCGTTCGACATCGGCAGCCGGCAGGTCGATTTTGTTCAGAACGGGGATGATAGTGAGATCAGCGGCCATGGCAAGGTACACATTGGCCAAAGTTTGGGCCTGAATACCCTGAGAGGCATCTACCACTAGTAAGGCACCTTCGCAGGCCTGGAGGCTCCTAGACACTTCATACGAGAAATCGACGTGTCCGGGGGTGTCTATGAGGTTCAGCTCGTACTCCTGTGGGGCAGCAGCATGGGGCACGTAGGATGCAGAAAGGGGAAGCCCATCCGTA
>Ga0070674_100000108_pt1 | contig 38454 bp, 26 predicted proteins | sample KBSM33metaG_FD_65344 | JGI IMG/M metagenome (GOLD analysis project Ga0070674, IMG submission 65344) | Miscanthus rhizosphere microbial communities from Kellogg Biological Station, Michigan, USA - KBS M3-3 metaG | ecosystem: Host-associated > Plants > Roots > Rhizosphere > Soil ... | reverse complement strand
TTTCATCATGGCCGCAGTCCTTTCACACACTGGGAGTGCAGTATCAAGTCCCAACTCCCGTGCCATGACGGATCGGCGCAGAAAGCGCCGCCCGCATATGAATACCGCTCAACACGACCCGCGGCCTGTGGCGGGGCACCACGGTTCAACACGTCGATCGCCACTTGGGCTCGCTATCACCCGCCCAGTGGATTCGACGTGTTTCGAATGGCCGCTCGGAGGGTGGACGGATGGCTGAGTCGAGCAGCCTCAGTATGTCACCCCTCCGTGCATTTTCAACCATTCTGACCAGTTGCGCTACCGATCCAACCTCGAGCTTCGACATCACCCGTCCGCGATGGGCCTTGACGGTTCTCTCGGTTGTGCCCAGCTCCGAGGCGATCTGTTTGTTGTGCTTGCCCCGGATCAGGCCCGTGGCAACCTCACGCTCCCGTCGCGTCAGGCGGAGCACGCGCTCGACGAACACATCATAAAGCCGTTGCTCCGCTTCCGTGCGAGCACTTTGTTCGAGGCCTCGTGTGACCGCTGCGACGAGTTGTTCCGTGTCGACGGGCTTGGTGAGGAAGTCGATTGCCCCGCTTTTCATGGCTTGAACCACGGTCGGCACGTCGCCGCGCCCGGTCACGAACACGACGGCGAGCCCACTCTCGCGCTTGAGTCGCCGCTGCAACTCCAGGCCAGACAGGCCAGGCAGGAGATCGTTGAGGACAACGCACGCCGCACCCGAGGAGGGGCGCTGCTCGAGAAACGACTCCGCGGAGTTGAACGCCCGCACGGCAAAACCGAATGAAGTCAGATGCCGAGAGAGCGCCGTTCGGGCCCCCTCGTCCTGATCGACGACGAACACATTGTGGAGTAGCACCGCCCTGTGAAACGACGGCTGGAATGAGTTGGTACATGGCAGAGCTTGCACTTCAACGATCGCCGGCAGGCGGGGCGACAGACGCCGCGAGCCGATACCCGGCTGCCGTCAGGAGAACTGCATCGACCGGGGCTCCGCGATATATCGTGATAATTGCCGGGTTCACGACGGGGTGTTCTCCGTACGTCGTGCGGTTTCGTTGAGGAAATTGGGCCTGACGAACGAGTTTCGCTGGCGTAGCTCTTGTAGGATTCGAGTGCGTCGCGAACGGCCTTGTCGAACGGTCGAGGCCGTATCGGCAGATGACGGGGTCGGATCGCCGCTAATCAACCGCGGGCTCACCCACCGGCGCAGCATCGGGAAATGAGCACCGGCACGCGGTCGTCCGATGAGTGGCGCCCGACTCCGTTTCCCACCAGATGTCTTACGTGTTGACCAGCCCCAGCCACGTCGCGTAGCGAACGAGGTCCGCCGTGTTCTTGAAGCCGAGGACGCGCATGATCTCGTACTTGTGCGTCTCCACGGTCCGCGGAGACACCTGCAGCGCGTTGGCGATCTCACGCATGCGGTATCCCTTGGCAATCAACTGAAGGACCTGCCGTTGACGCGGCGTCAACTTGGCGAGCGGCTTATCGGCAGCCGGAAGTCCGCCGATCTGCGCCGCCACCGCGGGGCTCAGGTACGTGCCCCCGCCGAGGACCTCGTCTATCGCTGTCAGCAGTTCCTGGCCGGCTGCGTGCTTCGACACGAAGCCGACGGCGCCCGCCGCAATGGCTTCCTTTGCGATGCGCGGGTCGGCATACATCGTCAGAATGATGATCTTGGCGGTGACGCCGCGAGCGCGCAACTGCGTGATCGCGTCGAGCCCGCTGAGTCCCGGCATCGACAGATCCGCAATGATCAGATCAGGCTGGAGATCGACGGCCGCTTCAACGAGGCTGGTGCCGTCGAGCACAGTGCCCACCATTTGACAATGATCGGCGAGCAGCCGATTGAGCCCCTCGGCCACCATCATGTGGTCGTCGGCGAGAAGCGTACGTGGCGACGCGGTCATGGTACTCATCCCGGTCAGATTATTCGTCATTAACGCCGCGACCCGTTGTTTCGAACATACGACAGCAGCCGTCACCTCCTTGCACGGTTTCGGCAGTCTCTCCTGAGCATGATAGGACAGACGCGAACGCGCGTGCGCGTCGCGGTGTCGAGGAACGTCGGCGAGAAGCGTGGCCCTGGCTATCGTGACCGCGCGCCAAGTGACATCCTCGATCGAAGGAGGATCTCGTCAAGAATGACCTGCGGATCGTCGCGAAGAACCATGCGCATGCCCTGCAGGATCATGAATTCGCGAGACGAGATGAAGCCGTCGAGGGCCTCGCGACTGTCCCACTCCGACACGAGCGTCAGCGACTGGCTGTCCGCGGCATCCGCCATGAGGCGGCAAGTCAGGCAACCAGGCCAGGTGTGCATGCGACGAATGAACCCTTCGATGGCGCTCAACGCCTCCGACCGCTTGTCATCCTTCACCCGCAGGTTGACAGTGGCTACATGCATCGCGGGAGGCTTCCCCGACCTCCGGCCGTCAGCTCGCCGCGACATCTCGCGGCTTCGAACTCCCCAAACCGCCGTGTTTGCGGGTGCTTCAGGCATCGAGCAACTCTCAGAGCACGTTGTGCGCCCAGTCGGTTGGCGCAACGCGCAGGCGCTCTGGTGTCGGTAACGCAACCGTCGTGCCTGCAGCAGCGGTGCGATAAAACGCGGATCTTACGGTCCTCCCGTTCCCCTTCGCGGTCTGGCCGCGGCTCACCGCAGAAGCGGGGCGTTCACGCCGCGCGGCCTGGTGCGATAGGATCGCGGCTTCGACAGCATCCGTCTTCATCACGCCTGCATGGCTGCTGACAACATGCATCTCGTCGCCGACCTCGGCTCCCGAGTGCAGGAACTGACGCTCCTTCACGATGTGACCGGCATCCTCCATCGCGAGGACGTCGTGTCGGCGTCGGACTGGCTGAGCGAGATCGCTGAGGCCCTGGCTCGATCATGGCCCCGCCGCGACACCATCGCCGTTCGGGCCCGGCTCAGTACTTTCGAGGTGACGACTTCCACCTTCGACGAGCTCACCCCGGTTCATCGCACTGAATTCACCGTCGCCGACGGGCGCACCGGTTCCATCGAAATCGCCTATACCGACCCTGGCCTGGACGCGGCAGGCCAACAGTCGCATCGCGCGCTCCTCGAGGACGTCACCGAGATGTTCCGGACGGCCGTTGACCGTCGGCTCGTCATAGCGGCTCTGCGCCAGAGCGAGCAGCGGTATCGCAGCGTCGTCGAGAACCAGAGCGATCTCGTATGCCGCTATTTACCCGATACCACGCTGACGTTCGTGAACGAGGCCTATTGCCGTTTCTTCGGAAAGCGCCGCGACGAACTGATTGGCAGCAAATTCATCGAGTTGATCCCCGAAGCTGACCGGCCGGCCGCGCTCAGGAACGTCGAAGCGATTCTTCACGGTGGCGAGCCACGGGTCGACGAGCATGGCGTCGTCATGCCCGACGGGAGCCTCGGCCGCCAGCAGTGGGTTGACCACGTGATCGCATCGCCTGGCGGAGGCACTGTCGAACTGCAGGCCATCGGGCGGGACATCACCGATCGCTGGCGGGTAGAGGAAGCTCTCCGGCAGAAGGAGATGAGCCTGCGGGAAGCGTATGAGCGTATCCGCTCACTCGCCCATCGGCTGATGCTGGCTCAGGAGGCGGAACGGACCGAGATCGCCCGCGACCTGCACGACGACATCAGCCAGCAACTGGCCGCTCTCGGGATCGGACTCAGCCTGCTCGAAACGCACGTGGCCGGTCAGGATCGACTGCAGGACGAGGTGACCAAGCTGCGCCAGGTGGCGAGCGGTCTGGCCGAGCGCGTGCGGCATGTTTCGCACGCACTCCATCCTGGCGTGCTCAAACATGCGGGCCTGAACGCCGCGATCGCCTCACACTGCGAGGCGATCGACGCACAGCACACGTTCGTGGTCAGGTTCGAGTCGCGCGGCAGCTTTCAGGACGTCCCGACCGACATCGCCCTCTGTTTGTACCGCGCGACGCAGCAGGCATTGCGCAACGTAGCGATGCACGCGAACGCGCGCCGCGTCTGGGTATCGCTCGCGCGCGTCGGCCGTCAGATCGAGCTGAACGTCACCGACAACGGATGCGGGTTCGACACGTCAACTGCCCGGACACGGGGGCTCGGACTCTTGAGCATGGAAGAGCGCGTCCACCTGGCCAACGGGACGTTCACGATCACGTCCCGACTGGGTGGCGGCGCCCGTATTTCTATTGCGATACCGACCCTGTGGGCGTGAGCTACGCCCCTGCCCCGCGCCTGATCCCGAGTTTCCGCAACCGGCTTCGCAACGTGCTGGGCTTGAGCCCAAGCAGTTCGGCCGCGCCACGACGCCCCTCGATGCGCCACAGCGTCGTGTTCAGCATTCGCTGAATGTGGTTGCGCTCGATCTCCTCGAGCGTCGTCCCCACCGTCGCGGTGGGTGCCTTGGCCGCGGTCAGCGAGATGTCGTTCATCGAGATCACGCCGTCAGGTGACAGGATGAGCGCGCGCTGAATGACGTTCTCGAGCTCGCGAATGTTGCCCGGCCAATCGTACTGCTGCAGCGCGCGCGAAACCGAGTCGGGAATCGGCTTGATGGCCTTCGGCATCGCCCGGGCGAACCGATTCGCCAGATGCTGCGCGAGCAGCGGGATGTCCTCGCGACGCTCCCGCAGCGAGGGAAGCGTGATCGGAAACACGTTGAGCCGGTAGTAGAGATCGTCCCTGAACCGGTTCTGGCGGACTTCTTCGGTGAGGTCGCGATTGGTTGCCGCAATGACCCGCACGTCGACGTCCACCGTGCGCGTGCTCCCCAGGCGTTCGAGCTGCCCTTCCTGCAGGACCCGCAGCAGTTTCGGTTGCAGCTCGATCGGCAGATCCCCCACTTCGTCGAGGAACAGCGTTCCGCGATGGGCAATCTCGAAGCGCCCGGCCTGACTTGAATGCGCACCGGTGAATGCGCCGCGCTCCCGTCCAAAGAGTTCGCTCTCGACGAGCGTGGGAGGCAGCGCGGCGCAGTTGAGGGCAACGAACTTCCCTGCGGACCGCGCGCTGCGGCGGTGGATCGCCCGTGCCACCAGTTCCTTGCCGGTGCCGGTCTCGCCGAGCAGCAACACCGTTGCATGAGTAGCCGCAACCTGGTCGAGCCGGAAGACGACATACCGCCATGCTGCGCTTTCACCGACGAGCGTGTCCTCGATCGGCGGTAGCCCTGCCCGATCGAACGGGGCTTCCGCCCCGCCGTTGAGGCGGCGAGCGGCCGCATCCTGGTCATGGAAGGGTGGAGCCGGGTTCGTGAGAGGGGGTCGGCCATCATCGACGAGGCCGCGAATCGCATCAGCCACCGTGAGCAGCGGATGAAGCGATTGCACATCCAAATGGCTTTGTGGTCGCTGTGAGAACAACACGAGGACGCCACCGTCGTACCTCTGTGGCCAGAGGGGCACGACAACGAGTGTCCGGATGCCCAGCGCCCAGAGGTGAAGGTGGTCGTCTGGAGGAAGGACGCTGCTGCTCCCGTGTGGCGGACCCGACACGACGAGGATCTCGCTATGCCCCGTCGCTCCCTGCACGCGCGGCCGTGTAAGGAACTCGGAGACGACGCGACCTGAGGTGATCGCACTCCCGACGGCAACATTCTTCGCGCGCTGGTTTGCTGCCAACACGAGGAGACCACCTTCGAGCGCCAACCCATCAGTCAGACGAAAGAGCGTGTCTCGAAGCCGGTCGTCGAGAGACTCCGATGACGCCTGATTCAGTCGCGCTCGCGCGTCCTGCGCTGCGCGTTCAATGTTAGGAAGGCGGTGATCGCGGCCCGGAAACGCCGAAACTCCCATGACAATACCCTCCGACGTGATCCGAAAAAGCACGCTCGGCGGAGGGGTCGCCGTCGGCCTTTACGTTCAGGTCTTGGCTTTGCTTGGAGTCTCGAACACTAACGGCTTAAGCCGGTACGGGCAATTGGCCGATAGATCTACGTAGTTCTTCCGGCACACGCCTGTATGACGCGACTCGCGATCAGGGCGTGATGTGCCCCAGGGCTGGAAAGTGCATGTGGATGCTCGTGCCCGTGCCATCGCTTTCGATGTGCAGCCATCCCTGAAAATTCCGCACGATCATCGCGACGCTGGTGAGTCCAAGTCCTGGCGCACCCTCTTTGGTGCTGAAGAACGGATCGACGGCGCGCATGCGCGCGTCGCCAAACAAACCATGGCCGGTGTCGGTGACGGTCACGCGAACGAAGCGCTGCATCCGCGCCGGCGTTCCAACCGGGCGATCGACCGATGCGGTGTGAACGAGGAAGTTGCCGCCATTCGGCATCGCGTCCCTGCTGTTCGACGCAAGGTTGAAGAACGCCCACTCGAGCTGCACGGCCTCGGCTTGCACGAGTGGATCGACAGCCTCGAGGCGCAGCGCCACACGAATTTTCGATCCGAGGACGCGCGCCAGCACGCCTTCGAGCTGCGCGACGAGCTCGTTGACGTCGACGACCGAACGATCGGGCGGTGCGGGCTCGCCTATGGAGATCAGCTCTCGACTGATATGAAACGCGCTATCGATCGCACCTTCGAGCTCGATGAAGTCGCGATCCGTCGATTCTCCCGCCGCGAGATTCTGCCTGAGCGAGTCAACTGACTTGGACATGAGCCTTAACAGTGCACGGAGGTCGCTTCCCAGCCGTACCGTAACCAGGGCACTCACACGTCTGACGATCCTACGTGAGGCGCTCAGCGCAGCACGTTGATCTGGATCAAACGGCGGAAGAGGATTTTCCTGATGCGGAGCTGGCGCAAACGGGAACCGACGCGCACTCGCGGCACCGACCTACAGCGTCGATTCGATCCGTTCGAACTGCGCCTGGTCGATGATGCGCACCATGTGTCGGTTGGGAAAGCAGACGACCCCGCGTCGCTCCAGCGAGCGCGTCGCACGGCTCACGGACTCGAGCGAGAGCCCGAGGTAGCTGGCGATGTCCGAACGAGTCATGGGCAGCTCGATGTCCCGGGAGCCCTGGGGCTCGCGTTGCAGTTGCCGGAAGAACATCGCCAGCTTGCCGAGCGCATCCTTGCGTCCGATCGCAATCGTCTGGCGCTGCGCTTCGCGCAGTTCGTGCGTGAGCTTGCACAGGAACTTGAATTGAAGCTCGCCGTCGCTCTTGAGCGTTTCGATGAGGACGTTGGTATCGAACTGATAGAGCAGCGCCTGGGTCACCGCTTGCGCGGTGCGAACGTAGAGGCCGTTTTCGGCGAGGCCGAAGACATCGGCGGGAAAGAGGAATGCCGTGACCCAGCGCCGGCCGCTGGGCATGTCCTTGAAGGCCTTCACCACACCTTCAGCGATGATATAGACCGATTTCGCCGCGGTTTCTTCGCGATAGACCACCGCGCGCGGCGCCACCCGAACCCTGGTCGCAATCGCTGCGAGCCGCATCCGCTGATCGTCGGTCAGCAGCGGCGCGTCGGGACGAATAGGAGGCAGGAACGGCGTGGCCTGCAGCGTCGGTTCAATGTCTGGGCTCAGCGCCTTCCGATGCCGGAGTTTCTCCATCACGATCGCTCTCCACGGCCAGGACCGAAGGGGCGGACATGGCGGCGCTCACGGAACGTGGCCCGCCATTCCGTCTCTGACGACCCGCAACTCGTGATGGTGCTTATTTCGGGTTCTCAACGCTGGTGACCAACGCACGCGTGAACGTGATGTCGATCTTGTCACCTGCCTTGACACCCTCGATGTTCTTCTTGTCCTCGACCATCCGCGTGACTGTACGGCCGTCCGCCGTCGTCACCGTGATCGAGGGAACCGCGGGATCCACGGCCTTGACCGTGACCGTCGCCTTGTCCTGAACCGCCACCGTCCCCGCCGGCAGTTTAGTCTTCGCGCGCTCCAACGCGGCTTCGAAGCTGGCGCCGCCGCTCTTTTCACCCGGCTTGACGAGCTGCAACACGAGCGACTCGTAATAGGTGATGTTCACCTTCTGGCCGACCTTGAGCTCGTTGAACCGCTGCACCGCAGGGCCAACCGTGAATGTGTCTTCGTTCCCCTTGTCGTCGCGCAGCGTAAGCGAACGGCTGGTGGTGTCGATCGCCTGGATCGTCGCGCTGATCGTCACCACATTGGCTTTCGTGACCGGGGCTTGAGCCACCGGCAGTGCAACGGCCGCCATCCAGAGTATTGTCACCAGCACCGTCGTCGTCCTTACTTTCATAGGTCCTCCTGAACGTGTAAGCAATTGGTCTCGCGAAGCGACAAAGCAAATGTGGGTCCGTGTTGCGATGGGCCAAACGAGCAGGAATCTCCAATAAGGCCGCGACATCGAGACTAACCCGCGAAATGCCGCGGCTGTCAAAAGAGGCAGTCCGGGAGACCGGAGGATATGATGGGACTTCAGTGACCCAGGAAACCCGACCGCGTGTTCTGCTGGCGGATGACTACGCAGGGCTGCTCTCAGCATGGCGGCGCCTGCTCGAGCCCTCGTGCGACGTGGTCGGATGCGTTGGCGACGGACGAGCACTGCTCGAGGCAGCCGACACACTCGCCCCCGACGTGGTGATCGCCGATCTGTCGATGCCCGAAGTGAACGGGCTCGAAGCGTGTCGCCATATCAAGCACGCCTCGCCGCAGACGAAGGTCATCCTCGTCACAGCCGGAGGCGATCCGTGGGTGGCGCGCGCGGCCTTCCGCGCCGGAGCCTCAGGGTTCGTACTCAAGCACTCGGCGGCTGACGACCTGCTCCTCGCGATCCACACCGCTCTGGTCGGGGATACCTATTGCACGCCAGGTATCGGCCTCGACACCTCTGACGTGCACTGATCCTTCTCTTTGTATATTGACTCGATCGGTTTGGGGATGGATGATGGCCGCGCATCACAACTCCGACTGATGGACTCGACAAGGAGTCGCCTCCCCCGACACCTGATCGCCATCGTGACGATGTGTGCGAGTCTGCTCGTGCCTCTGCACGGGCAAGATACGAGCGACGCGAGGTCCAAGCGCGTCCTCGCGCTCCACGTCATCAGGCGTGACTCGCCCGGTTTCGACGACACGTTTCGATCGGTGCTCAGGGAGACGCTCGCCGGTCGCCTCGACTACTACAGCGAGTACATCGATCTCAATCGCCTCGGAGATCCCAAATACCAGACGGCACTGAGCAGCTATCTGCGCTCGCGGTATGTCGATGGCGGGTTCGACCTCGTCATCGCGTCCGGGCCCGCTGTCGTCGATTTCCTGAACCGCGATCCCTCCCTGTTTCGCGGCGTGCCGCTCGTCTTCACGACGCGGCCGGGCCTGGTCGGTGGCCCGAATTCGACGGGAATCGTCTCGGCGATCGACCTGACGAGCACGTTGTCCGCGGCGCTCGCCGCCGAGCCCGGGACGAAGCACGTCTATGTCGTCAGCGGCGTGGCGCCCTTCGATCGGCTCTACGCCGAGATCTTCAGAACGCAACGCACGCTGTTCGCTACGCGCGTCACATTCCACGACCTCGCCGGGCTGACGTTGCCGGATCTCGAGACCCGAGTCCGCACCCTGCCACCCGACTCGATCGTGTTCTACCTCAGTGTCTCGGACGATGGCGCCGGGCACACCGTGATGCCACTCGACGCGGTCGAGCCGATCGCCAGGGCCGCCAACGCACCGGTCTACAGTTGGCACGAGGATGCGCTCGGTCATGGCGTCGTCGGCGGCCGCCTGCATTCGTCGGTCAGGGACGCGCAGGAGACCGCGCGCATCGCACTGCGGGTGCTGAGAGGAGAGAAGCCCGAGGCAATCCCGGTGACCACCTTCGACAGCTACGCGTATCAATTCGACTGGCGACAGCTTCAGCGTTGGGGAATCGACGAGGCACGTCTTCCCGCAGGGAGCGTCATCCGTTACCGCGAGCCGTCCTTGTTCGATCAGTACCGCGGCTACGTCGTGGCTGGTGCGCTGGTCATCTCGGCGCAGGGGCTTCTCATCGGCGGCCTGCTGATTCAACGCCGCCGGCTGCGGCGCGCGGAAGCCGCCCTGCGCCAGTCCGAGATGCAGAACACCGCCATTCTCCGCGCCTTGCCTGACCTGGTGTTCGTGATCGATCGTGAAGGCCGATACATCGACTACCACGCGCGCGATCGAAAACTGCTGCTCGTGCCGCCAGAGCTCTTCCTGGGCAAAACGATCAGGGAGATCATGCCCGCCGCGCTGGCGAACACGCTCATGGATGCACTCGAACGCGCCCGAACGACCGATGATCCGGTCGTCGTGGACTACGAGTTGCCGCTCGATGAACTGCGCTACTTCGAGGCGCGCTTCGTGCCGGCAGACAACGGCCGGGTACTGAGTGTCGTGCGCGACGTCACCGAGCCAAAGCGGGCGGTCGAGCTCAATCGCGCGCTTGCGGGGCGCATCATCGTGAGCCAGGAGCAGGAGCGCCAGCGAATCGCCCGTGAATTGCACGACGACCTCAGTCAGAAGATCGGGCTGCTGAACCTGGAAGTCGATCAGATCGCCGACGTCGTCACAGCCGATGCCCATCGCGAGCGCCTCGAGCAGGTGTCGTCGCAGATCGGCGAGATCGCCGGAGACCTGTCCAATCTCTCGCACCGGCTGCACCCCTCGAGGCTGCAGACGCTCGGGCTGATCGAGTCCGTGCGGCTGCTGTGCAGTGAGATCTCGCAGCGGCGACAAGTCAACATCGAGTTCAGCTCGAGCGAGCTTCCGAGCGCCGTCGATCCGCGCGTCTCGCTCTGCCTCTATCGCATCGCACAGGAAGCGCTGCACAACGTCGCCAAGCATAGCCAGGCGCGAGACGCGTCCGTCGGGCTGACGCGTGAAGGAAACGAGATCTTTCTCCAGATCGCAGACACCGGCGTCGGCTTCGATCCAGTCGCCCTCGAACATGCGGGCCTTGGCCTGGTCAGCATGCGTGAGCGTGTGGGCGTGCTCAAGGGCGACCTCGTGATCAACGCGACGCCGGGCGGTGGTACGCGCATTGGCGTGCGAGTCCCTTTGACACCGTCAGCGCGCGACACGCAGTCCGACTACAAGTCCGTGTAACGGGGTGTCGATGGCGATCGTGATTTACCAGAAGCCGACGTGCACGACGTGCCGTCAGGTCTATACGCTGTTGAAGGAAAGCGGTGTCGACTTCGATGCCGTCGACTACTACGTCGATCCCATACCGGAAGTGAAGCTGCGCGAACTGCTCACGAAGATGAGCATCACCCCGCGGGGCCTCCTTCGAACGAAGGAGGCCATCTACAAGACGCTGAAGCTCGCCGAGCGCGATCTCTCGGACGACGAGATCGTGGGCTTGATGGTGAAGCATCCCGACCTCATTCAACGGCCAATCGTCGAGAAGGGTGCCCGCGCGATCCTCGCGCGTCCCCCAGAACGCGTGACAGAGATTCTCTGAGGCGGAGAGCAACTAGTCGCGTGTCCCGCTGCGGGCGTGCACCAGCTCCGGCTTCCTCACGCCCGGCTTGGAGATTCGCTGCTTGCTGGTCGGCCGCTTGGTGCGATCGAACGGTGGAATGGCAACCGCCTTCCCCGTCTCCGCCGACTCGTAAAGCGCCTGGACGATGCGCACGTCCTGCATGCCCTCTTCGCCAGACGGTTCCGGCTCGCGATCCTTGCGGACGCAGTCGGAAAAATACAGTAGCTCCGCAGCAAACTGATCGCGCTTGCCGATGCGCTTGCGCATCGTCTTTCCGTGGACGGTGAGCTCGTAGCCCAGGCCCTCGGCGTACTCGAACGCCGGGTCTACGCGCACCTGCCCTTTCGTCCCGACAATTCGATAGGAGCCGACGTCGCTGGAGTTGAAGCTGGTCACGAACGCGGCGATGCGCTCGCCCTCGAAGCGAAGCAACGCCCCGGTGGACTCGTCGATCTCCTCCAGCGCTTTGTTGCCGGCGTTGACCGAGATGGCCATGACTTCCTTCGGCTCGGAGCGAAACAGGTAACGCGCTGCGTTGATGCAGTAGACGCCGATGTCGTAGAGCGACCCACCGCCAAGCTCTTTCTTCGTCCGGATGTTTCCGGGGCGGACGGCGAAGGAGAAGGAGGAGTTGAAGAACTTGGGCTCACCGATTCGCCCGCGACGAACCAGGTCCACGACCTGCAGATTGATCTCCTCGAAGTGCAGCCGATACGCAATCATCAGCTTCACTTTGTTCTCGCGGCACGCATCGATCATGCGCTCGCACTCCTCGGCGGTGACGGCCATCGGCTTCTCACACAAGACGTGAACGCCGGCGGCAGCGGCACGCACGGCGTACTCCGCGTGCATCGAATTCGGGAGCGAGATGTACACGGCATCGACCTGCGCGAGACAGGCATCGTAGTCGGCGTACGAAAACGTGCCGCGAATCTGATACTTCCTCGACAACGTCTTCAGCTTGGTCGGGTCGTTGCTGACAAGTGCGGCGAGGCGCGAATTGCGCCGTGCATGCGCGAACGCCGGCAGCACCGCGACCTGCGCTATATGACCGAGACCGACGACGGCATACCGGACAGGCCCGCTGGAGCGCTTACCCATTCGACACCTCGTTCTTCGCAACGACGCGCGGAGCCGACTGGAAGAACCAGGCGCAGTGCCCCTGTAGCCGCCAGCGCCCCTCATCGAATGATTCGTCGAGACCGTTGCCACCGTAGGCCGACCGCTCGCTGCACAGCAGAAGCTCCCAGCGACGCCCGGCTCCTGGAGCCAGCAGCGGATCGTTCATCGGGCACGTCGTCAGCGACCCGAAATTGACGACCAGGAGACGAGTCTCGCCGCCCGCCGAATAGCGAATCAGCGCGAGATCTGTCGTCGGAGCCGACGCATCGATGGACGCGTGATCGGTGCCGACCGCTGACAGGACCGCATCCTTCTTTCGCAGGGCGATCAGGTCGCGATAGAGACGCCGTGCTTCCCCTGTGCGCGTGGTCTCCTGCCAGTCGAGTCTGCACGCGTCGAACATGGCCTCGTCATTCGGGACCGGAAGCTGCTCTCGTGTCTCGCTCGAGGCGAGCGATGGAAACTGCGAGAGAAACTCGAGCCGACCCTTTCGTACGAGCTCGGCGAGCGGCGCCTGATGGTCGGCAAAGTAGGTAAATGGCTGTTCGACGGCCTCCTCCTGTCCCTGGAACAGAAGCGGCACGGCCGGGCCAAGCAGAAGCAGCGTCGAAAGGGCTCGCCACTTCGCCCGATCACCGAACTGATGCAAACGTTGACCGGTCCCGGTGTTGGCGACCTGATCGTGGTTTTCGAGGAAGCAGACGAACCCTGAAGACGGATGGCGGAGTGCGTCACTACCGCGCGGTTGCTTCTGCCACGAATACCACTGGCCCTGATACAGCAGGTTCCATCGCGCCATCGACGCGAATTCTCCCGCCGTGCCGCGATAGTCGGTGAAGTACGCCTCGCGTCGTCCGGTGAGCGCCACGAACGCCGAGTGGTGCCAGTCTTCGTTCCAGATGCTGTCCACGCCCATGTCACCATCGCCCATGCGCACGAGCGCCGTGTCCTGCGGCTCGTTCTCGGCAGAGACGTAGATTCGCCGCGGTGCGGCCACTGCGCGACCGTGCTCCGTCAGTTCCTGGACGATGTGAGTCGGCGAGGTATCGACGAGCGCCTGCGTCGCATCGAAGCGAAGGCCGTCGAAGCGATACTCCTCGATCCAATGCCGCACGTTCTCGCGCATGAAGTGACGCACGGGCGCGGAACACTCGCCATCAAGGTTGAACCCACGCCCCCACTCCGTTTCGTGCGACGCGAAGTACGACTGGCTGAACTCCGGCAGGAAGTTGCCGGACGGACCGAGGTGGTTGTAGACGACGTCGAGAATGACAGCCAGGCCGAGACCGTGCGCCGCATCCACGAACGCGCGTGCATCGTCCGGCGTGCCATAGCGATGGAATGGCGCAAAAAGCAGCACACCGTCGTAGCCCCAGCCAAAACGCCCGTCGAACTCGGCTATCGGCATCACCTCGAGCGTCGTGACGCCGAGCTCTGCGAGATGCGGCAGCCGCTCGCGCGCCGACGCCCACGTGCCGCCGGTGGTGAACGTCCCAATGTGCATCTCGTACACGATCTGTCGGTGACGCGGCTGCGCGCCTTCCCACCCGCGCGTCGTCCATGAGAAGGTGCACGGATCAACCACCATCGATGGGCCGAAGGGACCATCGGGTTGATAGCGTGAGACCGGGTCCGGACGAAGCCCCTGCTCGATGCGGAACCAGTAACGTTGACCGGCCTTCACGTGCGGTACGCGGGCGCTGAAATAGCCCGCCCCCGCCGGCGTCATCGGGATCTCTGGTTGCCCGTCGAGGACAACCGCGACGTCACGTTGCGCCGGCGCCCACACGGTGAACAGAACGCCATCGGAATCGACCGTGGCGCCGAGTGACGGCTGCGAAACGGCACTGGCCTCACGACGTGACACGCGACTCCTCGTCTGCCTGTTGAAGTTTCACAAACGAACGCAACACTTCGGCGACGCTCCACGCCTGCGCGACACAGCCGCGAGGTATGTACGGTTCGGTGGCATCGAACACCTCGCTGATCGTTCCGATACACGCATCACTCAGGTGCCGGTTGAACGCCGCGAGCAACGCTCGAGCATCGTCTCGCCGACCGGGATACGCACGCAGGTAGGCATCGATGAAGGGGCCGATCAGCCATGCCCACACGGTGCCCTGGTGATACGCGGCGTCACGCGCGCGCAGGTCGCCAAAGTACTGCGCCTTGAAATCCTTATGGCCGGAGTCGAGCGTCCGCAAGCCGTACGGCGTCAACAAACGCTCTGCGACGATGTCCACGATTCGCCGCCAGCGGCTCTCGTCGAGGACCGGATGGCGCAGCGCCAGCGAAAAGATTTGGTTCGGTCGCAACGACGAATCGTCCCCGGCTTCTCCATCTACGATGTCATAGAGGTAGTTGCCCGGCTCGAACCAGAAACGCCGGTTGAAAGCCGCTCGCGTCCGCTCCGCGACCGCATCCAGGTGGGCAGCGTCGCGATCGAAGGCCCGACACCACTGGGCGAGCAGCCGCACTGCGTTGTACCAGAGCGCGTTGATCTCCACGGTCTTGCCGCGACGCGGTGTCACCACCCAGTCACCCACCTTCGCGTCCATCCAGGTAAGCGCGAGGTTCGCAGCGCCCTGCGTCAGGAGGCCATCGTCGTCCACTCGAATACCAAAGCGCGTGCCTGCCAGGTGACGCCGCACGACCTCCTCGAGTGACGGCAGCAGATCGCGCAGCGGCTCGACATCCTGCGTGACGGTCACGTAGCGATCGATGGCGTGAAAGAACCAGAGCGTCGCGTCGGCGGTGTTGTAGAGCCCTTCGTTATCGCCTTCAGGAAAGAGATTCGGTATGAGGCCGTCCCGAAGATGATGCGCGAACGTCATCAGGATACCTTTCGCCTCCGCGTGCCGGCCGGTACAGAGCGTCAGGCCGTCGAGGCTGATCATCGTGTCGCGGCCCCAGTCCGTGAACCAGTGATAGCCGGCGATGACGCTCCGTGCTTCTTCGCCCTCTGCACGCGCGCGTGAGGACTCGGCCGTGCGAGTCGCCGGTTCGATCACGAATTGATCGGCCCCGAGCACGAGCTCGGCGCACAACCCGCGTGAGCCCACGTCACCGGCAGTGCTGAGCAGTCGTGTTCGGCGGGTCATCTCCGCGCTGAACGCGTCGTCGGTGGCGATGGCATCGAGTTCGGCGGATCCGTGCGTGGAGGCGATGAAGGTCGCTCGTTCTCCCTCGCCAAGATCCAGCTTGAAATAGCCTGGACTCCACGTGTCGCCCACCGACGCATACCCGCGCTGCTGCTCGAGGAGGTACGGCACGTCCTTGGTCACCTCAGGATGGAGCGTGAAGGACGACTCGTGGTCCCGCAATCCAAACGTCAGGAGTGGCACCGAGGCGTCGAGCGTCGCTTCGAGATATCCGCCGCGTGCGACCAGCACCGGCGCTGCGGGGAGCGCGTAGTCAACGGTCGCTTCGTGCGGCCGTGCGTGCAGATGCGGGCGAATCCCGAGCCGGAACGGTTTGACCGCCCGCGTCACCGTGTACGTGACGATGACGGTGTTCTGCAGGCGCGGCATGAACAGGCGCTTCTCGATCGTTGTGCCATCGAGCTCGTAGGTCCAGACCGGTAACCCACCAACCAGCGCGAAGCGGGTGATGACGTCATTGGGCGCGCTTACAAGTCGGCTGAGCCAGCCAATCCGTCCGCTCGGCAGTCGGACACGTTCGTCCAGCCGCGACACGAGCACCACGCGCCCGAGCGGAGCCGGCAGTGCCGCGGTCAGGAGCGTGTGATAGCGCCGCGTCAGCAGACCGCCCAACGTCCCCGACGCATAGCCGCCAAGCCCGTTGGTCACCAGCCACTCGAGCACCGTCAGGCGATCCAGATCGGAGCCAATCGGGATCTCGCGAACGATGTCTGTGGCTACGTGTGGGTTGGTGTCGACGCCGACCATCGGGTTGATCGCCGAATCGTGCTCGCAAGGACGGTGCCCAGCGGGTCGCTGGCGGGTGAATTGCTAAACCATCAGCTCGAGTGCAGGAAGCGATGGCTCGAGCGAAGAGACAAGGCGAACCACCCGCCAACGTCCAGTCAGCCCGATCGGCAGGGCTCGTCTACGTCACCGATGGCGCGCCCGGCCTGCACCGTTACCGACGCGGGCGCGGGTTCCGCTATGTCGATCAACGCGGGCGCGTTGTCAGGCGCCGCGATGAGCTCGACCGCATCGCGCGCCTCGCGATCCCGCCGGCGTGGAAGGATGTGTGGATCTGCCCCAACCCGAAGGGACATCTGCAGGCGTGCGGTCGAGACGCGCGCGGCCGCAAGCAATACCGCTATCACGTTGGCTGGCGACAGGTGCGCGACGAGTCGAAGTACGACCAGATGCTGGCGTTCGCGATGGCGCTTCCCGCGCTCCGCCGCCAGATGGCGAAGGATCTCTCTGCGTCAGGGCTGCCCAGGCGCAAGGTCATCGCCGCAGTCGTGCAATTGCTCGAGAAGACGCTGATCCGCGTCGGCAACGACGAATACGCGCGCGACAACCAATCGTTCGGTCTGACGACGATGCGCAACAGACACGTCAAGGTGTCGAAGTCCACGCTTCGCTTCCGCTTCAAGGGCAAAGGCGGAAAGTCTCACGACATCGCCTTCAACGACGTACGACTCGCTCGAATCGTCAGCCGCTGCCAGGACCTTCCCGGTCACGAGCTGTTCGGTTACGTCGATGACGACGGGAAGGTGCAGGACATAGGCTCCGCCGACATCAACGAGTACCTGCGCGAGGTGACTGGCCAGGACTTCACTGCCAAGAGCTTCCGGACGTGGGCCGCAACCGTACTCGCCGCCTGTGCGCTCCAGGAGTTCCCTGACTGCAAGTCCAACGCTCATGCGAAACGCAACGTGAGTCAGGCCATAGAAGCGGTCGCCGGTGTACTCGGGAACACGCCTGCCATCTGTAGAAAGAGTTACATTCACCCGGCCATCGTCGATGCCTATACGGAGGGATCGCTGCCCCGCACGCGAGGCTCGAGGAAGCTCAGGCCGGTGTCTTCTCCCGCCGACTTTCACCAGATGGAAACGGCCGTGCTTGCATGGCTGCACCGTTTACAACGCGCAGCTCAGCGGCGAAGCGCATAGGGGCGATCTATCGCCGCGCCCGTGGCGCTCAACTTGCTTCCCCGAAAAGGCTGAGTGAGCCCGACGGCAACGTATCGTCTTCAGCTGCATGCGGACTTCCCCTTCGACGCAGCTGCCGGAATCAGCGACTACCTGTCCGACCTTGGCGTCACGCACGCGTACTGCTCCCCCTATCTTCAAGCGGCGCCAGGCAGCACGCACGGCTACGACGTCATCGACTACACGCGACCGAACGCGGAGCTTGGCGGCGAAGAAGGTTTCAGGCGTTTCGCATCGGCATTGAAGTGCGCGCACCTGGGACAGGTCCTCGACATCGTCCCCAATCACATGGCGATCTCCACCGCGGCCAACTGGTGGTGGGCCGATGTCTTGGAGAACGGGCCCTCGAGTCACTTCGCCTCGTACTTCGATGTCGAATGGGAATCGCCTGAGGCGCGGCTCCGTAACATGGTGCTCGTTCCGATCCTCCGCGATCACTACGGTCGCGTACTCGAGGCCGGCGAACTCCAGGTCGTGCGACAGGGTGCGGAGTTTCAGGTCCGCTATGCGGACAACACGTATCCAATCAGCCCGAGCTCCTTTGGTCCCATGCTCGGTCGGGCCGCGCGGCAGGCCGGCTCTGATGCCCTTGCGTTTCTGGCCGATGCGTTCAGCGAGCTTCCGCGACCCACAGCGACCGATCGCGCCAGCGTGCGCAGGCGGCATCGCGACAAGGCCGTCCTTCGAGAGAATCTCCGTCGCCTGATCGACGACGATCCGTTCGTCGCCAGCGCGATCGATCAGACCATCGCCGACATGAACGCGGATCCCGACGCGCTGCACGCGTTGCTCGATCTACAGAACTATCGCCTGGCCTGGTGGCGAAGCGCGGATCGCGACCTGGGGTACCGGCGCTTCTTCGACATCGACACGCTCATCGGACTTCGCATGGAAGACGAGCAGGTCTTCGAGGACACTCACCGCCGCGTTCTCGACTGGGTGCGAGAGGGTGTGATCGATGGGTTGCGCATCGATCATCTCGACGGTCTGCGCGATCCACAGGAGTACCTCGACCGCTTGCGTGCGGCGGCGCCGAACGCGTGGATCGTGGCCGAAAAGATCCTCGAGGCGGAAGAAACGCTGCCCGAGACCTGGCCGATCGCCGGCACGACAGGCTACGACTTCCTCAATCGCGTGACGGGGCTGTTCATCGATCCCGAAGGCGAAGCCCCGCTCACCGAGTTCTATCGCGAGTTCACCGGCGAGACGCGCGATTATGCTGGCCTCGTTCGAGACAAGAAAGTTCTCGTGCTCAGCGAGATGCTCGGCAGCGACGTCAACCGTCTCACCGATCTGCTGCTTCAAATCTGCGAGCGCCATCGGCGTCATCGTGACTACTCGCGCCATCAACTGGCCGAGGCGCTGCGCGAGCTCATCGCGTGGTTCCCGGTATATCGCACGTACATCCAGCCCTACTCGGGCAGGTTGTCGGAGAGCGACCGGCGATGTGCAGAGATCGCAGCGGCTGCAGCCATTCGGGAGCGCCCGGACCTCGAGGTCACGCTGTTCGAATTCCTGCGCGACCTGATCACGCTGACCGTGACCGGAGATCTCGAAAAAGAGTTCGTCGCCCGCTTGCAGCAGTTGACCGGGCCGGCCATGGCGAAGGGGGCCGAAGACACCGCCTTCTACACCTACAACCGCTTCATCGCGCTCAACGAAGTCGGCGGCGACCCGTCACGGTTCGGGATCGGGCTTGCGCAGTTTCACGAGAAGGCGCAGGAGACGCGGCAACGTTGGCCACTCACCATGACGACGACGGCAACGCACGACACCAAGCGCGGCGAGGACATGCGTGCGCGCCTGGCGCTGCTGTCGGAGCAGCCCTCCATCTGGATTGACGCGGTACGGCGATGGTCGGCGATGGCGCAACCGCACCGCATGGACGGCTTGCCCGATCGCAACACCGAGTACTTCTTCTACCAGACGCTCGTCGGTGCATGGCCCGTCTGTGCTGAACGTTTGACGGCCTACATGGAAAAGGCTTGTCGCGAAGCGAAGACACACACGTCGTGGACGGCTCCGGACAGCACCTACGAAGATGCCGTTCGCTCCTTCGTCGGGCGATGCCTCACCGATCGCGACTTGATGCAGGACGTGAGGCAATTCGTCGAGTCTCTGATCGAGCCTGGCCGCATCAACTCACTCGCGCAGACGCTCATCAAGCTCACGGCTCCCGGCGTGCCGGACCTCTATCAAGGCACCGAACTGTGGTCGCTGCACCTGGTGGACCCGGACAACCGCAGGCCCGTGGACTACGAGGAACGCCGGCGGGCTCTCGCCGAAATCAAGCAGTTGAGTGTACGCGCGATCTGGGAGCGTGCAGATGAAGGCCTGCCCAAGATGTGGGTCACGCACACCGCGCTGCAGGTGAGGCAGCGGCATCGCGATGCGTTCGAGGCGTTGAGCTGCTACACCGCTGTCCATGCCCGCGGACCACTGGCCGGTCACGTCGTAGCATTTCGCCGCGGCGACGCGATCATGACCATCGTGCCGCGGCTGGTGACACGCGCCGATGGCCGCTGGCAGGGCACCAGGATCTGTGTGCCACACGGTACGTGGACGAACGTGTTGACCGAACAACCAATCGAGGGCGGCGACATCGAGCTCTCGGAACTCTGGCGAGACTTTCCAGTTGCGCTCCTCGAGCGCACCGGCCCTCGCGGACCCGATGAGCACCGCTGAAGCGCACCGCCCCCGGGCGATCCTCGTGCTGTCGCGCGCGTCTTCAGTGCGATGACATCAGGACGCAGCAGCGCCCACGTTCGCGCTGAACGGAATCCTCCTCGAGGGCAGCGGCTGCGCCACGGGATGACTCCCCAACCCCTGCACACCCTCACCCGGGCGGTGAATACCAAGCTTGCGCATCCTGGTTCGCAGCGTGCTGGCACACAAGCCAAGCACCTTCGCTGCGCCCGAGGGACCCTCGATCCGCCAGTTCGTGTGATTCAGTATCCGCAGGATGTGCGCGCGCTGAACGTCGACCAGCGTCTGTAACTCGTCGACGGCGGGCATCGGCACACTTCGACGAACCGGCTCGCCTCTGAAGTTGGACAGGTCGAGCACGCCATCGCGCGACAGGATGACGCCCTGATGGATCACGTTCTCGAACTCCCGGATGTTTCCCGGCCAGTCATAGAGCCGAAGGGCTTCCAATGTGCCGGGTGCGACGCGATCGATCGGCTTGCCCATCTGACGGCCAACGCGATCGGAGAAGTGACGCAGAAGCAACGGCAGATCGTCGAGCCGCTCGTGCAGCGCGGGTAGCGTGATCGGGAAAACATTGAGGCGATAGTACAGATCCTGTCTGAACCTGCCGCTGTTCACCTCTTCGACCAGATTCCGGTTGGTGGCGGCCACGATCCGGACGTCGACAGACACCGTCCGCGTGCTCCCGAGCCTTTCGAACTGGCCTTCCTGCAATACGCGAAGCAGCTTGGGCTGTAACTCGAGAGGGAGCTCACCGATCTCGTCGAGGAATATCGTGCCACCGTCGGCGAGCTCGAAACGCCCGGGCTGTGACGTGTGCGCGCCGGTGAACGCGCCGCGATCGCGGCCGAACAGTTCGCTCTCGATGAGGCTTGGTGGCAGGGCGCTACAGTTCACGACCATGAACTTGTGATTCGCTCGCCGGCTCTGGTGATGAATCGCGCGCGCCACGAGCTCCTTCCCTGTGCCGGTCTCACCGAGCAACAGGACAGAGGCGCTCGTCGACGCCACTTGCTCGACCCGGTACATCACGTACTTCAGGGCGTTGCTCCCGCCGACAATAGTGCGATCCGACAGGGCCGGCTCGAACGCGCGAGAGGAGGGCGTCCCGGGAGGCGAAGATGTGGGTCGGTCTGAGCGCATTGTCACCTCTGGCCGCCTCAAGGCGGCTGACTGAGTTCTTGCCGCAGTAAGAAGGGAAGCTATCAGGCTGAGTCACGTCTCAACAGTGAGACTTTGGTCTTACGCAGTCAACCCGATTGTGGCCGATACCATTCGTATGTATCCTCGCCACACGAGCGTTACATGACTATGAGTGCCTCTAGTCTCACACTCGTTGTCGTTGACGATGACATGGACATCCGACGTGCCGTGGGCCGATCCCTGCGCTCCTACGGACACAAGGTGCATCTGTTCGAGTCCGGCGAGGCCTATCTGGCAGGGGACTGCAAAGCCAACTGCGCGATCGTCGACATCGGCCTGCCGGGTGTCAGCGGGCTCGAAATGGAAGAGCAGCTACGAAAGAGCGGCCGGGGGCTTCCCGTCGTCTTCATCACGGCTCACGATGACCTCGCCACGCGCGCGGTCCGCACGACAGGCAAGCCCGTCCTCCGGAAGCCGCTCGACGAGCACGATCTCCTGGATGCCATCGCCCTGGTCACAGGGCACCACTAATTTCGACTTTCCCGCGTAGATAGGAGCCGCACGAGTGCGGCGACGGACGTGACATCGAGCTTGCGGGTGACTCGCCCGCGGTGGACCTTGACGGTCTTCTCGCTCATGCCCAGTTCGTGAGCGATCTGTTTGTTCAGGAGACCGGCGGCGACGAGGTCGCAGACTTCGCGCTCGCGTTTCGTGAGGCGCGCGAGCCGCTCCTCGGCGTCGCGCTGGCGGCGCTGCTCCTGGCCCATCGAGACCGCCTCCAGGCGAGCCCGTTCGAGCGCAGCCAACAACTGCTCCTCGTCCATCGGCTTCTCGAGGAAATCGACCGCGCCTCCCCGCATCGCGCGAACCGTCGAGGGGACGTCGCTCTGAGCACTGAGAAAGATGATGGGCATCGAAATGCCCCTGGAAATCAGGGCCGCCTGCACGTCCAGGCCGCTCAAACCAGGCATCTTCAGGTCGAGCAGCACGCACGCCAGACCTTCATACGGAAGTCGGGCCAGGAAGGCTTCGGGCGACGTAAATCCTTCGACAGCAATATTGTGCGAGCGCAGCATTCGCTCGATGGCCCTGAGGACGATGGGATCATCGTCGACAGCGAAGACCTGAAGCACCGAATCCATCTGATTGATCGGGAGGCCCCCAGTTTACACCGCCGCTGGGGCAACCGCGCTTAGGACAACTTACCTGCCGAGCCCATCCGCGAGGCGGCAGGGCGGCATGGAGAGAGCCAGGTCAGAACGACACCTGCACACCAAACCACATAGAGCGCGGCAGCGCAGGATGCGTGTGGATGTCGTCGACACCCTCGTCAGGTTCATCGGTCAGGCGGGACGTGTAGAAGTAGTCGATGTCTGACACGTCGGCATCAAAGAGGTTGAAGACCTCGAGCACGAGGCGCGCCTTGTTCGACAAGCGATAGCCGACTTCGCTGTTCCAGAGCGTCGTGCTCCTGGAGGTCACGCTCGCATCTTCACTCAGGGGGCGTGGACCAAAATGTCGCACGCGGATGCTGCCGAAGAGTGGTTGCCTGGGCTCGACGGTCAATCCCGCCGACATGACACGAGCCAGCGCGCCCGGGATGCGGTTGCCTACCGGGTTATCGTCCGTGAATTCCGCGTGCGTCCAGGCAAGGTCGGCGTCGAGCGTAAGCCATGGCGTGAGGCTCGCATAGTTGGTCCATTCCAGACCGACACGGCGGCTCGGACGTCCAGGCTCGGTCGTGCCGGCATCGCCGACGAAGAGCAACTCGGAGTCGAGGCCCAGATACCAGAGGGCGACGGTCGACTGCAGTCTGCGCACCTTCACAGTGCGCAAGCCGACTTCGGCGCCGCGGGCACGAACGAGCGGCGTCACGCCTTCGGCGGGTTCACCGGTTGCGGGGGCGACGCTGATGGCCGCACCGCGCGCGTCGTTGCTGTGGAATCCCATCCCGGCATTCGCATAGAACTCGGTTCCGGACCACGGCCCGAAGACCGCACCGAATTTCGGACTGACCATCCCGTCGGACCCGTCACCCGAGTTCAGCGCATTGTCCGACGTCACGGAGAAGCGATAGACGTCTCCGCGCAGACCGAACGTGGTGCGCAGCGTCCGGCTCCATGCGATCTCCGTCTGCGCATACGCGCTCGCGAGTGTCTGACCGACCTCGTCTTCACGCGTGGTCGACAGTCTCTGGCGGGACGCGGTGTGATATAGGCCGACGGGAGAGAGCCAATCGCTCCGGAGTTGTACGCCGATCGCACTCTCGGTGTGCCGCTCGTAGAAGTGCCCGAGGCGCCGATAGGTCAGACGTCCACCAGCCGCCGTGCGCCGTTCAGCCTGCTCGAACTGATCACCGTTCTCCTGATCGTCCAGGAAGTACGTGAAGTTAGAGAACAGGTTGAGGCTGTTGTGCAGAACGAAGGCAGTGCCGCGGAGTGATGACGGCCCAGAGGATCGCTGAAGTTCTGCGGCCACGCTCTGGCGATTCGATTTTCCACCGTCCGACGGATCGAGATCGCCGAAGCGCGAGATGAGTCCGCTGTCGATCGCGCGCTGCGCGACCTGGTCGGTCGAGTCCCAGCCAGCCCAATAGCCCATGCCAGTGACCGAGAACCCATTGCGATTGTCGCCCTGGCTGTATCGCAATACTCCGTTGACCTTCTCATAGTCGTCCGGGCGCTCCCACGGCCCGTCGTTGTGATTCAACTCGAGCGCCGCGAGCAGATGTCCATTGCCGACGCGCGGAGATACAGCGCCAAACAGTCGGCCCCATCCGTTGTTGCCGGCACTTGCATAGAACGCCGGTCGTTCGAGCTGATTGACGTAGTTGATGTTTGCTGCGCCCGCCGCCGAGAAGTCACCTTCGTCAGCGAAGTAGGGCCCCTTCTTGTACTGAACACCGCTGACAAGTTCAGGAATCAGAAAACTGATGTCCGAGTAGCCGTGCGCGTGCGCGCCGGTTGGTGTGTTCACCGGAACGCCGGCAACCGTGGTCGCAAAGTCGGTTCCGTGATCGAGGTTGAAACCGCGCAGGTAGTACTGATTGGCTTTGCCTTCGCCGCCATGCTGGCTGATCACCATCCCCGGCACGGTCTCGAGCACTTCACCTGGACGCTGAATAGGCCGGACGTCGAATTGCTCCGCGGTAACGGCGCCCTGGCTGGCGGAAGCCGCGATGCCAACGAGATTCTCGGCCGGGTTCTCGACATCGGCCAGGTTGCGGAAGGTCGCGGTTCCCGTCACGATGACGTCAGCGTTGATCGCGAGGCTCAGCATGGAGTCGGCGTTCACCGCGGCGCCGCTCGTGACTTCGACCGTGCGACGGAGCACGCCGAAATTGAGCAGGCGGAACGTGAGCTCCGCACTTCCCGCCGGAACGCCTTCGAACTGATACCGGCCATCCACGTCCGTAGTCGTCGTCAACTCCGACCTGTTGACAACGAGATCAATGGCAACACCGGGAAGCATCGCACCGGTCTGGTCGAGCACTCGGCCGCCCACACGACCAGGTGTCTGCGCGTGGGCAAGAGGCACCGCCACGAGCAACGCACCGACGGTTGCTATGATTCTGACGCGCAAGGATTGATGAGTAGTGAACGTGGGAGGGGACGAGCCGTCGTTGCGGCTGTCTTCGTGTTTCCGCATCTCGATCTCCCACTACGGGCGATCGCGCCGCTCGGTTTGGTTGCGGCGATGGGAGCACATCCTGCGCGTGATGACCGATTGCGGAGGCAACGTCTCGAAGGCCGCGCGGCCCGCGATAACCGCTACTGCGCGCTTTGGAGCTGGATGTTCAGTGTGTGCCGGCGGTGTTCATTGATCTGCACCACGCGCTCGACCGCCGCGTAACCTTCTTTACTTACCCGAATGCGCTTCGCGCCCGGCTCGAGATACTGGATTCTGGCCGGTGACGATCCCCACCCGATTCCGTTCACGGTAATGCGTGCCCCCTCCGGCTCGGTCGTCACAACCAGTTCAGTCACGGATCCCACAGGCGCTGGCGCAACTGCCTGGGTTGGTTCCGTGGTCACCTGAATCGTCGGCACGGCGGCAGCAGGCTCTGATGACTTCACAGGCTCGGGCACCACCGGAGCGACCGACGAAGGTTCGGCTGGGGACTGGTTCGTAACCGGCGGCGCGAGCGGGACGGTGGGTTCGACGCTCGCGCGCCCGAAGAGCACACCCGTTACGGCGATCGCGGCGACTGCGATGACGATGTACGGCAGTGGTGATGCGGGCGCCTTGCTGGCTTGAGTCTCAGGCGGATCGTGCGTGTCCGCGGGTGTCAGCGCAGACTCCAGTTTGGCCAGGGCGAGTTGTTGATCGAGCCCCACGGCCTGCGCGTAGGTCCGTAACTCGGCACGCTGGTAGAACCCGGACGGAACGGCCGCCAGGTTGTCGCGTTCGAACGCTTCGAGATGGCGTTGGGGGATCTTCGTCTCGCTCGCGATCCGTTCCAGCGTCAAGCCTCGAAGCTCACGGGCTCGCCTGAGCATGTCGCCGAGGCTGTTACTGCCGCTCCTGCTCGAACGCAGAACACCTATGTCTTCCGAAGTGGGGGCGCTTACGGTAGCCATGGACGTCAATGTTTTCAACGTATGTCAGGTCTTTATCAAACACACGTGCGCAATTGCTATTCCAGCGTTGAGATCAATTCACAAGACAAATCTAGCCGAATTTCGGTCGGAGGGCGGATTGATTCGTCACCGCCAGGCAGGATCGGCCGGAGAAACGAACCAATAGTCTCCTGATCGTCGAACAAGCCCAGCCGTGTGGGCGGCCTTACGCGAGAAACGGCTCAGGAATCGCCGCCCCGTCCTTGCGGGGATCGGACGCGCCGTAGTTCACGCCCGAGGCATAGTCGCGCATCACACTCTGGCCGCCGCCCACCAGGCTCGAGAACGGCCCCTGCAGATCGATCTCGTGCCCTTTCGCGGCGAGCTCTCGGCGCACCGACTCCGGCACCCTCGACTCCATCGTCACGTCACAGCCGGAGAACGTGAGCTTGGTCATCCGCGCCGCTTCCAGCGCGGCCTGAATGTTCATCCCGTGGTCGACCACGTTCGAGACGAACTGCGCGTGCGCCTGCGACTGGTTCCAGCCGCCCATGATGCCGAACGCCGCCTTGAGCGAACCCTTCGTCATGAAGCCAGGGATGATCGTGTGAAGCGGTCTCTTCCGCGGAGCCAGGGCGTTGGGATGTCCGGGATCCATCGTGAAGAGCCCGCCGCGGCTGTGGAGAACGAACCCCGCGCCCTCGGGAACGAGCCCGGATCCAAACTTGGCGAAGATGCTCTGAATGAGCGACACCATGTTGCCGTCACGATCGACGACGCTCAGATACGTCGTGTCGCCGCCCTTCGTCGGCAGCACCCCGGGGGCGACACCCGGGTGTGCACGGGCGGGGTCGATTTCGCGCGCGCGCTGCGCGGCATACACCTTGGACAGCAGTGGCTCAATGGGGACACCATGAAACGACGGGTCGCATACCCATCTGGCCATGTCCGCGTACGCGAGCTTCTTCGCCTCGATGAGCGCATGCAACGCCTGCGTGGAGTTGTGGCCGTAGGAGCCGATGGGCGAGTGCTCGAGGAGATTGAGCATCATGAGTACGGCGATGCCCTGTCCGTTCGGCGGCAGCTCGTATACGGTCCATCCGCGGTATGTCGTCGACAGCGGTGTCACCCACTCTGCGTCATACGCCGCGAGATCGTCGGCGGCCAGCGTTCCGCGATGCATGTCGGAGCACTTCACGATTCGACGGGCGATGTCTCCGCGATAGAACGCGTCGCGTCCATCCGCGGCCAGCGCTCGATACGTCGTCGCCAGGTCGGGGGTCTTGAAGATCTGTCCTACGGCCGGCACGTTTCCGCCAGGCAGATAGACGCGGGTGGCCTCTGCGTTCCCGCGTAGAAGCGGCTCACCTGCTTGCCATTCGGCCGCGATGATCTCCGGGACCGGAAATCCCCGGTCTGCGATCTGGATTGCTGGCGCCAGCACGTCGGCAAGCGGCAGACGCCCGAAGCGATCACTCAACGTCGACCAGCCCGCCACGGCACCAGGAATCGTCACCGAGTGGATGCCGCTCTGCGGCATGCTCGTGACCCCTTCAGCTCGAAGCCGATCAAGCGTCAGCGCCAGCGGTGCGCCGCCGCTCGCGTTGATCCCGTGGAGCTCGCCTGACGCGGCGTCATAGACGATCGCGAACAGGTCGCCACCCACACCGTTCATCATCGGCGCGACCACACCCATAGCCGCATTGATCGCAATCGCGGCATCCACTGCGCTGCCGCCCTGAGCGAGGATCGCCGCGCCTGCCTGCGATGCCAGCGGATGCTCGCTCGCGGCAATGCCGCCCACGCTCATGACCACCGAGCGCCCCTGCGAGCGATCGATAGCAGTACGGACGTAGTCAGTGACTTTCGAAGGCATCAGCTGGTCGTTGGTGCTGCGTATTGTAGTTCCCGTGCTCAACGGTTCGAGGCGCCGCTTTGTAAGACGTGCAGCTTTCCATCAGGTGATCGCGGGTTGTTCATCGGTTGCGCGTGGAGCGTCTATTGCACCGTCGGTTCAGCTGTGGACGATCGCGACTCAGCCGAATCAACGGACCGCCCGGCGAGCCGTCGCCGAATCTTCCGACGCCTCGGAATGCTCGGCGCCATACTCTGCGCGCTGCTTATCGTCGGGCTGATAGCGATCCACACGCCGCCCGCGCGTCGCTACCTCGTCGATCAGGTTGTCGCACTCCTCTCTCGCGAGCAGATCGAGTTCAGCACCGACCAACTCGGCTACAACGTACTGAACGCATCGGTGAACCTGCGAAACGTGCGCGTCCGCTCGACGACGTGGCCGGACGCGCCGGCGTTCGCCACGATCGGGCGGCTTCGGATCAACCTCAGTCTTCTGCAACTGCTGCGTGGCCGATACGTCGTGGAGTCAGGCACCGTCGAAGACGTCATGGTCCACTACGTCGTCGATGAGCAGGGCCGCAACAACCTTCCTCGCCCACCGGCGGATCCGAACGCACCCCACAAGCCGCTCGACTATCTCGTCTCGTCGCTCACGATCGCCCGTGCACAGGTGCGATACGAGAATCGGGCGGAACAGATCGACGCCCAGCTGCCGCTCTCGTCCATCGAGGTCGACGGCAGCGACCTCACGAATCGCCATGAGATTCAGTTCGAGGCAGCAGGAGGAAACGTCCATGTCCAGGATCGCGAGGCCGCGATCGATCGAGCGGCCGGCACGGTCGACCTGGGCGAAGACGATGTGACGATCGAGCGTGTGGAAGTGGAGAGCCTGGGATCCCGCGCCGAGGTTGCGGGGACGATCAAGGCATTCGATGCGCCGGTCGCCGACCTGACGGTGAAATCGTCCGTCGATGCATCACGCGTCGCGCCGCTCGCCGGGATCGAAGAACCCGTCGGGGGCCGCGTGACCATCGACGCAACCGCGAAGGGTCCGCTGGCCACGCCCGCGATCGACGCACACGTGTCTGGAGCGGCGCTCCAGTTCCGCGACCTTCGCGACGTCCAACTCGATGCCAACGCCGCCTACGACCTGACCACTCGACAGGCGAACATTTCTTCCCTGCAGGTCCGCGGACCCTGGGGAAGCGTCAGCGGCACCGGGAACATCGCCACGGAACGCGCCGAGCAGTCGCGCGTGCAGGCCAACATCGGCAACGTGGACGCTGGCTCGATCATGCGCGCGCTGCGACTCCCCTTCGTTGCGGCGACGCGCGTCAACGGCAAGCTGCAGGCGGAGTGGCCAGGTCTCGAATACCTGCAGGCCACAGGCGCGGCCGACGCGACGCTGACCCCGACGGCGTCGGAGGTGTCGCGCTCGGCGATGCCGCTCGGCGGCCGCGTGGTAGCGAAAGGCAACGGCGGCCGTATCGACGCGCAGCTCGTACGAGTCACGGTGCCAGGCGGCGAGGTCAACGGGACGATCGCCGTCACGAGCGATCGCCGGCTCGCGGGTGCCATCAAAGGGACGTCTTCAGACATCGGGCGATTGACGGCTGCCATCGAGGCGTTTACGGGACGGCCGCGAGGATCGCTGCTGCCAACACCGGTGAGCGGCGGCGCCAACCTCGATGCCCGACTCGCTGGCACCGTCAGCGAACCAACCGCAACCACGACGATCAATGCACCCGCACTCAAGGTCGGTACAGTGGACGGCGTCGCCCTCAGCGCAGATGCCTCGTACGCGCCACGTGCGCTCACGATCGGCCGGGCAGACCTCACTTGGCAAGAGGCGCGCGCGCACGTCGACGGGCGCGTGGGCCTCGGACAGAATCAGCCGATCGCGCTGACGCTCACGGCTGACAGCGTGGACGTCGCGGCGCTGCTGCAGGCGATGAACCAGGCGGGCGTGCCGATCTCGGGCACGTTCATCGTGCGCGGCACGGTCAGTGGCACCACGACGAGGCCGATGGCCTCGATCAACGCGCAGGGCTCGAACCTCGTCGCGTACGAAGAGCAGCTCGGATCGCTCAACGCTGACGTCCGGCTCGATGGACGCGACGTCACGCTGACTGAGCTCGTCGTCGACAAACCACAGCCCGAGAAGCCTGGTCGCGTCATCGCCACTGGCACATACAACCTCGATCGCAAGACATACACGTTCGATCTGAAGTCACAGGATTTGCGACTGCTCTCGCTCGTCGTGCCCGGCGGCCAGCACGTCCGCGGCGACGTGCAGAAGCTGACGGCGACAGGCAGTGGCAGCGTCGATTCTCCCGCCGGGGCCGTCGATCTCGACGTCGACGCGCTCGAAACAGACGAGGCTCAAATCGGCCGCGTGACAGTCAATGCCGCCGCGAAGAACAACGAGGCAACGATCACGGCCAAGGCGGATCGCTACAACCTCGACGCGAATGCCCTCGTCGGTCTGATGCGGCCATGGCCCACCACGCTCAAGGTGCGCGCGGACAACCTCGATCTGGCAGCCCTTCCCATTCAGGCGTCGCCGGAGTCTGAGGCGATGCAGCTCGCTGGCCTGCAAGGCCAATTGCGCGCGACCATCGACGCCTCGGGCAATCTGACAGAGCCGGAAAAGGGCAAAGCGACGGTTGCACTCGAGTCGCTCGCAGGCACCTGGAACGGCCGCCCGTTCACCGTCACGAGCCCGAGCCCGATTCAGTATGCCGACGAACGGCTAGCAGTCGAGAAGCTCGAAGTCGAGGCCAGCGATGCCTCGCTCACTGTCACCGGCGAATTGCCGCTCACCGACCGGGCCGGTGAAGGCGCGATCGACGTGAACCTGCAAGGGAACCTCGCGACGGTCGCGCAGTATCTTCCGCCCGAGACGAACATCGCGGCCGACGGCGCGGTTGCCCTGACCGGGTCGCTGCGAGGCACGCTCAAGCGCATGGAGCCGGACCTGATGCTGACCGTGGACAACGGGCTGATCCTCTCGCCGACACTCGAGCCCGGCTTCTCCAACATCATTCTTCGCGCACGCATAGAGAACGGCGAAGCGGACATCGAGCAACTGGCAGCCAAGTGGGGCACCGCGGCGCTCGAGGGATCAGGTCGCATCCCGCTCGAGGTGTTGCCGGAGCTGCCGGTGGAGATTCCTCGCATGAGCGGCCCGGCCACGTTCAAGGCTGCTGTCCTGGGTCTGGATCCTTCTGCGATTCCGGGAGCACCAGCACAACTGAGTGGCCGTCTCAGCGCCGAAGCGCAGGTCACCGCAGCGAGCGCCGACCTCAGCGCGCTCAACGGGAAGATCACATTTCAAGATTTGGACATCGCGTTCAGCGGGCTCAACTTGGCGCAGCAGCAGCCCTCGACGATCACCATCGCGTCTGGCGCGGCCACGATCGAGCAACTCAGTCTGTCTGGATCGGCGGGTGACATCCACGCCTCAGGCAACGTCGGCCTGCTTGACGAACGCGCGCTCAACGTCAATGTCGATGGCAGCCTGAACGTCGCCGCGGCCTCCCTCCTCACCGATCAGGTCCGCGCCGAGGGAGACTCGACGTTGAAGCTGACCGCTCGCGGAACGATCGGCGAGCCAGAGGTGACCGGCACCATCGATGTCATGAATGCGCGTGCCGTCAGCGACGAGCCGAACGTCGCGGCCGAGAACATCAACGCCCATCTCGATCTCGAGGGCAAGCGCATCGTCCTGACCCAGCTCGACGCGGACGTGAACGGCGGAACACTCAAGGGCTCTGGCGACGTCACGCTCGGCGAGGGCATGCTGAACGACGTCAACATCCAGATCCAGGCCAACGATGTCGCTTACGATGCGCCACTTGATCTGCGCAGCATCTCCGACTCCGACATCAAGATCACGAAGAACGGTGACGAGATCCTCGTCAGCGGACAGGTGACGATCGACGAAGCCGGGCTGACGGGCGACATCAACTTCGACACCGGACTGCTGGCATCGATGACCGCGCGTCGCAAACTGGACCTGACCGAGGAGCGCAATCCGATACTCGAGCGCGTGCGGTTCAACGTCGACGTCAACACCGCCACACCCATCCTCGTTGACAACAACCTCGCGCGCGCCGAGATCGATGCCGATCTCACCGTGGTCGGGACGCCGTACGAAACGGGGCTCCTGGGAGAGCTGACGCTGCTCGAAGGCTCGGAGATTCGACTGCAAGAGCGGCGCTACGAGACCGAGCGCGGCGTCCTCACGTTCACTGACGAACGCCGGATCATGCCGTCGTTCGATCTCCTCCTCAACACGACGGCCGGCAGCTACGACATCACTATCGCCGTCACCGGCACACCGGGCGACACCGAGACCACGCTCACGTCCAGTCCCACGCTACCCGAGCCGGACATCATGGCCATGCTCGTCACGGGTCGGACACTCGACGACATGCGCGGCGAGGAGTACGAGGTCGCCCAGGCGCAGGTCCTCTCGTACCTGGCAGGACGGGTCGGGTCCGGTCTCGGGCGCGGGCTCCAGCATGCGACCGGCCTGAGCGAGGTCAGGATCGAGCCGACCCTCATCGCCAACGAAACCGACCCGAGCGCGCGGCTCACGCTCGGCCAGGACCTGACCGACGATCTGAAACTGGTCTACTCCACCAATCTGACCGACAGCAACGACCAGATCTGGGTCGCCGAGTACGACGTCACCCGCAGGTTCCAGACGCGTGGCGTTCGCCAGGAAGACAGCAGCTACCGGCTCGACTTCCGCCATGACGTTCGCTTCGGCGGGGCACCCGAACCCCGCCGCGTGCAGCGCGTCCAGCCCAAGATTGCCGAGCTCGCAGTCGTGGTACCAGCCGGGACAGACGAGGCCGCTGTGCGCAAGGAGTTCGGCGTCAAGGCGGGAGACAAGTACGACTTCTTCGAGATTCGCAACGGCATCCAGCGCGTCGAGAAATCGCTCGTCGAGCAAGGCTACCTGCAGTCGCGTGTCAGGCTCGATCGTGGCGTCGAGGCGGATCAGGCCCATCTCACATTGCGCGTGACGCTCGGACCTCGAGTCGAGCTCACGTTCGTGGGCGCGACGCCGCCGAAGAAAGTGCAGGACGAGGTTCGCACGCAGTGGCATCGCGGCGTCTTCGACAAGCAACGCGCTGATGACGGTGTCGATTCATTGCGTGAGTGGCTGATGGCTGACAACCACCTGCAGCCGAAGATCGACTATCAACTCCAGGACGCGGGCAACGGCGATCGCCGTGTTGTTTTCAACCTCGAGCCCGGCCCGCGGTCGCAGAAGGTCGTCCTCGCGTTCGAGGGCGCTTCGGGAATCAGTCCCGATCAGCTCGACAAGATCGTCGACCAGCAGAAGCTCGAACGCCAGCTCTTCACCGACCCGATCGTTGTCACCGAACTGCTCGAGCGCTACTACCGAGATCAGGGTTTCCTGACGGCTGAAATCGATGAACCGCGCTACGAGTATCAGGACGTCACGGCGCGGGTGGTCCTGACCGTTCGCGAAGGCCCGAAGTACACGGTCAGGCAGCTCACCGTGAACGGCAACACCATCTATACGACCGACCTCGTCGTCTCGCAGTTGCCACTCGCGGCGGGAGGGCCATATGTACCTGCCGCTGCCGAAAACTCGCTCGACAAGATCCGCGATCTTTACTGGGCCAAGGGATACAACGACATCCGCTCTGACTATGCGCTCGTGCAGGACCGCTCGACCGGCCAGGTTGATGTGTCCTTCACGATCAACGAGGGACGTCAAAGCGTTGTCGCGGGGATCACGATCGGCGGCAATGACAGGGTCAGCAACCATCTCGTGCAGGAACAAATTCAACTGGTCGATGCGCAGCCGCTCGACCTTACTGCGCTTGCCAAGTCGCGCCGGAACCTCTACGACACCGGCGCGTTCTCTGTCGTGGATATCACGCGACGGGATGTGTCGGAGAGCGGAAGCACAGACGACTCGCAACTGACACCGCAGGAGAAGCCGGTCGCCGTCGAGGTGCAGGTGAGAGAGGTGCAGCCGTTCCAGATCCGGTATGGCGCCTCGTACGACACCGAACGCGGTGTCGGCGGCATCTTCGACATCTCGAACCACAACTCACTCGGCGGCGCACGCGAAGTCGGGCTGCGGTCGCGCTACGACAGGCAACTTCACGAAGGGCGCCTCTACCTCAATCAGCCCGCGCTGACCTACCTGCCCAAGACGACGGTCTCGTTCTACTTGCGGGAAGAGCTCAACCCGCCCACGGAACTGACCGACCCGTTCGATGTGAGTCGCAAGGGTTTCTCCGTCCAACAGGAGAAGAAACTTCTGGACCGCTATGTCCTGAGCTATGGATACAAACTGGAGCGAGTCCACACGCTGACACCGGTCATCGATGGCACCATCCTCGACGAGCAGCTCACCGTGTCGCCGGTGATCGGCACGCTGACGCGCGAAACGCGCGACGATATCCTCGATTCATCGAGTGGAACGTTCCTGTCGCAGTCGTTTTCATATTCGCCGGGCTGGCTCGGATCCGATCAGCCGTTCGTCAAGTACCTCGGGCAGTACTTCCACTACTTCCCTCTCCGTCCACCGGAGCGCAAGCCGTTTACGAACGAAATGATTCGTCCGCGGCTCGTCTACGCCACCGGCGTTCGTGTGGGCCTGGCGCAAGGGATCGGCGGCCTGGTGCCGCGGAGTGAACGCTTCTACGCCGGCGGCAGCTCCACGCTGCGCGGATTCGCGCAAAACGCAGTCGGCTCGATAGGTCCGAACCGCATTCCGGTTGGCGGCGAGGCCATGCTCATTCTGAACAACGAGCTGCGCATGCCGCTCGTCAAGATCGTCGACGGCGTCGTCTTTCTTGATCTCGGGAATGTGTACGACCGCCTCAGCAATCTATCGGTGACAGATCTTCGTAAGTCCTACGGCGTCGGCCTGCGCGTCCGCACACCGTGGGTGCTGCTGCGCGGCGATTATGGAATCGTGATCGCGCCTCGGCCGGGCGAGCCGCGGAGCAGGTTCTATTTCAGTATCGGGCAAGCTTTCTAAAACACGAAAGGCCACGAACATGAACCTTCGTGGCCTTCGCGATCTTCGTGAGCTTCGTGCTATTCGACGTCTACGGATTCGACAGTCGATGTCAGGACGGGGCCGCGGTTGGTGAGCAGTTCGAGCTGGAAGCCTTCGACGATCCAGCCGACCTTGACGCCTTCGTCGTCGGTCGCGCCGATCAATTCGGCCTCGCTGCTCTCGGGGAACAGTTTTCCGCCGCTGATCTGCACGCGTCGCTCAGGGCCGTCGACGACGACGATCCGGTAGCACGTGTTTCTCGTGTGCAGCGTGACGAGTGTGCCGGGCAACAGCAGGGGTAGCGCAACCAATCGGAAGCGACTGGGATCCGACTCGACCTGGTCGAGACTTGGCGTCAGCTCAGGAACCTCGACGTTGTGAATGCCAGAGCTCGTTTCACTGTGTCGCATCGGATGGTCCTCTCCCACGCGACGGGGTGCAACAGTGCTGCCACGAGAGTTTTTGCGGCGCTGATCGGAAATCGCTCGCCAATTCGCCGCGATCGCGTTGATGAGTATTGAAGGAATTGCAGCAGATCGCAGGTTCCTACAACGAACGAGCGGACCGGAGCGAGACGGACCAGGGAATGTGTCTTGCACATAGCTCATCGCGGAGGCAGGCGATGAAAGCCCTTGGAATCCTTCTGCTGATAGTTGGCCTCACCGCGGCAATAGCCACAATCGCCGGTGTGGGTCAGGCCGCTGGTGCTCGGAACCCGGATCCGGTCGCCATCGTGGGCGACCAGAATCAGCCCGCTCGCGATCAGGCCACGTCTCTGTTGCTTCCGATCATGGCGGGGCTCGCAATTGCGGCCGGCGGTGTCCTCGTTGGAATCGGCATGGGCCGGTTCGGGAATCCAACGATCGTCGCGGCCGACTCGCCACAGGCGGAGAAGGCCGCAACGACGAGAGGCACGACACCGTAAAGATCCGGAGAAGAGATAGGGCCTTCGAATCCATCCCCGAAACGGGTGCTTGACGGAGTCGTGACGTTCGAGTGTATGCTTCTCGACCTTCCGTGAAGCCTCCTGGCCACGTTGAATCCGACCGGACCGCCCCTCCCACCAGACCGAAGGTGCTCCTCGTAGATGATCACCCGGACATTTTGAAGTCGACGTCCCGGTTGTTGTCGTTCGACTTCGACGTGGTCGGAACGGCCAGCGATGGATATCAGGCCGTCGACGCTGCGCAACACCTGGACCCTGATCTCATCGCACTCGACATTACGATGCCCGGGCGCGACGGATTTCAAACCGCCCAGGACCTCGTCCAGATCGGCACGCGCGCGCGCATCGTTTTCCTGACAATGCACGAGTCAGACGACTACGTGGCCGAAGGGTTCCGATCGGGTGGGCGCGGTTACGTGTTGAAGACGCGGCTCCACCTGGATCTCGCGAACGCGCTTCAGCACGTCCTGGCGGGACAGTGGTTCGTGCCTTCGCTCGAATCGCTCTTCGCGATCGATCCTGAGTTCACGGGGCACGTCGTTCTCCTCCACGAGAACGATCGAGGATTTGTTGATGGCGTCAGCGGTCTCCTGGCGGCAGCCCTGAGGCGGGGCGACTCGGTCTCGCTCGTCTCGTCTTCACGTATCCGAGCTGGGGTGGCGCAGAGGCTGCAGACGGCAGGCTGGAAGGTTGGCGAATCGGGAGACTACGGGCCATACCGCGCATTGGACAGCGCGACTGCGCTCGCGCCGGTCATCCGCAACGGATGCCTCGATCTCGATCATCTGCGAGAGCTCGTCGCCAGGACAGATCGGGCGCGAGTCAACGGTGCTCGCGGAGCGCAGTCGATACTGACGTTCGTGGGAGACATCTCCACACATCTGCTCGACCCACATCCTGAGCTCGCGCTCGAGCTCGAGCACGCGTGGACCGAGCTGACGCGCGCACTTCGGTTCATGACGGTCTGCTGTTATCCCACGTCTCGGTTCGAGACAGCGGGCGAGCGCCTGCTTCCCCAACTCTGTGCCGAGCACCTCGCTGTGGCGCACACACGCGAAGGTGGCGATCGTTCGCTGAGGATGTGACGACGCGTTCAGATCGCGTCGTTGATCGCCTCGACTGGTGTGGCCCGCGACGCCACGGCCGGAATCACGTGTTGCGCCATCAGTTGCTTCACGCGATCGGCATCGACTGACTCGACTTCGAGCAGCTCCAGTGCCAGCGCGCGGACGGCGCCTCGCTGCCGCTCGATGATCTGGCGCGACGTCTCATAGCCTCGCATCACGACGGCGCTGATCTCGTTGTCCACCCGCCGCGCGGCTTCCTCGCTGAATCCGGCTGCCTGGCTCTCTCCATCCCACGCCCCCGACGGACGACGGAAGTGCACCGGCCCAAGTGGTGACATGCCGAGCTCGCAGACCATCTTGCGCGCGAGCTCGGTCGCGCGCTCGATGTCGTTCGACGCGCCACTGGTCATCTGGCGCAGGCACGACTCCTCGGCGACGCGACCGCCCATCAGGATTGCGATTTGCGCCTCGATGAATGATTTCGAGTGCGTGTGGCGATCGGCCTCCGGCAACTGCATGGTCACACCCAGTGCGCGGCCACGCGGGATGATCGTCACTTTGTGCAACGGGTCGGCATCGGGCAGCATCGCGGCGACGACAGCATGACCGGCTTCGTGGTACGCGCAGGTCACGCGCTCGTGCTCGCTCATCACCACCGACTTGCGCTCCACCCCCATGAGCACCTTGTCGCGGGCACCATCGAGGTCCGCGTTGCAGACGGTGGTCCGTCCGGCGCGTGCCGCGCCGAGCGCCGCCTCGTTCACGAGGTTCGCAAGATCGGCGCCTGAGAAGCCCGGCGTCCCGCGCGCGATCGACCTCAGGTCAACGTCTGATTCGAGCGCAATCGCGCGTGTATGTACACGGAGGATCTGTTCGCGCCCCTTCAGGTCGGGATTGCCGACGGTCACCTGCCGATCGAACCGGCCTGGCCGGAGCAGCGCGGCGTCGAGGATATCGGCGCGGTTGGTGGCGGCGACCACGACGATGCTGTCGGTGCGCGCGAAGCCATCCATTTCAACGAGCAGCTGATTGAGTGTCTGCTCGCGTTCCTCATGACTGAGTGAGTTGCCACCGCGATTGCGGCCGACGGCATCGAGCTCGTCGATGAAAATGATGCAGCGCTGGTAGCGGCGAGCCTCGCGGAACAGTCGCCGAATGCGTGCGGCGCCAACGCCGGCGTACATCTCGACGAACTCCGATCCGCTGGCGGACATGAACGGAACACCGGCCTCGCCCGCCATCGAACGCGCGAGCAGCGTCTTACCCGTTCCGGGAGGGCCAACAAGGAGAATGCCCCGCGGGATTCGTCCGCCGATCGATGCAAAGCGCGCAGGCTCCTTGAGAAAGTCGACGATCTCACGCACTTCGTCCTTGGCTTCGTCGACGCCGGCCACGTCGTTGAACGTCACCGTGGCGTCCTGCGGATCGATCGTGCGCGCCTTCTCGAGGCTGAACACGCGCCCCGTCACGACGCGATAGAGCGTGAGGCCGAGGCCGGCA
>Ga0070674_100000107_pt1 | contig 39103 bp, 31 predicted proteins | sample KBSM33metaG_FD_65344 | JGI IMG/M metagenome (GOLD analysis project Ga0070674, IMG submission 65344) | Miscanthus rhizosphere microbial communities from Kellogg Biological Station, Michigan, USA - KBS M3-3 metaG | ecosystem: Host-associated > Plants > Roots > Rhizosphere > Soil ... | reverse complement strand
GCCTGATCAGACCCTCTGATCTCGGTCGCGCGAAGAATGCGATGCGCACTGGCAATCGGCGCAAGCATCGGCACAGCGCTGTAAGGCAACAGTTCCTGTAGCGTTGCCTCCTTCTTCGAGAGGAACCCAGTGACGAGAACAGTCTCGCCACGTTGAACCGGTGCTGTTGCCGCGACACGGGACGCCCAGCGCTGCGGCCGTCCGGCACTGTCCCGTACATCGAAGACCAGGAATGTTTCCGGGCCGTGCGTGCCGCTCCACGAACTGACTCCCACGACTGTCCCGCTCAGCGTGATCGGATTGCTCGACTCGAATGGCCCGTCCAGCGCGGACTGTGCGTAACAAGGCGCGCCCAGCAGGATACCGAAGACGCAGACCAAGAGATTTCGCATCTCGACTCCGCGGACAGTCTACCGGCAGCGCCACGGGGGTGACACTGAAGAATTCCTGAATTCGCGTGTCAGGGATAATGAGACTCCGTGAACGCCCTCGATGACCTGCGCCGCGCGGCCGTCGCTCGCAGCCTCTTCCCCCCGACAACCCTGCAGCGAGCGCTCGACACACTCGGCTTCGTGCAGGCTGACCCAATCCGCGCGCCTGCGCGGGCGCAGGATCTCACGCTGCGACACCGGGTGACCGGCTACCGTGCCGGGGATCTCGAACGCCTGTATTCGAACCTCGATATCCACGAAGACTTCTTCGTGAACTACGGCTTCGTGACCAGTGCGGTGCAGGCGCTGATGCACCCGCGTGGCGGCCCTACGCCCTGGTCGGCAGCACGCGGAAGACAGGTGCGTCCGCTGCTCGACTTCGTTCGCGCACGCGGCGCCGTCCATCCGCGCGAAGTGGACGCGCACTTCTCACACGGAACGGTGACCAACTACTGGGGAGGCTCGTCGAGCGCCACGACTCACCTGCTGGATGCGATGCACTACCGCGGTCTGTTGAGGATCGTGCGTCGCGAAGCAGGTATCCGCGTTTACGGCATCCACGAGCACCCGGCCAGTCCTCGAGATGTCGCCACTCGTGACGCGCATCTCGACGCGCTCGTGGACATCGTCGTCGCGAAATACGGGCCGCTGCCGGCTGCCAGCTTGTCGTACGTCGTGCGGCGGCTCCGTTACGCAGCCCCCCAGTGGCAGACTCAACTGGGTCGCACGCTCGTGCGAGCAAAGCATCGCCTTGCCCACGCACGCGTCGAGGGAGTGGACTGGTATTGGCCGGCCGGAGACTCCATACCGACTGAGGTGGACGACCAGGTCCGGTTGCTCGCGCCCTTCGACCCGGTCGTGTGGGATCGCCGGCGCTTCGAGCTGTTGTGGGGCTGGGCGTACCGGTTCGAGGCGTATACACCGGTGCCCCGGCGCAAGCTTGGTTACTACGCGCTTCCGCTGCTCTGGCAGGATCGGGTCATCGGCTGGGCGAACATATCGGCGACCGGCACGGCGTTAAAATCGGATGTCGGCTACGTCGGCACCCCGCCACGCAGTCGCGCCTTCCGCCGAGCGCTCGACGATGAACTGGATCGTCTTCGCCTCTTTCTCGGATTGTCGTGACGATGGACCTGTTGTACTCTGCGCAGCACTGTCAGACCGCCATCCGGTCCGTCTAATTTGGAGATCACCATGAAACCCGTTCGATTCATCTTCACCGTTGGCGCGCTCGTGCTGTCGGCGGCGGTTGCATACGCCCAAGGCGGGCAGGACTTCAGCAAGGTCGAGATCAAGGCCAACAAGGTCACCGACAAGTTCTACACCCTCGACGGTCAGGGCGGAACAATCGGCGTCCTGATCGGACCGGACGGCGTTTTCATGGTGGATACGCAGTTCGCGCCGCTGAGCGAGAAGATCGCTGCGGCCATCAAGCAGCTGACCCCGCAGCCGATCAAGTTCGTCGTCAACACGCACGTGCACGGCGACCACAGCGGCGGCGACGAGAACTTCGGCAAGATGGGTGCGACGATCATCTCGCGCGAGGAACTGCGCTTCCGTCTTGCGCATCCCAATCCGCAGGCGAACGGTCAGCCCGGCGTACCGACTGCTGCCGTCGGCCTTCCCAAGCAGACTTATCGCGAGCAGTTGACGCTTCACATGAACGGCGAGGAAGTGCAGCTCATCGCCATTCCGCGTGCACACACGGACGGGGACACGATGGTGTACTTCCCCGGCCTCGACGTCATCATGACCGGCGACTTCTATCGTGCCATTCAGTACCCGAACGTGGACCGCGCGAACGGCGGGTCGCTGCAGGGGCTGATCGACGGACTCGGATCGGTGATCGGCCATGCAGGCCCGAGTACCAAGATCGTCCCCGGTCACGGGCCGACGGTGGATCGCGCGGCGGTGATGGCCCATCGCGATGTCGCGATCGCAGTTCGCGACCGCGTGGCGGCGCTGGTGGCTCAGGGCAAGAGCGAGGATGAAGTCGTGGCGGCGAAGGTGACGGCGGATCTGGACGCGAAGATCCAGCAGCCGGGAACGACTGGCGAACGCTTCGTGCGTCAGGCCTACGCGGACTTGAAAGCGACTCGCTGATCTGTGCAGGGGTCAGACCCCTTCACATCATTTCGCCGGGGCGATCGACTGCACCTTGATCGTTTTCGTCTTCGCGTCGAGCGTCCCTACGACGGTGACCTTCTGGGCGGCGAACTTCGCCGGCGTCTGCTGATCGCTCAGGGTGTAGATGTCCTTGCCGTCGAGCAGCACGTAGGACGCGCCATGAGACGCGATGCAGGCCTTGACGCACTCGGCGTCGGTCGGCCCCATCCGCATCGTGGCGTGACCGCCCATCGCGCACATGTCGTCCGTGACAACGCCGGTGAACGTCTGCGGGCTTTGCGCGGCGGATAGCCCGGTCAGGGCAAGGAGACCAACGAGCAGGGTTCTCATTCTGAAACTGTAGCCTCAGTGCGAGATGGAGTCTAGCGATGCGGCACTTCATCGGGACCATGGTTGTGGTTGTCGCGTGTGCGGCGTTGCCGTCGATGACGGCAGCGCAGGTCAATCCGGTCCCTGTTCTTCCGGCGAAACCCTATCCACCCGCCCCGCGTCTGGCTGACGGCACGCCGAATCTCGGACCAGTCGAGCCAAACAAAGGCTACTGGCACCTGTCGCAGTTCCAGGACTACAAGCAGGTGCTCCTGCATCCCAAAGAGATTCCCTATCAGCCGTGGGCGAAAGCGATCGCAATGCGGCGGCGAGCGGATCTTTCCAAGTGGGATCCGCAGGGCTATTGCATGCCGCCTTCGGGCCCGAGGCTGATGACGACTCCCTTCCCGATGGAGATCCTTCAGCTGCCCGAGCAGAAGCGCATCGTGATGATCTACGAGGGTGGCACACACATCTGGCGGATCATCTACATGGACGGCCGACCGCATCCGACAGGTGACAGTCTCAACCCGACATGGCTCGGTCACTCCGTTGGCCGCTGGGAGGGCGACACACTCGTCGTCGACGTCGTCGGCTACAACGAAGGCAGCTGGATCGACATGGTCGGAGATCCTCACACCGATCGCCTGCACCTGGTCGAGCGTTTCACTCGCAAGGATCTCTACACGTTGCGCTACGAAGCGACGATCGAAGACTCGGGGGCGTACACCGAGCCGTGGACCATCGGCTTCGACATCGTCTGGGATCCGAAAGGTGAGATTCAGGAGTATATCTGCAACGAGAACAGCCCCTGGATGCGGAACCTCTATACGGAGATCAAGGAGAAGGTCGATCGGAAGTAAATGGTCTTTACCAAGCGTCTTCGCGAAGGCATCAGGCGCGGTCGGATCAAGTGCAGCGTCCGCGTCTGGATGCGGCCGCACGTGAAGTTGGGTGGCCGTTACCCCATGGACGACGGCCACATCGTCATTGATTCGATCGAATCGATCGAGATGGACGAGATCACGAACGAGCTGGCTCGCGAGTCAGGCTTCGCGAGCGTGGACGATCTGCTGCAGATCGCGAAGCACGGTAAGGGCGAGAACGTTTATCTGATCCGCTTTCACTACCTGCCGCCCGGTGGTTGGGACACCGTGTGAAGGGGTCTGACCCCTTCGCATCCTCCGCTGTCTGGTCAGTCGAATTTGCGATGGGTGCCATGGCAACGTCCCTTCTTTCGCTTGCTTCGCGAGGTCATGGGGCTTCTCCTCTCTCCCTGTAGAATCAATCCCTCAGCACACTGCCACTGTAGCGAGCGCGCGAAGCCACCAGAATGACCGCGCGTCCGTCGGACGTTGCCGATCGTCCACATTGCAGGCCTGCGTGCTCGAGGGACGCTCCATGGACGCCTTGTCGGATGTGCTGAGGGCCGTGCGCCTCACGGGCGCCATCTTCTTCGATATCCACGCATCGAACCCGTGGGTGGCGGCAACGCCGCCCGGCCAGGCGATCGTCAGCAAGATCTTCACGGACGCGGAGCACCTGATCCCGTTTCACGTCGTAACCGACGGCCAGTGTTGGGGTGAGGCGCCCGGCGAAACGCCGATTCACCTCACCACAGGCGACGTGATCGTCTTTCCGCACGGCGACGCGCACACCATGTCGAGTGCACCAGGCATGAAGGGGACGCCGGACCTCACCGTCTATCGTCGGCCCGGTACCGGCCAACTGCCCTTCTCGATGTCGGTGGGCGACAGCGCCGGCACGCCCGCGCACGTCGTCTGCGGATATCTCGGATGCGACGCGACGCCGTTCAATCCGCTCCTGGCGGCGCTACCACGAGTGATCCACATTCCCCATCGGCCGGGAGGAGCGATCGGCGCGTTCGTCCAGTTGGCCATCGCCGAGGCGAGGGAGCAACGCCCGGGCGGCGAAGTCGTACTCGGACATTTGAGCGAGCTGATGTTCGTGGACGTGGTCAGGCAATACCTCGACACATTGCCGGCGGAGCGTACGAGCTGGCTGGCCGCGCTCCGTGAGCCATTCGTCGGGCGAGCGGTGACGGCGCTGCACCACGCGCCTGCCCGCGAGTGGACGCTCGAATCGCTCGCACACGAGGTGGGACTCTCACGCTCGGCGCTGGCCGAGCGCTTCGCTCAATTCGTCGGGCACCCGCCGATGCAATACCTCGCACGTTGGCGGATGCAACTCGCCGCGAACTATCTGCTGATCGGCACCGACAGCATCGCGACAATCGCCGAGCGTGTAGGATATGAGTCCGAAGCGGCCTTCAGTCGCGCATTCAAGAAGGCTGTCGGCACGCCACCGGGTGAATGGAGAAAGAGACGGGGTCAGACCCCTTCCTAGAATTGCACACTCAGCGGCGACGCCCTTCAGGCAGTACAAGCAGATTCTCTTTCTCTGTCGTCGGTGCCGCGGCCGCGCCCGCATTCCACTGCGGAATGGCCGCCCGTCCCTCTTCGTAGAGCGACTCGAGCGGCCCCCACACTTTGTCGGTACCGTCGTGGAAAAGATCGCCAATCAGCAGATCGGTGAGCGTGCCGCGGAGCTCCGGATACTCGCGGATCATCTTGCCGAAGCTGAAGCCTGAGTAGTACTCGCAGACGAGGCGACGCATGCGGTCAACGCCCTCGTTGAAGACGCGACCCCATTCCCCCAGTTGTGCCTCAGACGTGTCTCCTTTGGCCAGACCCTCGACAATCGCCTTCGACGCCAGCTGCCCCGACTTGAGCGCCAGCAACACGCCAGACGAGTACAGCGGGTCGAGGAATCCAAACGCATCACCCACGAGGACCCAACCGTCGCCGGCGACGCGATTCGAGCGATACGAGTAGTCCTTCGTCGCGAAATACCCCGTGACCTTCCTGGCATTGGCCACGCGTTGCTTGACGCCGGGGCACATCTCGACCTCTTCCTCATAGGTCTGCGCATAGTTCGTGCGTCCCTTGAAGATGTAATCGAACGGCGCCACGATGCCGATGCTCACGATGTTGTCGTGCTGCGGGATGTACCAGAACCATCCCTGCCGGTTGCCGTTCTGAATGACGAGCGTCGCCCCTTCGTCTTTCCCGGAATCGCGATACGCGTTCTCCCAGTACGTCCAGATCGCACCCTTGTTGAGGATCGGATCCCAGACCCGCAGGTTCAGTCGATTCATCAGCAGGCCGTTCTGCCCGCTCGCATCGACGACGACCTTCGCGCGCACCTCGCGAAAGCCTTCTCCGTCCTTGATCCTCACACCGACGGCGCGGTCGCCCTCGAAGATCACGTCGTGCACGCGAACAGCTTCGTGGACGTTGACGCCATGCTCGCGCGCGTTCTCCAGCATCATCTGGTCGAACTCGCTGCGCACCACCTGCCACGTCTGCGAGCACTCGTGCGGCTTGTTGTCCCAGAAGTAAAACGGTGCGGACTCACGACCTTCGGAATTGACGAACTGCACGCTGTACTTCTTGACGAAGCGACTGGCCTGCATCTTCGGCAGCATGTCGAGATCCTTCAGGACCCAGTAGGTCTCCGGGATCAGCGACTCGCCGATGTGGAAGCGCGGAAACGTCTCTCGCTCGAAGAGCTCGACGGACACACCGGCCTTCGCCAGCAGGGTCGAGACGGTCGAACCGGCTGGGCCGCCGCCGATGACAATCACATCGGGATTCAATCCGGGATTGGGGGTTCGGGATTCGGGATTCGGAGTTTGAATGTCCATTGGGCTCGTCATGCTTCTACGACAAATCGATTGGCCTTCATCTCGAAACGCGGTAGCGTCCCTGACTCGACGACCTGGACGTTCACGCTCAGGCCAAGCGCCTCACGCAGGTGATACGCCACCCTCGAGGCCACTGCATTACTGTCCGCGAACTCCGGCGCCACTTCGATCTCCAGCCGCAACGATCGCATCGAGCCTTGCCGCGACACGATCGACCGGAACTCGACGACCTCCGTCAGCCGCCGCACAACCGACTCGATGCCGACCGGATACACGTTGACGCCGCGAATGTTCACCATGTCGTCGGCCCGGCTCAGGATGCCGCCCTCGAGACGCGCCCATGTCCGCCCGCATCGGCACGGCTCCGAGCGACGGACGACGATGTCGCCAGTGCGGTAGCGGATGACGGGGCTTGCGGTACGACCGAGATTGGTGATGACCAACTCGCCCGTCTGCCCATCGCTCACCTCACGACCGGTGTGAGAGTCGAGCACCTCGGCAATGAACTCCGCCTCGTTGATGTGGAGCGATCCGGGTGACTCAAGACACTCGAAGCTCACAGGCCCCACTTCGGTCAACCCGTGATGATCGATGACACGTGCGCCCCAGCTTCGCTCGATTCGCTCACGCGTCGCCGGGATGCTTCCGCCAGGTTCGCCCGCGACGATCAGCATGCGCACAGTCCCATCGCTCACGGGCTTTCGTCGCTCGAGCTCGGCAATCTCCGCCAACCTCAGCGCGTAGGTCGGCGTGCAGCAGACGACCGTCGCGCCAATCGCTTCGATCATAGACAGCCGGATCTGACTCGACATGCCGCCACCGGGGATGCAGTGCAATCCGATCTGCGGTCCGGCCTCGAACCCGGCCCAGAAGCCCAGAAACGGACCGAACGAAAACGGGAAGAAAACGCGCTCGCCCGCCGTGACGCCCGCCCCTCTGTAGACGGCCTTCCAGCACTCGAGCAGCCACTGCCAGCTCTCGTTGGTGTCGATCCACCGCAGCGGCCGTCCGGTCGACGACGATGTCTGGCAGTAGCGGGTGTAGTTGGCGAGCGGCTCCGTCAGCGCCGTACCCCACGGCGGATTCGCCGCCTGGTCGGCATTCAGCTCCGCTTTCGTCGTCAGCGGCAGCGTCGTGAAATCGTCCGGAAGGCGCAGCGCGGCGATGTTGATGCCGGCTTCACGGAACTTGCGCGTGTAGAACTGATTGCGCCCGTCGATCGTCTGCAGCAACTCCAGGAGGCGCCGCCCCTGGCATTCTGCCAGGCGAGTGCGATCGAGTTGCTCGACTTCCAGCATCTAGCGAGACTCCGCCGATAGGACGGGCATGCGGCGGCCCCTCGCTAGATGGCAGCGTCTCCTGCCCGCACTCCCTGCGGGCGAGCCGCCTTGATCGGGGAGCACCTGACTCATGTGCCGCGATCCCCAGAGGTCAAGTCGGCTTTGTCCTCCGCCCCGGCCGAGATCTCGAACCGACTCGCGATATCTGCCGGGAATGGCCGTGCCTTCATCACCCCGTGTTCGTCCCTGCTCACGCACACGACGGTGACCCTCCCCGTCGCGATCTGCTCGCCGCCCAACGTGAGCGTACACACATACCGCATGCTCTTCTCCCGGATCGACACGATGCGGATACGTGCGTCGAACTCGTCCTCGAACCTCAGAGGGCGGTGATAGTCGAAGGCCGCGGACACACGAGGAAGGCCGACGTTGGCACCACGCGAGGCGACGCTGATACCTGCCGCCCGCCACAGCGCGTGCTCCGCCTCTTCCATGTAGCGAAAGTAGTTACTGAAATGGACGATGCCCGCGGAGTCGGTTTCGTGGAACATCACACGGCGGCGGAGGGTGAATTCTGAAAGGGGCATCTACGATCGTGCGGTCCGAAGGGGCGAGGGGTCGAAGGTGCGAAGGTCCGGTCCGGGGTGCGAAGGTTCGATGGTCCGGTCCGAGAGTCCGAGGGTCCGAAGGTCCGAAGGTCCGGAGGTCCGAATCGCAGACAGCGCACCTTCGGACCCTCGCCCCGTCGTACTGGACCCTCGCACCGTCGTCCCGTCGCCCCCTCGCACCGTTGAGTCCTCTTACGTGTACCGAATCCCGGAATGTTGAGGCAGAAAGAATCGCTTGAGCAGTCCGTCAACTCGCAACAACCCTTCGCGCGTGAGGGCCACACGCTCTTCGCTGCGCGCGGCAATGTAGCCGTCAGCGGCAATCGAATCGAGCGGATCGCGGAACCGCTGCAGGACGTCGACGTGATATTTGTCGCGGAAGTAGGCGGGCCGGATGGCCCCCAGCTTCAGTTGCAGGATGAACTCGCGGATCATGCGCTCTTCCTGCGTCGGATGATAGGCGCGACTGAGCGGGATCTCTTCGCGTCGGATGGCGGCCGAATAGGTCTCCCAGGTATCGAGGTTCTGCACGTGCACGCCGTTCATGTGCCCGAACGACGCCACGCCGAGGCCCACCATGTCGGCCCCTTGCCACAGGCGATCGGTGTAGATGAAACGCGTGCGGTCTGGATCCTTCACCGCGGTGTATGCGCTCCGCACCGTGTACCCGTTTGCCTCCAGCGCCTCGAACGCCTCACCCACCCAGCGTCGCTTCGTCGTCCAGTCCGCGACCGGCTGCGCAAATCGTCCGGTGCCCTTCAACAGGTTCCCACTGATCGTCGTGTTGAACGGCAGCTCCATCTGATAGATGGTCACGCTGTCTGGCTGGAGCTCGAGCGTCTTGTCGATGCACGTGCGCCAGTTCTCTTCGGTCTCACCCAGCATCCCGGCAATCAGATCGATGTTGATCTGTGGGAAGCCGAGCGACCGGGCGAACGCATACGCGCGGCCGATTTCCGGCGACCGGTGTGCGCGACCGTTGAGTTCGAGAATGTCGTCGCTGAAGTTCTCGACACCGAGACTCAGTCGCGTGACGCCGATGCCGCGAATTGCGGCCAGCTTGGGCTCGGTCAGCGTCCCCGGCTCGCACTCGAACGTCACTTCCTCCGCGTCGCGCCACGAGGTGACGGCGTTGAGACGTGCGACGAGACCTTCGAGCTGTTTCGTGGAGAGGAACGACGGAGTCCCGCCCCCGAAGTAGACGAAGTTCAGCGGCCGGCCCTCAATAGATGGCCGGTTGGCGTACAGCTCCCACTCGTGCGCGAGCACGTCGAGGTAATCGCCTACCTCCTGCGCGTTCTTGTCGGTGTACACGCGGAAGTAGCAGAAGTGGCACCGCTTCCGGCAAAACGGGATGTGGAGGTAGAGACCCAGCGGCACGCCCGGAACCGGCGGCGACTCGAGCGCTGGACGCCCGTCGATGGCGACGGCTTCCGTGGTCCACGTCGAGAACGGTGGATACGTTGCGACGAAATAGCTGCCGACTTCAGTGGGGTCAGCCAGGGCCGACGGGGTCCGGTCTTCCAAGGTAAAACCACTATATACCGCGGCTCACCAGTTGACACGCAGACGACTCGGCTGCAACACTCACGCGGCGAGACACTGACATCACAATGACCGAAACGGTGAGGAAGAAAAGAATGGGCTGGGTGCTATTCGTCGCGGGGGCCGTGCTGTCCTGGGGTGCGTACGGGGCGCTCCTGTACCTGGGGCAGACGCAGCTCGGAAATCCGCTCAAGGCGCTGCTCTGCGTCGGCGTCGCTTACTTCCTGATTGGCGTGCTGCTGCCGGTCGGTGTGCTCGGCTCACAGGGCGAGCTCTCCGGATTCGGGACGACCGGCCTGATCAACGCGACAATCGCAGGGGCGCTGGGTGCAATCGGGGCCGCCTGCATCATCTGGGCGTTCAAGACCGGCGGGTTGCCGATCTACGTGATGCCGCTCGTCTTCGGCGGCGCACCCATCGTCAACGTGGCCGTCGGGATGATGATTCATCCGCCAAAGGCGGCGCTGAATCCGATGCTGTTCGTCGGCTTCTTGCTCGCATCAATCGGCGCGGGGATGGTCTTGTACTTCAGACCTACTGCGTGAGCTCGGCGGGTCTAAAGACCCGCCGCTACGAACGTCCGGTAGAGGCGGGCCTTCAGGCCCGCCTACATTCCAATCGCAAACTCTAGGACTTGCCAGAGCCTAAAACCCAAAGCCCAGAGACGACTTCGTCACATCCCAATCGCAAACAGATTCCGCTCGGTTCGGATGTACCAACGGCCGTCGACGAGCGCTGGCGTCGCCAGCGTTCCTTCGCCGATCTTGTTCGTGCGCAACAACTCGAAGGTCGGCCCAGCCTTCAACACGAACGTCTCACCCTCGTCGTTGGTGAAGAAGATCTTTCCATCGACCGCCACCGGCGACGCCGAGAACCCTTCACGCCTCGCGACGCCGAGCCTGTTCTGCCACATCAGTTTTCCCGTTGTCGCCTCGAACGTAGTGACGATGCTCTGCATGTCGTTGACCATGTAGAGGTGCTCGCCATAGAGAATCGGCGACGGCACAAACGGCGAGCCGCGCTGGCTCGCCCATGCGAGATGACTGCGTGTGACGTCGCCTTTGCCCCCTGGCCGAATCGCCAGCGTCGGACCCGCGCGGCCTGAAGAACAGAACACCATGCCGTAGCCAACCACCGGCGTCGGTATCACCTCGTAGCTGGAACCCCCGCAACTCCATAGCTCGGCGCCGGTATCCGGGTGGTACGCCTGCACGCGCAGTTGACCGTTGACAATGATCTCGTCGTGATCGACGACGTGAACCGCGATCGGTGTGCCCCAACCGACGCTGGCTTCGCGCGGCGTGGACCACAACGTCTTCCCTGTCTTCGTGTCGAACGCCGCGATAAACGAGTTGCGCGACTGATCTTGATAGAGGATCAGCCGGTCCTTGTAGAGAAGCGGCGAGCCCGCGGTGCCGTGGTAGGCGTCCATTTGCCCAAGATCGCGGAACCACACCTGCTTGCCGTTCATGTCGAGCGCGATCAACCCTCTCGGGCCGAACGACGCGTAGATGCGCTCGCCGTCGGTCGCCGCTGTCGCCGACGCGAATCCGTTCTTGTAGTGATTTCCGTACGGGGTGCGCCCCTCTGGCGCAAACGTCTCCCACACCTTCGTGCCGTCGGTTCGACGAAACGCCACAACCGACAGCCGTCGTCCGCCGTCATAGGCGGTCGTTACGAAGATGCGATCGCCCCAGACAATCGGCGACGAGTTGCCGTTCCCCGGCACAGCCACCTTCCATTTCACGTTCTCGGTGGCCGACCAGCTGTCCGGATAGCCGGTGCCGGTCACGACTCCCTGGCCTGACGGACCACGCCAGCGCGCCCAATACTTCGCGCCTTCTCCCGTATCGCCAACCATGTGCACGGCCGCCGCGGGCTGTTGTCCCTCGAGATGGAATTGCGGAAGGAGCAGCACGACGACTGCGGAGGTGACGAGGATCAATCGCCCGATCGGAAATGTTCGCCACGCGATCACTTGGCAACCCTCAGATCAAACGCGGCCATCTCCGCCAGGTTGCGCACGAGCAGGTAGCCGCCAGAGATCGCCGGCACGTTCCACGTCTTTCCTTCGAGCACGCGGAACCGGGCGACCTCCTCATGCCGGTTGGGGTTCGCGCGCACGAGCGCCAGGTCGCCATCCTCCGTCAATACGATCAAGTTGTTGCCCGCGAGCACCACCTGACCGTACCCGTAACGCCCCCCCTTCCACTTGAGCTCACCGGAGCCGGCGTCGATCGCCGCGAGGATGCCTTCATCCAGTCCGAAGATCACCCCGTCGCGCAGAACGGATCCCGAGAATCGATTCTTCATCCGGTTGTTCCGCCACACTTCGCGCACCGAGAACTGGTCGCCGCCGCCGCTCAACTCGATCATCGCGGAGCCTGCGCCGTAGCTCGCCGACAGGAACACTCGGTTGTCTCCGATCACCAGCGGCTGCGCCGCGTTGATCCCGTTGTAGGTCGGGAACGGATACTCCCAGAGCACTTTCCCGGTGCCGGGAACGACGCCCATCATTCGCGTTGCGCTGACGACGAGCAATTGGCGCACGCCTTTCAGAGTGACGAGCATCGGCGAGCAGTACGCTTGTTTGTCGCCGAGCGCCGACCATGCTCGCTTCCCGGTCGCACGGTCGTAGCCAACGATCGAACGCCCTTCCGATCCGCCTGGCAGGACGATCACGGTGTCATCGACAACGAGCGGCGCCGCGGCCATGCCCCAGTCGAGATTGCGCGCATCGCTGTCGCTGAGAATGTTGGTGCGCCAGATCACCTTCCCGCTTGCATCGTCGAGGGCGCGTAGTTCACCCGTGGCTCCGAGTGCGTACACCTTTCCGTCGGACCACGTCGGCGTGGCCCTGGGGCCGTCTCCACCCATGGACTCACGGAAGTCGGCGGCCCACGAGTTCGTCCATAGCTCGCGCCCGGTCGGCACGTCGTACGCCGCGACGACCTCCTGTGCCCCTCTCTGCTCGATCGTGAACGCACGGCCACGGGCAACGACGAAGGATGCATACCCACCGCCGACCGGCTGCTTCCAAAGCGGAGTCAGTCCGGCTGCCGGCCAGTCTGCGAGCACCGGTACCTCGCGATAGTCACCGTCTCGGTTCGGTCCACGGAAGTCAGTCCAGTACGGCGCTGATCCGGCCGGGATTGCTGCCACAGGCTTTGCGATCGCGGCGGGCTCTGTCGGGGAGGGCGGGACCGCCGACACCGCAGCGGCTGCCGGCTCGGCGACTTCGACGGGTGGGGCCGCCGCACGCTGCGCTTCGCGATGTCGTTCGATGCGCTCAGCCTGGCCTTCGTTCGTCCGCAAGAAACGGGGATACGGCGTACCACCACCGTCCATCACGAATCGCAGCCCGAAGAACTGGTAGAGCACCGCGACGACGACCGCGAGCGCAACCAGTCCAATGCCGGTAACTCTGAGAATGGTTCGAATCATGATGCCTACTGCCTACTGCATACCGCCTACTGAGTACTTCGAGCCGCCGTCTGCCTTGGTCCAATCGCGTAAATGAACGATGCGGTGCGAACGAAGATCTGTCCATCCGAAACGGCTGGAGAACTGAGCGTGTAGTCCTGCAGATCGTTCTCCGAGAGCAGCTCGAACTTCGGGCCAGTCCTGAACACCGTGGTCACGCCGTCTTCGTCCGTGATGTAGATCTTTCCGTCAGCGAGGACCGCCGACCCGCTGTAGGTCGCATTGCGCAGGCGCTGCGGTCCATAGACGACTTTCCCCGTCCTCGCATCCAGGCAGTACAAGATCCCGCGGTCGTTAATCGAATAGAGGTACGTGCCATCCGTCACCGGCGTGGGCACATCAGGTCCGTTGTTGAACGACCAGAGCACGTGCGACTTCGTCACATCGCCGCGGCCACCGGGCTTGAGTGCGAGAAGGGGCCGTTCACGCGACGGCGCGAACAACAGATCGCCATGCACGACTGGAGAGGCCACGATCCGATAGCTGCCGTCGTTGTTGGGATTGAGGCCGTCTGCTCGCCACAGTTCCTGACCATTTGCCGGATCGTGACCGGTCACGACGTCGCCTCCAGTGATGACGATCTCGGTCGCGTTGCCGACCCGCAGCAGCGCCGGCGTCGTGTACGCGTCTGGCGACTCGAATCGCGCGCGTGTTGGCCGCTGCACGCGCCAGACTGTCTTACCGGTCGCCTTGTCGATCCGCAGGAGGTACGAGGGATCGTCGGTGTGCATTCCGTGCAGCACCTGCACAAAAAGTGCATCCTCGAACAGCAACGGCGACGAGGCGTATCCCCACAGCAGACCGAACCGTCCGTAGTCCGCCTGGATGTCGCGGCCCCAGAGCTCCTTGCCGGCGAAGTCGAAAGCCTTCAGCAAGCCGGTACCGGTCATCACCCAGACCACTTTGCCGTCGGTCACCGGCGATGGCGACGACATCTGCTGCTTCATCATCCGGCGGTTGCCGCCACCGAGCGGCCGCTTCCAACGCACCGTCCCGTTCGTGCGATCGACCGCCCACAACGCCAGATTCGATCCTTCGCCGACGTTCAGGAACACGTGATCGCCCCAGACGATCGGCGTCGACCCGGATCGCTCGGGCATCGCGAGCTTCCACGTGACGTTCTCCGTGGTCGACCAGCGGACCGGAAGGTTCTTCTCGGCGCTCTCTCCGTTGAGCATCGGGCCGCGCCATTGAGGCCAGTGCTCGGCAGACAACGTCGACGCCGAGAGCAGGAGGATCGATACGATACCGGGCCACGACAGGCGCATTCGACTACTCCGATCGAAGAGAGGCGAGCAGCGGCATCCGCGTCGCCGCGCGCATTGCGAGAACCGACGACAACAACCCGGCGACGAGGACGCCAACCATCAGCACTGCGCTGCCGCTCGTGAATGGCAGCCTGCTTCCCCGCTCAGCCACAGCCGGCGCAATCGCGATCGCTGCGGACAACGCGCCGGCAGTCAGGCCGGCGACGAGCAACAGCACGTTTTCCGCGACGACCATCGTCATCACGTGCCCACGCCGAAAGCCGACTGCTCCAAGCAGTGCCAGTTCCTTCTTCCGCTCGAGCACGTTGCGAAGGAGCACGGTTGCCAGGCCGAACGTGCCGAGCAGAAGCCCGAGCCCGCCGAGTGTCTGAAACGTCGAGAGGTACGTGTTCTCCACGCGATGGAACTGTGCGAGCCGCTCCGCGGTTCCGGTCACGCGCGCACCCAGATCGGACATGCCGTCCTCGAGCGTGGCTCGAAGGCGACCCGGAGGCTCGTGCCCGGCCTGCACCAGCAACAACTGATAACCCTGCTGCTCCGGGAACTGCGCCACGAACGGTTGCTCCGCCATCAGCAACTCGCCCTGGAAGATGCTGTCGCTCAGCGCCGCCACCAGGCGCAGGCGCACTTCTCGATCGCCGCGCGGCAGCACGATGTCCTCTCCCAGCTTCTTGTGCAGGACGTACGTCATCGAGTTCGCATCGGCAATGACGGGAATCGCGCCATCGGCCAGCGTCTTCTCGAGCAACAACCATGGATTCGCGCGTTCAGCCTCAGTCATCGCCAGGCTGCTGCCGAACGCGAATCGCCGGCTATTCCGCAGGCTGTCGCTCACCGCAACGATTCGCGGGTTGCGCGGCGAATAGAGATTCAGGCAGCTCGCATCGTCGCCCGGGAGCAGGCGCAGTGGCTCGAACGCCACCGACTGATCGAGGTTGAAGAGATTGAGCGCTTCCTTCCCCTCTCGCGTGTTGGGGTCGCGCACGATCGGCAAGAGGGTTTCGACGATCAGGTCGTAGCCGCCGACGCCGGAACGAGGCCCGTTGTCTGCGAGTTGATCGCTGCGGCGGAACGCCTCTACCGAGATGAGAATGAACGTGGCGGACGCGATCACCGCGATCGAGAGCACGCTGCGGCCAGGCCGATACGTGGCTGTTCGCATGCCCAGCCTCGACACCGACAACCAGCCGTGCCCGTCAATGCCACTCTTCGCACGGCGCCGGAACAACCAGGCCGCGGCGCACAACGACGCAATCAGCAGGGCCGATCCCGCGCCGAAGAACGCACCCACGCTCTCGACGGCCCCGGTTGCCCCACCTGCCAGCAAGGCCAATGCAAGGACGGTGAGCGTTGCCGTCGCGATGGGCCACTTCCAGCGCGCAACAGCACGCTTTGGGAGTTGGGAATTTTGGAGTTGGGAGTTTTCCAGAGTCCCCATGAGCAGGCTGCGCTCTGAGATGCGGCTCAAGGCGCGGAGGGTCCACCAGATGCAGGCCACCGCCGCGAGGACGCCCCCAATCGCTCCACCCACGAGGGATGCCGTCGAGACGTGCAGCGTCAGCGCCGTCGTGCCCACAGCGTCGACCCACCACGACCGCAGCCCGTACATCATCAGCCACGCGTAGCCGAGCGCGCCGGCGATGCCCAGCACGCTCCCCGCCACCGCGAGCAGCACACCTTCCTGCAGAAACAACCTGCGTACCTGCGACGGACCGAAGCCGACTGCCCTGAGCAGCCCGACCTCGCGCACGCGCTGCTCGATCCCGAGCTTGAAGAAGAGCGCCACGAGCAGCAGGGCCGACACGACGATGAAGAAGCTGAAGTAGACGAAGTATTCGCCGAAGTCAGTCGCACCGCGAGAGGCCTCGAGCCCCTGGGCGCGCACGTCAATCACGGCGAGCCCGAGCGCCAACGGATCGGCCGCCGCACGGAGACGTTGCGCGTAAAGATCGCGAGCCTGCGCCAGCGACTGCCCTTCAACCGGGCGGACGCGCATCGAGGTGATCGATCCGTAGCGCGTCTGCCAGAGTTGCTGCCCGGTTGCGAGCGGCAGGAACGCCTTGGGCGTCGTCCGATATTTTTCCCAGTACTGTTCGTCGACCTTGCGGATCCGGCGAAGGTCGACCGGAAACGGCGGATCCCAATCGTCCAACGTCGGCGAATCAGTAATGCCCGGATATGACGGCGCCATCTTGCGATCGCCACGATCGATCGGCACCACGGCAGCCACGCTCAGCGTCGTCGTCTTGCTCACGAGACGGCCGGGCTCCTCCCACGCGTAGTACTCCATGGTGACCGCATCGCCGGCGCGAGCCTGCAGCTCATTCGCGGCCCAGTCGTTCAGCACGATTGAGCTCTTTGCGTCGTTCGGTGGTGTTGGACTGGGCTGGGAGGACGGTTGAATCGTCGCCAGGTCGAGCGCGGTGACGAGTGAGTATGGAACTTCGCGATCGCCGACGCGCAGGCTGTTCGCCAGATACGTGAACATCGCGCTCGCCTGCATGCCGGTTCCTTCGAGCGCGCCGGCTGCCGCCTTCGCATGCGCCTCGTCGAGGAGCCCCGCTGCGGAGCCAACGCTGAAAGCGCCTGCCGGCTCGATGGTCTCGATCGCGTAGCCAAGGTCCTCGAGCTGCGCGCTGCGGCGAACGAGAGTGCGAAGCGCGCTGGCCGCATCAGCAGGTGGACTGAGTCCATTCGACACGAGCAGCGTGTTCGCGCGCGCCGGGATCTCGAGGTCGTCCTGCAGCCTGGTCAGCGGGACGAAGACAGCTGCCACCTCACCTTGCTGCGCCTCGAGTGAAAACTCGCCCAGTGAGTCGTCCGGGACGACCTTGGCCACGGTCAATCGAATGGAGCGCCCGAGATTGTTGCGCTGACCGTGCAGCGACTCGAGAGGGATGTCGGTGGGTCGCTGAACGCGAACGAGGACGGTGTCGCCGGCGCGCGAGTCGATCTGTCTGGCAAGCGCAAGGCTGATCAACGCGTCGCGCTCCGCGGGGCCGCTCACGCCGGCGACGCCATGAAAGCGCCAGAACCGATCGTCGACCCCGTAGACTCGTGCCTGCGCCACGCGGCGCCCTTCGTTCTGCGCCGTCACGGTTCCCTGAACGATGACGAGAGGTGCCACCGCGGAGAACGCTGCCTTGAACTCGGGTTGGGCCGCCAGATCCTCGGCCAGCTGCTCGCGGAACAGATTCGTCGACGCGACGACGTGGTCGGTCTTACCCAGGCGGCCGAGCAGCAGGTCGCGAAGACTGCCGCGGACCGAGTCGCCCACGAGCAGTGCTCCCGCCAACACCGACACAGCCGTGGCCACGCCGAGCACGACGGCGACGTTCGTGCGCCAGTAATAGGTCAGGCTGCGGATGGCGATCTGTCGGGTGCGCATTCGGGCGAATATCATTTCACCACATGAACCCGACCTTTTACCTCACCTTTGACCCTTGACCTTTGACCTTCGTTATCGCCCCGCTTGATAACCCGCCCGGGCGCTCACCGTCGCGCGTCGTCCCTTGACGCGGACATCCAGGCGATGCCACCCGGTGGTTGCGACGCCGCGCGGCGTGTAGCTGAGAAGGTATCGCTGCCTGAACTCATCGAGGATACGAAGGAATGTCTGCGACAGATCCTTCGTCGATTCGATCTCGAGCATGGAGCCGCCCGTCACCTCACCGAGCTCCTTCAGGAATCTCGGGCTGATCCGGCTGCGGACCGCGACCCCATATGTGACAACGTCAGCACGCCGCGCCGACTGCAACACGACGTCGGATGAAAGAAAGCTCGAGGTGTCCACGCCGTCGCTGAAGACGATCAACAGGCTGCGGCCTACGTCGGAGCCAGACAACGCGATCGCCGCGGCGGTCCCATCGACGAGCGAGGTCAGCCCTTGCGGCATGACGTCGTCGAGAGCCTCGCGCACGCGCGGTATCTCCCGGGTCAACTCCTGGCGCAATCGCACGGCATGGCTGAACGTCAGCAGCGCCGCGCGATCGTCGCCATTCAGTCGATCGAGCAACGCGTTGCCCGCATTGAGCAGATGTTCGAGCCGCTCTCCGTTGACGCTCTGGCTGACATCGAGGCCGAGAACAACGTTCAGCGGAACCTGCTCGAGCCGAACCAGATCGATCTCCTGCAGCACGCCCTCGTCGCGCACCTCGAAATCCTGCGGACCCAGCCCCCGTACCACCTGACCGCGATCTTTGACGAGCACGTCGACGCGCACGGCGTCGACCCGAGACGAGAACGTCGGTTGCTGCGCGGTGACTGTCAACACCGCACTCGCGCACATGACACTCGCGAGTGCCACCTTCATTGCGCTTTCCCAATGGCCGCGTACAACGACTCCACGATGTCAGCGACATCGCGTGCCTGGGATGTGTAATAGGTCCACCAGGGATCGTCGGCGAGGGCAGGCTCGTCGCCATTGAGGACCGGGGCGATTGACGAAAGAGCTTCAGTGCGATCGCCCTTGCTCGCTGCGAGCGCGCTGATACCCAGAAACGGCGACTGCGCCCATGGATACAGCTCACTCGCGCGTTCGTAGGCTTGCCGCGCTTCATCGGTGAGATCGAGCGCCGCTGCCTCGGCGCCCACGAACATGTGCCCGTAGTACTGCAGCAGCCGGTTGTCGGCCTCCATTGTCGCCCGCCTGAGCTCGACGATCGACTCCTGATGCTTACCTCGCCGGCCGAGAACACGTCCGAGACGGAGACGAGCCTCCGTTCGCGTGGGATCGCGCTCGAGTGCTTGGCGGAAGAGCCGCTCGGCCCTTCCCAGCTCATCGCCCTCATCACCGATCAGATTGAACAGCGATCGCGACAGGGTCGTCGATGCCAGCACACCCTGGACCTGAGGGCCGCTGAACATCTCGCGCGCACAGGCGGCGAAGAACAGAATCTCCGGGTCGCGGGGGAACAACTGCACTGCCCGCTCGACGTGCCATGCATCCAACTGCTCGAGCGCCTGCATGAACGCATTGGACGCGAGGTACCACAACCGGACTGTCTCATCCTGGCTGGGATCATTTATGCGGGAGCCTTTGGGCCGGATTATGTCGAGAAGCCGTCTGCCCATTTCCCAGTGAACGCCGGCATCATCAACGCCCGTCTGCTGGCCGTCGTTCATGTAGACCATGAACAACGCCGATCGCGGTCGTTGCTCCGGATCGACCGCCGCCGACCGACTCGCTTCGAGCATGACGATGTCAGCATGCAGCGATGCTCCCCGCTTCAACAGGCGATTGTCGCCGCCGCGATCCTTGACGTCCTTCGCTATCATCTCCAGACGCTTCAGATCGTTGCGGCTGTAGGAGATCGGCCGCATTCGGATGCGTGGTGAAAGGGAGCGGAAGACTCCGCTGAACGGTTCGTTTTCGATTGCCTCGTAGAAGACGCCGATGTTTGGATCGCGCACGAAGCCGACGATTGACCTAACGTCGGTCGACACACGCCAGAGCGTGGTGCGATCCCACGATGCCACTCGCAGCAGCGCATCGTCAGCTGCGCCCGGCTCGTGCTCTTCGACTGCGTCGACCCACTGACGCGCGCGATCGATGCGGTCGATCTTCCTCTCCACCGCAGAGTCCTGCCCACGGGTCACGGACCCGGTCCACAGCATCACGGCAATGACGAGAGCTGTGTGCAGCCTCACGGTGGATGCCTTCGCGTCAATCGATCTTCAATAGACGAGCCGCATTGCGCCAGTAGATTTGCTCACGTTCGGCTTCGGTGATCGGCAGGCGATCGATCACCTTGATCGTCTCGCGAATGTACATGCGCCCGCCCTCGGGATCGAAGGGGGCGTCCGAGGCAAACAGAACGTTGTCCACTCCAAAGAACTTGAGGCCGCAGACCGTCGGATCGTAGGCGCCGAACGTTGCCGTATCCGCATAGAACATCTTGAAGTAGTCCAGCGGACGCTTTTTCAGGTCCTTGAGCAGCTTCGTGTAGTCACGGTCCGACGTGCGGGTGCCGAGTTGATCCCAGCCAGGGCCGACCCGACCCTCGAAGTACGGAATCATGCCGCCCATGTGGTGCGTGATGATCTTGATGTTCGGATGCCGATCGAAGATGCCCGAGAACACCAGGCGCGACATGGCCACGCTGGATTCGTACGGCCAGCCGAGTGTCCACCAGATCTCGTAGAGCGATCGCTCTTCGGTCGGGTAGTCGGCGATATCGGCGCTGCGGTACGGGTGAATCCAGATCGGCAGATCGTGAGACGCCATCGCCGCAAAGATCGGCTGATACTCGGGCAAGTCGAGCGGCTTCCCCTGGACGTTCGAGCAGATCTGTATTCCGCGGGCGCGCAGTGAACCCATCGCGCGTTCGAGCTCTCGCATCGTGGCGTCGACGTCGTTCATCGGCAGCCACGCGATGAAACCGGGGAACCTGTCCGGGTATTTCCCGACCAGTTCGGCCATCCCGTCGTTCGCGCGCTGAGCGAGATCGACGGCGTCGTTCAGGCCCGCGAACGCTTCGACGGGCGGCGTCGCAATCGACAGGATCTGCTGATATCCGGGATGCGCGTCCATGATCTCGAAGCGCACATCGAGATTGGCCAGCATGGGCACGTTACGCACGCGCTTGCCCACATCCTTCATCGTGGAGGCGAGCTCCATCATCCGCTCTACGTAACGGGCGGGGAAGATATGGGTGAACACATCAATCTTTCTCACGAGGTCTCCTTCACTGCAAGGCCGCACCAGGTCAACGGTCAAGAGTCAAACGTCAAAAGTCAGGTCAAACCAACTGGTTGAAGCATCAATTGTCAGGCTTCGACCTCACCTTCGACGTTTGACATTTGCCCTTTGACCTACATGCCTCATTGCTCTTCCCGCAAGCCTGCCGCCCGCCACTTGCTGAAGTGTCCTGCGAGATAGCTCACGTTCCTGAAACCCCTCTTGCGTAGCGCGGCACCCGCAATCCAGGCGCGCGGCCCGTGCCCGCAGTACACGACCAGAGGCTGCTCACGCGAACCGGGCAGATCCCGTGCTCGCGATCCGACCGACTCAAATGGAATGTTCAGCGCTCCTGGGACATGTCCGTCGGCGAATTCCTTCGCCGATCGGACATCGAGGATTACCGGCGCTGCGTTCGACTCGATCTGGCGAAGCAGCGTCTGCGCATCGACCTCGACGCGACCGCGTCGCTGCAGCTGTGCGCCCGCTGGAATGGATACCAGACAGGCCGCCACTCCGAGCACCGCGGTGATCCCCGCAAGGACGTAGAACGCTGACGCGTACGAACCAGTGCGTTCCACCCAGACGGCCAGGAACAACGGGCCTACAGCAGACGCGAGGACGGTCATCGCCTGTGCGGCGCCCTGGATCCGTCCGAGATGCAGCTGCCCGTAAGCATGGCCCCAGAAGCTGAAGAACACCACGGTGACGAAGCCACCTGCGATCCCCATCGCCACCGCCTGCACCATGACCTGCGTGGGCGTGGACACTCGCGCGAGCGCCGCCAATCCGGCTGCCAGCACCACCATCGCGACAATGAGAATCGCTCGCAGCGAAACGCGCGGCGCAAGCGCGCCCGCCGCAAAGTTACCGGCCAGGCCCGTTATCGCCGTCACCGCAAGCGCGGTGTAGTAAATATCGGGGGCGAATCCTCGCTCGGCCAGAATCGACTCGTTCAACAGTCCGATGCCAGACGCGACCAGGCCATAGGCAGAGCTCGCGAGCGCAAAGACCCAGAATGCCGGCGAGCGTAGCGTCTCCCCCAGCGTCCACTGCTTCGCGTCGGGCTTTTCCGCCACCGACTCTGAAGCGACAGGCGAAGGATCGCCATCGAGGTTCGCTCCGATCGTGTCCGGCGAAGAACGATCGAGCCACCAGGCCACCGGCGCAAGCACCACGAGCAGGGCCACGCCGATGCCCCCCCAGGCGATGCGCCACCCAGCCGACTGCACGACCGCACCCACGAGCGGGAATGCCGCCATGAACCCTATGCTCATCACGAGCGCGTAGACCGCCATCGCGACGGTCAACCGACGGCGGAACCACTTGCCCACCATGGCGAGGCTCACGACTGACAGCGCGCTCTGGCCGAAGCCGCGGGTCAATGTCACGAAGATGAGCAGGCCGATCAGCGAGCTCACCTGACTCATCGTGAGCACGGTGAGTCCCAGCGCCACGGCAGTCACCGTCAGCACGAGCCGGCTTCCGAGGCGATCGATCATTCGTCCTACACCGATGCAGAACAGCGCACCGATCAGCGTGGCGACGAGATTGATCTGGGCATACGCGACGCGACTCAGCCCGAGGTCGCGGATCAGCGGCTCGGTGATGAGCCCGAGCCCCTGCGTCCGTCCGGGCAAGGTCCCGACCATCGCGAGCGCGGCCACACCGAGCACGACCCACCCGTAAAACACGCGCTCCGCCACGCGGGGCGCTGTCATTGCATTGCTGACGGGCTGACTCATAGCGGCCTCGAACTAACCGACTCGCTCGAGCCGGCCGTTTGAGATGTCGAAGCGAATGGGAAATTGTCCCGCAAGACGCTCGCTGTGCGTCACGACGATCAGGATGTTGCGCTGGCGCGCGTGGAGGTCCAGCAGCATCGACGCCACCGTTGACGCCGAGGCCTGATCGAGATTGCCGGTCGGCTCATCGCACAGGACGAGGCGTGGCTGACGCACGAGTGCGCGAGCGATCGCCGCCCGCTGCTTCTCGCCGCCCGACAACTCACCAGGGCGATGGTCCAGCCGCGCACTCAGCCCGACCTGCTCGAGGCAGGCTCGTGCGCGCGCTGCCGCTTCGTCGTTGCTGTTCTTCGCGACCAGCGTTGGGATGAGTACGTTCTCGAGCACGGAACACTGCGGCAAAAGACAGTGATCCTGAAACACGAAGCCGATGCTCGTGTTCCTGAAATCGGCCAGGGCCGTGGCGGCGAGCTCGAACGGATTCTTCCCATCCAGCGTGATAGTGCCCTGCGACGGCGGCTCCAGCGCCCCGAGCATGTACAAGAGCGAGCTCTTGCCGCTGCCCGAAGGCCCGGTGATCGCGGCGGCTTCACCTGGCGAGAGCGTGAAGCTGACGTCGGACAGCACGGTCAGCGGACCGCGCGGAGTCGGAAACTGTTTGCTGACGCCAGAGACGTTCAGCACGGCTGACCTGCGCTGGCGCGACGAATTGCCGACTCGTAGACCGCGACCTGCCGAGTCGCCGATTGCTCGATGGTGTAGTGCGCGCGCACGCCGTCGAAGGCTTTACCCGCGAGCGCTGCTGATAGCGCGCGATCTGACCAGACTCGATGTAACCCCTCCGCAACCGCATCGACATTGTCTGGCGCGACGAGCAGGCCGCCGCCGGTGTTTTCGACGACCTCGGTGAACGCACCTCGCCTCGGCTGCACAACCGGCACACCAGCCGCCATCGATTCGAGCAGGAACATCCCCTTCGGTTCGTCGTAGGTTGCGGGAACCGACAGCACGTCCAGGCTGCGAAGAAAGTCCAGCTTGCCCTGCCTGTCCAACGAACCGCTATAGGTGAACTCCTCTCCGAGTCCTGCCTGCCTCAACGCGTCGTGAGCCTTCTCGAGATAGCTACGGTGGTTGGGAGCCATATACCCTGCGGCGTGCAGCGAGATCTTCGCATTCCCGACGCGGCGCCGGAAGCGTACGTACGCTTCTGCCAGCTCGCGTAGTCCCTTTTCAGGGGCGACCCGAGCGAAGTATCCCACGCGATACTCATCCACCCTCTCGCCCGGCGTCCGACGCGAGTAGCCAGCCATACTTATGCCGAGTGGCACGACTGATATGCGGTCCGGGGGGATCTCCAGGTAGCGTGTCATGAACGCCGCGCAGTACTCGCTCACCGCGATGAACTGATCGACATGCCGGACCTGATCCTGTATCAACGCGAGCGCACGGTCGCGATAGGGATCGGTCAGCCCGCTGAGAAAGAGCTCCTCGCCCTGAAGCGTGCACAGCACCGGCCTCTTGAACGCGCGCTTGAGCGGCGCGGCCATCGCAATGAGCAGCGAGTTCGGCAGGTTGATGACATCCGGCGGCGGCTCGTCCTTCGTCCACTCGACCAGCTTCTCGAATTCCTTGTGAAGCACCCCCTGCTCGCCCCGCAGCGTCGAGATCGTCATCTCGCCCAGGACACGCGCGTCCGGGGAGATGCCGCGTCCCGCAAAGGCGGCGATCACGCGCGGCGAGTCCCACACGCGATCGAGAAAGCGCGGCGTCTTGCGAAACAGCGCCGAGTACTGCTGCAGGTAGACGCTGATTCCTCCGAAGAGCACGCCGGGCCGGCTGACATTCTCCTCATCCGTCCGCGTTGGCGTGTACACCGGCATCAGCGTCACGTCATGTCCGCGCGCGATCAACTCCGCGGCGAGCCCATTGTCACGAAAACAGCTGCCGCAGTACATCCCCGCCGCGCCCGCGGTTATCGAAAGGATACGCATAGACCGGAGACGGGGGCCCGGGGACTGAAGACCACGACTATCCCATTGGCGCTGACTGGAACGCCCGTGCTCTGAAGAGGAACTCGACGATATTGCCCTCGTGTGGCTGGCGCCAGTTCAACTGCGTCGTTGGAACGCGGCCGAAGTTCAGGCGATCCACGTGCACGGCGTCGAGCAGCCCGCGCTTGAAGGTGTCGTTGCACGTGATCGCCGTGCAGACAAGCGTGGGGCCGATCGCGTCGATCATCTTTGCCTCGGGACACTCGACGACCGTCACGAACGGGAACATGAACTCCTTCTTCACGACGGCCGGTTCGGGCGAGCTGGCGTGAATGACAGTGGGCAGAAGATAGTCCGATTTCCCGTTTTTGATCAGCCGGCTTCCCTCTCGATGCGTGGCTGTCACATCAACGACGCCCGGCGCTTGAAGGTCGGCGTCGATCGATTGTGAGATCGCTTCGGCAACGCCCGCCACCGTGAAGGCCGCGAGCGAGGCCTCAGGGTTCTCGGGTGGCAACGGACGAATGGCTGCGAGCCGCTGTGCGAGCGCGTCTGCAATCTCCCTCGTGTGACGGCTGGCCCAGATCCCCGACGTGTTGATGCAGCTGCGCCCGCTGTTGAGGAACACGCTGTCGACCATCAGATCGAGGTAGTCCTCCCAGCGATCGACTTGATCGTCTCCGAGCAGAATCTTCGAGAACCCCGGCCCGTGCGCCTGGACGCGAGGGTTGCCACGGTAGCGATCGACGGTTGGCTGGCCGCCGAACACCAGGCTGCGCGCGCACGCGTCGAGGACAGCCGCGCCGACGTCAGCGCCACCCGGATAGATCGAGATCGCCGTGCGGGGAATGCCGGCCTCGAAGAACGCCGCAGCCATGCGATACGGCGTCCACGGCTCCTGCGGGCCCGGCTTCAGGACGAGGCCGACCTGCATTGGGATGATCGGCAGCCACAGCGTGTGCACACCGGGCGAATTGGATGGCAGCACCAGGCCGAGCACCGGGCTCTGCGCCTGATAACTGATCGGCACGCCGCGCTCCTCGCCATGCCCGGTCGCCAGCACGTCGAGCGACAGCCCGCGCGTCAGCGACTCGAGGATGTTGCGCATCTCGGTCAGCACGAACGCGTTCTTCTTCATGTTCGCGCGGCACATGCGCTCCGGCAGGCCCGTGCTCGCCGATTGGGCGTGGACGAACTCGTCGGCCGACTGAGTGCCATCGCCCATCGGGAGCGTGGCGTTCATGTAGAGCTCGCCTGCGCGACCGACGCGCGCGATCAAGTCGTCGACCGGAATCTGCCTCAACGCCTCGCGTGCCTGGTATGCCTTCCGTGCGTCGCGCTGAATCAGGCCGCCATTCGCACGACTGACGCGGGCAATCGGCTCGCCGGTCGAGAAGTGAACGACCTCGTCCACTTCCATGCTCGAGTAGGGTTCACCCCAACGTAAAACCGGTAAGTGCAGCATCTCTGAATCTTTGAATGAATGATCTTTGATTGCGTGATTCGTTGTTGATTGAGGATTGTCGATTTGTCGATTGAACGAAATCAGAAATCACAAATCAACAATCACCAACGATTCAACAATCAAAGATCGCGAAATCAACAATTGCCAGCGTCAATAAACCCCAACCGTCGTCGTCGAAGCGAAGCCATGGAAAGGCCTGACCCCGCTCACCCCATCCCACGGATACTTCTCGTATGGCGGTTCACGCTCGCCCTCGTCGCGCTCCAGGAAGCCGGGCATGAAGAATTCCTTCGTCAGCGTGGTCAGCTTCACGCGACCGGTCCGTCCATATTCAACCAGCTTGCGCGGATCGTCGAAGTCCACGACCTCGACAACAGCGCGCGGCTGAGGCGCGTAGTACGAAATCTTGTAGTTGTTGTGCGGACCAGAGGGCGCGCTCGGTGCCAACCCCATGAGCGTGTTGCCGTAGGTCGGCGTCATGTAGGCGCCATCGAGCAACTCCTCGTGCGCGAACCGGTTCCACTGCGGCGTGAACTCGGTGCCGCCCGAGAAGATTCCCTTGATACCCACCTTGCCGATGCTCGTGCCCATCGACTCGAGCCTGAGGGCCAGGGACTCGAGGAGCTTCGGCGTCGTGAACATGCACTTGATGTCGTGACCGGCGTGAAGAATCGTGACCGCCTGATCGATCACGTGATCCTTGTAGGCCTGGAGGTGCTCGCTCCAACCCTTCTTGATCAACTTGATCACCCAGCGCGGATCGAGATCGACGCAGAACGCGATGCCGCCGCGGTGCTGTGCGAGATGTTCAACCGCGAGGCGCAGCCGGCGCGGGCCTGACGGCCCCAGCATCAGCCAGTTGCCACCCTTCGGAAAATGCTCGTCGGGAAATGTCGTGCTGAAGATCTCGTAGTCGATCCGGAAGTCCTCGCAGTTGATTCGCGTCTTCGGGACACCGGTCGTGCCACCGGTCTCGAACACGAACACCGGTTTTCCCGCGAGCCCCTTCGGTACCCACCGCTGCACGGGGCCACCGCGCAACCATTCGTCCTCGAAGAGATCGAATCGCTGCAAGTCCTCGAAACCCTTGACGTGCTCTCGCGGATTCCAATCGAGCTTCTTCGCGTAATCGAGCCAGAACGGACTGCCGGTCGCCGGATCAAAATGCCACGCGACGACCTCACGCACCCACGCATCGAGCGCGGCCTTTGCCGCGTGAACCTGTGTTGGTGCCGCCACCGAGAGAGATGAGGACTGAGACTGCATACGACTCGCAGTATAGTCTTGGCCTGAATAACTCCCAACTCCACAACTCCCAACGCCCAACCAGTCTCGACTTCTTGGGCGTTGGATCTTTGGGAGTTGGGAATTTGCGCGTTTGGTAGTACTCGAAACGCGCGTCGTCGTATCGAGGTGGCATGACGAAGACCCCAACGGGCGCAGCGTCGCAGGCGCTGACGCCACTGCAGTGGACCATCTGCGGAGTCGCCGCCCTGGGCTTCGCCTTCGACACCTACGAACTGCTGATGCTGCCGCTCATCGTGCGGCCAGCCCTCGCCGAACTGCTCGGTGCCGAACCCAACAGCCTCGCCGTCAATTCGTGGGTCGGGACGATGCAGTACGTGCCCGCTGTCGCGGGCGGCATCTTCGGGTTGATCGGTGGGTACCTTACGGACCTGTTCGGCCGTCGTCGCGTGCTGGTCTGGAGCATCCTGATTTACGCCTTCTCTGCTCTCGCCGCGGGATTCACCACCGAGGTCCACTGGCTGCTCTTCTGGCGCTGCTGCACGTTCGTGGGCGTGTGCGTGGAGTTCGTCGCCGCCGTCGCGTGGCTCGCCGAGCTGTTTCACGATCCCGTTCAGCGCGAACGCGTCATCGGATACACGCAGGCGTTCGGCTCGTTCGGTGGCGTGATGGTGACTGGCGCCTATTACCTGGTCGTTACGTACGGGCACTATCTTCCTGAAATCCAGGGCGGCCACGAGGCGTGGCGCTACACGCTCATGTCCGGCGTCATCCCGGCGATTCCCCTGATGATCATTCGCCCCTTCCTCCCCGAGTCACCCGCGTGGCAGGAGAAGAAGAAGGCTGGCACGCTGCGGCGTCCGAGTTTCGCGGCCCTCTTCACTCCCGAGTTCCGCCGCACGACCATCGTCACGACGATCATGATGGCGGCCGTCTATGCGACGGCATTCGGTGCGATTCAACAGATGCCCCGCGTCGTGCCCGGCCTCGAGCAGGTGCGGTCACTGCCTCGCACGGCGCAGGAGCAGACGATCAGCGGTGTGCAAAGTCTGCAGGAGGCGGGCGGCCTCGCGGGACGTGTCCTCCTCGCCTACCTTGCCGCCGTCATCATCTCCCGGCGGGAGCTGCTGCACGTGTTCCAGTTCCCTGGCATCGTGCTGCTGCCGCTCGTGTTCGTGCTCGTCCCGACGGTTGGACTGCCGCTCGCCCAATGGGGCATCTTCATCGTCGGCCTGACCACGATCGCGCAAATGAGCTTTTGGGGGAACTACCTCCCACGTGTCTATCCGACGCACTTGCGCGGCACGGGCGAAAGCTTTGCCGCGAATGTGGGCGGGCGCATGATCGGAACGTTCGCCGCCCTGGTCACCGTGCAACTCGTGAACGTGATGCCCGGTGCCTCCGTCCCGATTCGCCTCGCCTACGCGTGCGCGCTCGTCGGGACGGTGGCGTACGTGATCAACCTGGTTGCCAGCTTCTGGCTACCCGAGCCAAAACAGGCAGAGCTGCCGGACTAGTACATTTGATTTGGCGATTATTGATTGTTGATTCGTTGTTGATGGTTGATTCGTGATTGGTGATTGGTCGCGAGAACGATCGCTTGAGTGGATCAACGATCAACAATCTCCAATCACCAACGAATCAAGAATCCACTATTCGAAGATTCAACAATGAGCGATAGCAAACCTAGCCGCAGACAATTCCTGGGAACCGCCGCCGGTGCAACCATCGGCCTTGCTGCGGCACGCGACGCAGACGCCGCACAAATCGTTCAAGCCACACAGGCCACGCCGCCGGCAGGCGCCGCGCTGCAGGACGTCGTCCTGATGAACGGACGCATTCACACGATGGATGCGAAGAACACCGTCGCTTCGTCTGTGACGATCCGAAATGGTCGATTCGCGGCGGTTGGCGGCAATCCGCCGGCGGGCCTCAAGGTCGTAGACCTTCGAGGCCGCACGGTTGTGCCCGGCCTCATCGAAGGCCACGTCCACATCGTCAGCCTCGCCAACCGGCCGGGCTATCACACGATTCTCGAGAACACGACGTCGATCCGCGAGATCCAGGAAACGCTCGCCGCGCGGCGCAAGAGCGTGCCGGAAGGCCAGTGGATCACGTCGATGGGTGGCTGGCATCCAAATCAGTGGGCCGAGCATCGGCATCCGACGCTCAAGGAGCTCGACGAAGCCGTTCCCGATCGACCGGTCCTGCTCTACGAGCGCTTCACCGGACCTGCCGTGACGAACAGCATGGGCAAGAAGCTGTTCGATGCCATTGACGCTGCTGCCCCGGTCCACCCTGATGTGAAGAAGGTCGCCGTCGCGGACAACGGCGCGATCGGCCCGGCGGCGTTCGGCGGCGGTGGCCCGGCGGCGAGCGCGCTCTTTCATCTGCGGCGCATGCAGACCTTCGACGACAAGAAGCGCAGCACCAACGATGCCATGACGTACTCGGCGAGCCTCGGGCTGACGGCGCATCTCGACGAGGTGCTCTTCCCCACGCCCGGCCCGCTGAATCCGAATCAGATCCTCTCGAACCTCGATCAGTACCGGATGTACGACTCGTGGATCGCGCTCCATCGCGAGGGACGCGCGCTCGTGCGTCTGCAGATGAACTTCCTGCAGAACCAGAACGACCCTGCTCTGCCCGAGCTCAAGGAGCGGCTCCGCAATCAATTCCAGTTCTTCGGCGACGACCTGCTGATGACCGGATCGATTGGCGAGTGGGCGGCCCCCCTTGCCAGCGGCCCGGTCTGGCGCGAGGCACAGCGCCTCGTGGCTGAAGCCGGCTGGCGCAACGAGAACGCGGTGCAGAACCTGGCCGCGCTCACACAGGTCGTCGAAGCCTACGAAGCGGTCAACAAGGAATTCGACATCACCAAGCTTCGATGGATGGTGCACCACATCCCGGAAGTCACGCCCGATCTGCTGACCCGGCTGAAGAATCTTGGCTGCGGCGTGCAGATGGGCGCGTTCCGCTGGGTCACGTCGAGCGATCCGAAGGTCATCGCTGGCCCACCCTTCCGGACGATCGTCGATCACGGCATTCAGGTCGGGATTCATGGCGACGGTGTCCACATCGCGCCGCTCAATCCCTGGTCCCACATCTACTTCGCAGCGACCGGCATCAACTCCTTCGGCGCCCAGGTGAACGGCAACCAGCAGCTGACACGGGAAGAGGCGCTGCGACTCTTCACGCGAGGCAACAGCTGGTTCCTGAGAATGGAAGATCGCATCGGATCGATTGAGACGAACAAGCTCGCCGATCTGGTCGTCCTCGATCGCGATTACTTCACGGTGCCCGATGTGCAGATTAAGCAGATCCGATCGGTGATGACCATGGTCGGTGGACGAGTCGTTCACGGTACGTTGGGGTGATCGCATGTCTCTCAGTCGACGATCGTTCCTGCTGACCACCGGAGCTGCGTTCGCGACACCTCTGGAGGCACTTCGCGCCCGGCTCGAGGCCGGCGTCGCGGCGCCGGCGGAGCTCGGTTACGGTCCGCTTCGCCCCGTGGCCGACGCAACGACAGGCATGCCGCTGCTCGAGTTACCCGAAGGCTTCAGATACATGACGTTCGGCTGGACCGGCGAACCGATGGACGATGGCCGGCGGATACCGCCGCTACACGACGGGATGGCCGCCTTCGCCGGGGAGAACGGACGCGTCGTCCTCGTGCGCAATCACGAAATTTCGGCCGGCCCGGCGTTGGAGGCCGCGACCTACGACTCGAGAGCAGGCGGTGGCACGACGACAACCGTTTTCGATCCAGCGGCGGAGAAAGTCGTCAGCACTCGGGTGAGCCTGGCGGGAACGATTCGTAATTGCGCGGGAGGCGCGACGCCGTGGGGCTCGTGGCTGACGTGCGAGGAGGCTGTTGCCGGTCCGTCCGATCCGCAAAACCCGCTTCCCCTTCAGCACGGCTACGTCTTCGAAGTTCCGCACGATCGCGATTCCGATGCGAAGCCGATCAAGGCCATGGGCTGCTTCGTGCACGAGGCCGTCGCCGTCGACCCGCAGACCGGCATCGTCTACCAGACGCAGGATCGGGCGCAGGCCGGCCTCTATCGCTACGTCCCTAGCGCGCGCGGCAAGTTAGCGGAGGGCGGGCGCCTGCAGATGTTGGCGGTGGACGGACGGCGTGCGTTCGACACGAGCCGCGGGCTGCGCTCGGGCGCGACGTACGACATCAACTGGGTTGATATCCCCGAACCAGACAAACCCCACATCAGCGCATCGTCGGGGTACGGCATGGGCGTCCTCCAGCAGGGACTCGACCGCGGTGGCGCGATCTTCTCGCGGCTCGAGGGCGCGACATTTGGCGACGGGCTGCTCTACGTCACCGCCACCGACGGCGGCGACGCGAAGATGGGCCAGGTATGGGAGATCGATCCGCGACGCGATCGTCTGCGACTCGTCTTCGAGTCACCAGGCGCGCCCGTGCTCAACATGCCGGACAACCTGACGCTCAGCCCGCGCGGCGGCCTCGTGCTCTGCGAAGACGGCACGATGACGCCATGCGTCCACGGACTGACACGCGACGGGCGCATCTTCCGTTTCGCGCGCAACAGCATCAAGATCACCGAGCCACGAAACGGACTGACCGGGGACTACAGCCAGCGCGAGTTCGCGGGCGCCACTTACAGTCCCGACGGCAAGTGGCTGTTCTTCAACGCCCAGGCGCCAGGGATCACGTTCGCGGTCACTGGCCCATGGTCTGAGGGGGGGCTATAGAGCGTTGTCGCTTTGTGATTGTTGATCTTTAACTGGTTATCGATTCGCGGTTCGTGACGCTTTGAAACCGATGGATGGCCTCGAGCACCGCAGTGATCACGCCAGGGCTTTCGTACAAGGAGCTATGACCGAGCGCGGTGGCAGCGACACGTTCCTGACGTTGTGGCGCCGACACATCGACCAAAACTAGTTTCTGATCTCCAAGCGGTGCTGCCTCGACCAAGATTCGCATGAATAGCGCGGCTCTCAGTGTCGGGATGCCAGCACCTGCCGCTGCCAGCCAAGCGACCAGAGTAACTGCTACGAGAGCAGCGAGCGCGACGATGAGCCCCGCCCACACGACAACCGCGAAGACCGACGGCAGGTCCAAAACAAAGTAAGCAATGTCGAAGTGACCCTGCGGAAAGCCGAATGCGAAGCGATCACGAACAGCCGTCGCAAGCTTGGCAGATGTTGTGGCACCGTCCGCCAGAAACGTGAATACCGCTATGATCGCGCTACCGACCGACCAGGCAACAATGGACGTTACGCCGCCGATGATGCGACCGAGACGCGGGGTCGACAACCAAGAATCACGAACGAACTGCAGAAAATAGAAGAGGAGCTGCGAAGCAGCTTGCATGAGAGACGCCATTCCGCTCGTCCAGGTCAGCGCCAACGCCGCCTCATCGCCGATCGGCTTGAAGAAGACACTGGGCGGTAGTCGTTCATGAATCGTGCTGGCTCGATCGGCGGCGACCTTTGTTCGCTTCTCGAACTCTGCCGCACTGTCGCCCAACCACCTCGTTAGTCTCCCGTGCAACAGATACCACGCGATACCTGCAGCCAAGCCAGCCAGGAGATACAGTTCAGCGTAATTCCCAATGTCCTCTGCAAAATCGCCCAACGCTTGGCCGAACCTCGCGCCGACGTCATCCTCAGGCAGCGGAGCTCTACGGCTCTCACGTAGAACACTCAAGTAGTCGACGCCCCATGCAGATACGCGCCCCGCACCGACGAGCGAAGGTAACAGCAACAAATAGAGAACTGCACTGAACAAAAGTGTCCGCAGCGCCAGCGCATACCCACACGGTTGTACCGCTATCCAAGGTGTGGCCAGCGCGATGAAGCCATTGATGTGATCCGCCAGCCCTGGCTCCTCCTTCATCGCATAAGCGAAGACACTGCCGCCGTGGCTATGCGCAACCACGTAGATGGCGCGCGACGGGTCTTCGCGCCGAAGCTCCAGCAAACGACGAGCGAGCCCGGCTCCTGCCTCTCGGCGAGCCGCGACTGAGTTCTTCCCCGACCAGCTAAATGGCACGACGACCGCAGTCTCGCCTCGCTCCCGGGCGCTTTCTACAAGGGCCCGACCGAGCACCGAAACGGGCTGCGCCCATCGGGCTGCTCCAGCCCAGGTTCCATGGACGGTCAAGAAGACCACGCCCATCTGCTGAACTTGAGCCTGCAAAGAGTCAGGCTGTGGGGAATTCACTTGGTCTCCAGAGCGTCTGATCCGACTCGTCCAGTAAGCAGCAAGGGCAGTCCATATTCTCAGCGCGACCTCGTCGACGCACGTCTGCGCGGTGACGGTTTGCTGCTGACGACCTGGTGCGCTCCGCGAAGCAAATCGCTGAGCGCATCACGAGTCACGCAAGCGAGTCGCACCAGAATGACGAACGTGATCCGTCGTTTGGTGCTCATCGAACGCGTACTCTATCCACCGTTTCGTGAGGTTACCAATCTCCCTTATCGCGGCGTGCTCGTTTCGTCTCGCCCCGCTTCACCTTTTCAGTAATCCGCCGCTCGTGTGACCCAGCCGTCGGCCTCGTCTTGCGCCGCCGCTTCGGACGCACCGAGGCCTGAGCGAGCAATTCGCGCAGCCGCTCGCGCGCGGCGTCTCGATTGGCCGACTGCGTCCTGTGCTCGCGGCTGTCGATCACCAGCACGCCATTGCCGGTTATGCGATTGCCGGCGAGCGTCGCAAGCCGCTGCTTGACGTGCGCGGGCAAGGAGGAGCTGGCAATATCGACGCGCAGTTCGACTGCCGTCGACACTTTGTTTACGTTCTGGCCGCCCGGGCCCGAGGCACGCACGAACCGTTCCTCGATCTCCGACTCGGGGATGGCGATCTCGTCGGTGACGCGGTTCGCCACGTGAGGATGCGGTGCCGCGAGGTCTCGTCTAGCCACGATCGACTCAGTGGGACTGTAGCACTGCAACGAACGCTGGAAGGCCGTAGAGAATTGTTGGTTTCGGGATTTTCGATTCTTGAATCGTTGTTGATTTGTGATTGGTGAATCTTGATTGGTTGCCTAACCCACCGCCGAATCAACAATCACAATTCAACAATCAACAACAAATCACAAATCAACCATCGCCAGAATCACCAATGGTCTGGTCAGTCGATCTTCACCCGCCGGCGAAACTGGTTGTTCTCGTTGCAAACGAATTCGATGATCTCGTCGTCGGGTGCAATCTGCTGGTTGACGCGAACGGTGAATGGCTTCGTGTAGGCTTTCGCGTCTTCGATCGTCACGTCGATCTCGAGCTTGCCGAAGGTGGGACGGCGAATGCGCTCGATGAACTTGGCCTGGTCAGAGTACGGGCTGCCGCGTACGTCGAGCCAGCCGTCGAAAGGACTGGTCTCTGCCCCCCGCAAATTGTTTGTCTCGACCACGAGCGTGTCGCCTTCCCATCGCCCGACTGAATAGCCGTACCAGAACGGCTGCACGCTCCCTTGCGGTGGCAGCGTCCGTCCGTCAATGTAGAAGTAGCGAAGGCCGTAGTTCGCCTCGTACATGATCGCGATCACGCTCGCGTTCTGGACAATCTTGCGTGGTTGCCCGTGCGTATGGAACTGCGTCAGGCCCATCGGCATGCAGTTAGCGTCGGGGTTGTCCTTCATGTCCGCTGCCATTCGCTCCTTCTTGAGCGCGGCGGCCCACGGCGTCAGCGGCAAACCACCCGGAACGTTCGCGCCCATCTCCCAGAACGCCGCAATCGGCGGCGAGTTCGGGTCTGCAGGCTTCGCAGGCGCCGGCGTGGCGGCGGCCTGGTTGCGCGTAAGACCGGCAAGCTCCGGAGGGTTGAAGGCACCCTCACCCCTGAACCGGACCCAGTTGCCGGAGAAGTCAGGCTTGCCGTCGGCCATGCGCGGCGTTGGAGCGTCCATCCGAACCTTCAGCTCGGCATCGCGCGGAACGCCAGGCGCCTGATACTTCGGCCACTGCGCCGCAATCGACACCGAACACATCATCACGATGACGGCCACTCCTGCGATCGCGCGTGTCATGTCGATCTCCTCTCAAGATCTGTCGCTGCCGTTCTCACCGCAGTATGAAGTGTTCCCTGCCTGACGCAGTCGGGCACAGCGCGAGGTTAGCCGGCGCCCGTTCGCCTAGGAAGTCGCTGAAAAACGAATGATCATGCGCTCGATCTCTGTCACGCATGTGGCAAAGCCCTCGAAACAAGGACGGGCAGCATGCCGTTCGTCGCGCTGGACGGGAGCGAATCGTGGCCAGCGTGCCAGGCGTCGCGTCTCATGCGGTCGCCGCGCGCAACGTGACGATCCGTTTGATGTTGAACGCGGCGCTGGCGAAGACGAAGAGCGCATCGACCGTGGCAGTGCCGCGCAGCTTCACCTTGCGCAGGCCAGCAATCGTCTTGAGCCACGCAAACGCGCGCTCGATGCGAGGCCGCGCATGCTGACTCATCGCGTAGCCCGCGTGTCGCGTCGTGCGGGCATCGATGGCGCTCCCACCGCGTCGGGTGTCGTTCTGGGCGACGTGTGGCGTCATGTCGACCTCGCGCACCTGGTCGACGAAGTCGGCTGTGTCATAGGCTTTGTCGGCCCCGACGGTGCGATGCCGCCGCGGTGCAAACCGCCAGTGCGTACTGAGCATCGTCGTTGCCGCCTCGCGTTCGGCGAAGCCGTCGGCGACCGTCGCTTGCGCGGCGACGATCAGTCCGTGGCGGTTCTCCATCAGCAGGTGCCCCAGATAGGCGAGGCGCGCCTCCGCGTTGTTCGACTTCCGATACAACCGAGCGTCAGGATCCGTGGTCGACGCATGCGTGTCGTTCTTGCGCTCCTCGCCCCGGAAGTCGCGCCCATCGCCATCCGTGCCGCCGTCTTTCCGTTGGAAACTCTTCTGACTCGCCCAGGCCTCGAGCAGCGTGCCGTCGACGGTGAAGTGTTCATCCGACATCAGATCGGACGCCCGCGCGACCACGCGCTGAAAGAAGCTGTGGGCCACGGCGTGCTGCAGCAGCCGATCGCGATTCTTCGTGAAGACCGTCGGCACCCAGACCGGTTCATCCATCTTCAGGCCCACGAACCACCGAAACAGGATGTTGTAATCGAGTTGCTCCATCAGCAGCCGCTCACTCCGAATCGAGTAGAACAACTGCAGCAGCTGGGCCCGCAGCAGACGCTCGGGTGGAATCGACGGGCGGCCGTGCTGCGCGTAAAGCGCGTCAAACTCGCGCGTCATCTCCCGCAGGATCTCGTCGACGAAGGTGCGAATCGCACGCAGCGGATGATCCTGGGGCACACGCTCTTCGGCGGACACGTAGCTGAACATCGCACGCGGCTGACGATCGTCTCCTCGCATGGGCGCCATGGTAGTACGTGATTGCGGATCTGTCGATCCCTTATGAGTCGTTTTTCAGCAACCTCCTAGCGATCAATTACCGTGCGGTCCACTTCGACACCCGCTTTCCAGACGCGCGCAATGTCGCGAATCGCAAGCACATCCGAGGTCGGATCGCCACGCACGAGAAGCATGTCCGCCCGGAAACCTGGAAGAATCCGTCCCCGGTCATTCAGGCGAAAGCTCTCCGCAGCGTTTGCCGTTGCCGCGGTGAGAATCTCAAGAGGAGTCAGGCCTGCCTGCGTTAGCAGCTCAAGTTCGCGGTGAGCACTGACCCCGTGCACTGCAGGGTTACTACGACTGGAATCCGTGCCGATCAGCAATCGTGCTCCGGCTTCATGCAGGCTGCGAACCGCAGTCAAGTGAGCGTCCAGACTTGCACGCAGTTCCGTGAGGCTGCCGCCTGTCGTACGGGGAGCGAATGATCGCGCCAAGTGCTCCTTTGCTTGGTTCGACAGAAAGGGTGAGAAACGTGGGTCAGCCAGCAGACTCGCCCTTACTTCAGGGAATCGTCCATCAGGAATTGCCAGCGTTGCGCTAACGAACACGCGTTGTTCCGCGACACGGCGGGCGACTTCAGGATTAGCGCCACCCTGCCGCCAGACGTGTGCCAACCCGTCGATATCGGCTGACAGCGCGACCCTGACGTCATCGAGTGTCTCGATATGGGCAATGGCAAGCATGCCGTTCGCATGTGCTGCGCTCACGAGCGCTTTCACCGTTCGCTCGTCCAGATTCGCTGCTCCGCTATTCGCGCTGCGAACACCAGTGAGGGCAATCTTCAGGTAGTCGGATCCGTCGGAACGCCGTGAAGCGACGAACCTGTTCGCCTCCTCGAAAGGCGGCAAGGTGGGAGTGGGCAGGCCTGCGGCAGGTGGGGCGGCAATGTATCCCGCTGCACGAAGATCCGACATGTTGGCTGTCACCTGCGCAGCCTCTCGCAAGGCGAACAGCTGTTGTGAAGGCAACACCTCAGTTGCTCCCATGTCGAGCATGGTGGTCACGCCCAACCGCATGGCCTGTCGCAATTCCTCGGCGTCTCTCACGTGGGTGTGAGAATCGATGAGGCCAGGAACGAGGGTCAAGCCAGCGCCGTCAATGACGGGCAAGCGCCGCCATGGCGTCAAGTCGCCGCCGACCGCTCGGATTATTCGCTCCGTCACCGCGACGTGAGTGTTCTGAAGCGTTCGTATCCCGTCGAACACGCGAACGTTGATGACCAAGAAGTCCGTGCTGGCCTTTTGTTGTTGCTGTGCCAGGCCTCCGGCCAGAGATCCCACGACAACGACAAGAACTATTCCAACAACTCGCCTGTGTTCTCGCACAACCAGTGTCATCCTTTCAGGGTCCGCCTGCGTGAAGCACTCTGAGATCCGTCCGCTCTATCGCTGCCGTTCCTCGGCGCGAGCCGCCGACAAGATGTGCTCGAGCCCCAGGTTCCCCTCATGACACGCGTACTCGAACACAGGCTGGCTGTTGTCGCGGGTGAGAGGCATGACGAACGTGAACGGCCTCGTCCAGACCTCTGGATCGTTGAACGTCACCTGCCACTGCAGCGTGTTGGGACCGACTGGTGTGAAGCGTTCAGTGAGCGTGAATTGCTGGCTGTTGTACCGGTTGTTGTAACCGAAGTGTGTGCGGTCCGTGAAGTTCGTCGTTTCGACGACCAGCGAGTTGCCCTCCCAGTGCGCGCGTGCATCACCCATATACAGTCGAATTGCCGGCGAGAGCTTCGGTCGGTTGTCGCCCCTCGACTCCGCTCGGGGCGACCCTGAGCCTGTCGAAGGGTCGAGCGGGATGATCCGCGTCTCGTGGATCATCTCGTAGCGGATGGC